>Ga0307374_10005882_pt1 | contig 19616 bp, 18 predicted proteins | sample OX3MG_FD_202532 | JGI IMG/M metagenome (GOLD analysis project Ga0307374, IMG submission 202532) | Soil microbial communities from Risofladan, Vaasa, Finland - OX-3 | ecosystem: Environmental > Terrestrial > Soil > Coastal area > Acid sulfate soil | place: Finland: Risofladan, Vaasa | collected...
CATTGATACGGCACCGCCTAGAATCATCACTTGGACTGCGAAGCTGTTTTCAAAGAAACCATGGCTGCTGGCGCTTCCGATAGCTGTGATCCATAGTGCAAATGGGATTATCATTATCGCCCAACCAATCATTCTTCTTCTCTGAATCAACACAAATGCACCTGGTTAGTCTAGGTTCTTTCCATCCATTGCTGTTGGCATCTCATTCCCGACACCGTTTCCTTTGGAAAGTGGCTTTTGCCCAAATATCCTGCTAAAAAGACTCTTTCTGACGACTGTTGGAGGGATGATGATTTGCGGCTGAATCGTTGACCCTTCAGACATCTCTGGAATAGCGTGAAGACCCACGGGGTACGGGATTCTTGAGTAAATCAAATTGGAATCGTAAGTTCCCTCGTTGATCCTTGACTGCTCTTCCAAGGCGAGACCAACCACTGCCCATCTGGGAACTAGCGTCTGGTCAATAGGCTCACCAAATCTCCAAGTCATCAACATGTTAGTTGCGAACGCTACGACAGACAAGCCGGCAAGCCAAGCGCCTATCATCGCCATTTGGAACCATGGTTCATAGATCGAGAACCAGACAAGCTCCCTTCTTACGAGGCCCATAAGACCTTGCACTTTGAATGCAGCTTCGAGCGCGCTCATACCTACCGTCCAGCCGATAAAGTGGAATTTAGCCAAACCCTGCGAGTAGAGTTTTTTCCCGAGCAATTCCGGTGCAAAATAATACAATATCGCGAAAAATGAACCTAGGGTGAACGTGGCCATCATGAAGTGGATGTGCGCTGGTATCCACATCGTGTTGTGAATAGTAAAGTCGGCGGCCGGAACTGGCTGCAGCGGCTCGGCAGTTGCTCCTCCAACGATGTTTCCCGCAATAGCTGCAACAACAAAGAGTAGTGAAGCATCCCATTTGGGCTTTGAATATTTCAGCGTAATCAGAAGGATCGTCCACATCAATACAAATGGGACAGCTATCATCTCGGTTGCAACTTGGGCGAAGACTGTTCTCAACCATAGTGGAATGGGATCCATGGTCATGTGATGGACATAAACGGACATTGACAAAACAAAAAGGACCACAATTATGTATCGCATCATCCTCTCACTGTACACGGGTCTCTTCGCGTACATCATAACAAACCATACAGTCAACCCGCCAACAAGAAATGCTCCGAAATAGACCAATGGATGGCTCTCAAACCAAAACGCCGCCCTGAACACTTCGACATTGGGTATCGCAAATACATTGAGGTTGAATCCACCCAGAGGTGAGAGTATAGTCCAAAAGATCGCGGATAGAATAGTAACTATTCCGATGCCCATTGCAACACAGTCCATTACGATGAATGATATTGGTAAGCTGAATTTCTCGTTATGAGGTTTGTCTACGTATGCTTGTGCAAGCAGCGCAATTATGAGGAGTTCATCACCAACAAATTGTACTGCTTCCGCAACGTAGAAAGATGATGGATTCTTCAGAGGTATCAGGAAAGTAAACATGTACTGGGAATTGGAGCCAATTACCATGTATAAGCCGAAAACGACCAGCCAGTGTCCCATGTTTGCCATCCAGGGAACTGCCATCTTCTTCGTACCTCTGATTGTTGGGATCGCATAGTATGCGATGGAAAATCCGATTGTGAAGATGGTGCCAAAAAACATCACCACTGCGTGGTAGGTCATCATCTGGAAGTATGCGACTGTAGAATAGCCTAGTTGCTCAAGAGGGAGAAGTGTCCCTTGGAATGAAAATCCCGCTTGCGTTCTTAGAGCTAGACCAAAGGAGCCAGCCACGAAAAGCCAGAGCATTCCGAAGCAGAAAAGTTTCAGCGAAAAATGCTTGTAGTCCTTGCTGTAAATTATGTCTTTGAGTATAGCTGGAACGGACATTTGCCTCTCTGGTTGGACTTCTCCCGGACTCTGTGATTGGGAAGAATCTGATGACATTTGTCTTTACCCTATACTATCTCAAGTCAGTGTTCCTTGAAGAATTGGCGGGACGTTGCCGTCCATTTGCTGGCTCTGCAATGTTTGACCAGTGGAATTGTTTGGAACAACAAAAATTATGGCGTCCATCCAAGGATGACCCAAACCAGAAGCAGTAACTCCGCAGTATTCGGAGCATTGAACATGGTATAGTGATTGCCCGGATGTATATGCTACAGCAGTGGGTTGGAAGTTCCACACAACATAATCAATGTACCCTGGCACTGCCATAACACCAAACTGGAATCCTTGGCTCACAAATTGTCCCGCAGTGTTTACGTAAAAACCGTGGGTCACGTCTGAAGATCTTACGATAAACAGGACCGGAATATTTGCCTGCACATACACGGCGCTGGGAGAACCTGCTACATGCGGATAGAATAGGAATTGCCACTGTTCGCATGTGACAAAGACTACCTGATACGGACCCTCTATTGGAGGTCTGTCCGGAGTCGCAACTCCTTCGCCTACATTATTTGCTTGGATGTAACCTGCGTAATCATATGGCGTGTAAACTACCTCAAGTACGAGTACCGCCATGAGGAGCAAAATTGTCCAAACAAGAAGTAAAGTCTTCTTTCGCAATTTCATTCATCCGCTCCTGAGCTATTATTATTAAACTTTGTTTTTCTTGCTCGGTCAGGCTTCTGCGCTAGAATACATCCAGAACTTTGAGAAGCCACGAGCTTGTTGCGATGACTCCAAAAGCTCCGAAGAGCATTATGGCCGTATCCATCTCGGTGTTTTGGGCTACTGAATAAACCGGGTAGAAATACGGCCAGACCACCATCATGGATCCCATCATTCCGGCCATCATGAATCCCACGACCAGAAGTACGGCTTTGAACCTTCGTGGAATCGCATTAATGCTTGTTCCAACTAGAGTTCCGACAATTATGTAGGTTAAGTGTTCAAGGACGTGAATATAGGGGTGATTGACAGCGAGATCGAAGTTTGAAGGAAGATGCCAATAAAAAAAGGCTATCGAAGGAATTACTCCTGCAAAAACCAAGCCTTTTGTTTTGGAGTTGAATCGCATCAGTCCCACGAAGACCCGCCAACCAAAGTACAAATTCTGTTTGAGCCACAACAATCTTGAAACTAAAATGTGATCCAATCCATATCCAAAGAAAGCAGCACTGACAAAAAGGCCAATGTGTTGAAACATGTGAACTGTTAAATTCTGATCAGCTAACGAATCAACCGGGCCCGTCAGAAGGATTAGGGTCAGCGCGAGGCCTCCCAGGGCGATTCTATTGTAAAAGCTGTTTTGCACAACTATTGGGCTACGCGCAGTCTTCACGGAGCAACTCACACATCCAAATTACTAAGCTCTGATTTATCAACGTCTGCCCGCTCCGAGTACTCACTATCATTTAGGAGGTCTTTGGATGCGGCAAACTCCTCGAGATGGAGTGCTTTGGCTTGTTCAGCTGACTCGATGAGTTTCTTGAATCTCGGTCTGTATTCATCCGATGTGTATTTTGGCAACTCGTAATCGATAGAAACCCCGTTGATTAGACAGCTAAGGACCATCCAGCTGGCCCAATAATCAGACAAAATGCTTCTTTCAAAATTATTCTTTTCCGATTTTTCTTTTAAGATCTTGTAGTGGGTTTTCAAATCGTTTGCCAGCGGGATTAGGGCAATCTTAAAAGATGCAAATGGTTCATTTTGCATAATGCTTTGAGCTTCCCTTACAATTTTGAGAAGATGTTTCCGATTCGAATACTTTTCGCGTTCTTCCACCTGATTGTTGTCGGATTGAGCTGGTTTAGCCGGTATCCAAGAAAGATCTCTCGTATTTTCTTTGGAAGCATTGTACGCCTTTGTCATTTCCGACTCTTTGATCTTCCACTCAAGGCCTCTCAATTCAGTTTCCAATGTACGCTTTTGGGCCAAAAGCACCTGTTTCTCGTCGGGGTTGCTTGAGTTTCTTATTCTGTCTTCAACTTTTTTCAATTTGGATTTTGTTTCCGACCATCGCTCATCGCCAGAGAATTCTGTCATTTCCGAGCTCATGCCATTGCGTCTCCTTTTTTCATAAATCAGAATTGCTGGGAAGCACGCAGCGTATCCAACCAACATTATTGTTTGGATAAAGAATATTCCAAATAAGTAAAGCAGGCAACAAGAGGCGATAGCAATGGCTGCTATGATCAAGTATTTTGCCTTGCTATTTTCGAGTATTACCGAGACTTTCAAGACATTAGTCGTCGGAACCATTAATGCGCTACTTAAATCTGGCGATAGTTTAAATGATATCAAAGTACGTGAGGGCGAAAAGCGGACAAAGCATAAAATCTGGCGCTAACAGATGCAGATGATAACCTATTCTGCTAGAGGATTCATGATATGAGTACTATCCAGAGCAACTTGCCAAAGGCCTACGTATTCTGGATCGGCTCTTTGATGTTCGGCCTTCCGCTCTTGAGCTCATTTTATCCCATCGCTTTTTCGCCGGGTTCTGGGGCAAAGATTCTGATACCTTATGTACTAATTTCCGTAATAATTGGATTGTACATTCTTTCCCGACCTAACCGGTCCAAAGATCCGTTACCTGAAAATGGAAGCGCCGTTCGTCGGAGCTTGTTAACCTACAAACTAGGTTACGCCAGTCTTTCCTTTGCCACGCTGGCGATTCCCTCATACTGGCTGATGAGGTACTTTGTCGTTGCAGCTTACCCATCTCCGGCAGGCGAATATGCAAGTATAGCTGCCGTCGTTTATCTTGCGACGGTTTCATTAGCAACGCTCTTTGGCGTCCCGTTTCTGTTGCTGCTCCTTTTTCCGGCCTTGAGAGATTCACTTTCTTTTCGTCCAGGTTTTACGAAAATTGCGATAATAATCGCAATCGCGTATTCTCTGACTTATTTGCTTCTCGTAAACCAGATTGTGATAACGGGTTTCAACGCCCCCCCAGCAAACTACGTACCGTCTCCCAATGGAGCGTACCCTTTTGCGTTCGTGTTTACATCTGGCCCTTCTCCCGCCTCCGCCCTAGAAAGTGCGTTCTACGTTCCTCAAATCACAATTCAACTGAGTCCTCTTGTCAATTTCCTGATCATGCCCTTTGAAATGATCCTTGCAATCACCTTGTCTTCACTTGTCGCGGCAAGTATTGTCATCACTTATTATCTAATCAAAAATTCGTCGAAGAACTCTTGCCTTACCGGGGCTACCGTTTCTGGTTTGGGTGGATTCTTCGGATTTACTGCCACCTGTCCTACGTGTCTTGCTCCGACACTCGTTTCGGTATTCGTTGGAGGTTTTTCAGGCCTCAGAGGAGTTTCTGCCGTTGTTCCCTCATTCTATTCACAGCTCTCAGGAGTTGTGATTCCGCCTCTCATCAGCATAGGAGCATTAATAGCTGGGATAGCCTACCTCAATTTCCGGACCTACCGTACCGGCAGTGCTCTCGACGCTCCCATTGAGACCGTGTCTTCGAGGCTAGAATAATGACTCATCCCACCAATCGGCATTGATCAAGAGCAAGGGCGAAGATAAATGAAAACAAAATACATCTATTATGCAGTCGCTGCGGTGATGATACTCGTCGTAGCATATCCGGTTGCGTTCTCCTTTGTATCGAATTACGGCCAAGCAAGCAACCCATTCTTCTGCGCTCCTCTGATACCCTGTCAAAAACAGCCTCCAGGAACAATTGTGTGTGTTTCAACATGTACGGTTACGATTCAGAATGCATTGTTCGCTCCGGGCGCTGTGAACGCAACTCAAGGGTCGATCGTAACGTGGAAGAACCTAGATGCTGTGGCTCACACAATAACATCATTCAACTCGACGGCATTCAATTCTGGATTCATACCTCCAGGTCACACCTATTCAATGACGATTCCAGCCTCTTTGAAACCAGGATCCTACTACTATTTCTGCAGCGTTCACCCTTTCATGATAGGACTTCTGAATGTTCTTCCTTCGAATTCGACGACTTAGCTTGAGGCAGTCTTTTGCGTCTCCGCTAATTCAGATCTTCAAAGTTGCAAGATGTCTTAATTCTAATCTTGGGAGAGGAAATGCAATTCCGTCCATGATCAGATTGCCGTAGAAACCAAACACTCCATATCAAAACCCTTTTCTTGATTTCTTGGATATGGCTACTCATGAAGAGGATTCGATCTCTGGCCATTTTATTGTTGATAGCTCTGTCCTCAATTCTGGCCTCATCTTCGCTTGCAAACTCGCAGAATTTTTCGATTTTATCTCCTAGCTCTCTAGCCAACTCTCCCCAGTACCAGATGAAACAGTTTCCCCTCCCTTCGGGATCTACGGGCCCTTGGTCAATTGCATCAGATAGTGCCGGGCGAATCTGGGTTGTCGAACAAGGTTCAAACCAACTCGCATCATTCCTTCCACTGACTGCGACTTTTCACGAGTACCGAATTCCTACGCCAAACTCAACCGCCGGCTCGGTAACAACCGACAGCAACGGCAACCTTTGGTTCACTGAACTAACGTCAAACAAGCTGGGCGAACTGAAAAACGGATCGTCGCAGATAATAGAATTCAAAATTCCAAATGGGACCGCGACAGTGTCCGGCCTGCCTGAGCAATTAACATGCGGCCCCTCTGATGCGGTCTCTACTCCGCAAGGAGAAATCTGGGTTCTGTGTCTTTTTTCAAACCAAATCGTCGAATTCTTCCCTTCAAATGAGACATTCGCGAGTTTTGACCTCCCCGTGTTCCAATCAGGTCCAGCGGGGCTAGTCTTCGACCACAATGGCAATTTCTGGTTCACCGCGGCGGATGCAAATATGATCGGCCACGGCATAGTTTCTCAATTGCAGAACAATACCAGCGACGGAATCGAGGAAACTGCTCCGCAAAACGCGACTTACACATTCAATTTTCAGCACGCGACCGATTTGCTGGGGAATACTGAGAACATAAAGTCAAGCTTGCCCACTCCCAGCGGGATTGCTCTTAGCCCAGACGGAAACACACTTTGGATCACCGAACATGTAGACAGTTCTTTTGATAGCTACAACATCCAAACGAAAAGCCTGGACAGGTTCTGGACTTCACAGACAAATGGCGACTATGGCTATTCCATCTCGTTTCCGAATGGAGTAGCTGTCGACCAGAATGGTAACGTGTGGATATCCGAGCACTATGGAAACAAGATCGCCGAATATAATCCAGTCTCCAACAGCCTGACTGAATATATTGTGCCCTGCTGCGGCTCATCTAGCGCGGGAGTCTACACGCTGACACTCGGCCAGAATGGTACTATCTGGTTCGTGGAAATACTCGGAGGCGCCATAGGTGAGCTTGTACCAGTATCAAACCCCGATCAAAGTTTCAAAATATCTGCAAATAGCAATGCAGTCTCCGTTGGCAGGAATGCCGCGATAACGGTTCCAGTTTCGTTGCAGTACAGTAATTTCACCGCCGGCAACAATGTCACGCTTGGCATTTCCGGCATCAGCAGCACAGGATCTCTAACTGACTCATCTGCTCAATTTAGTCCATCGTTGCTGCAGTTGTCCGGGAGCGCAACGGTCTCCAGTAATCTGACATTCTCATCTCAATCTTTGATATCTGGGATCTACTACCTTACGGTCAGCGCAACTTTGCCTCAGCAGAACGTCATATACTCTGTTGTCCTGAAGGTTGTTGTCGGTACTCTTCCATCGCCGTATTACCAGCTCTTTGTCTACGGGGCCGCGATCGGAATTGTTGGTTCCATTATAGTCGTCGGAGCTTTAGCGATGCGCAGAAGGAAGAAAATTGGCAGACGTAGCCCTAGAAGAAGAAGGCGTTAGATCGCTCAAGAGATTTTTGGCTTTACCGCTGGAAAAGATGATTTCATAGAATTCGTGATATACTGATCAATCATCTACGCGCGCAATGATGTCGCATGTCGGAAGGATCCCTTCCGATCAAATCAAAGGGGAATACACTGGGCTGAATAAGTAATCATTCAACTAGCTAGCTTACAACAACAATTTCCCCAGTCATTGGGTGAACATTGCAGTGGTAATCAAATACGCCAGGGGTACTGAATGTGAAACTGAAGCTCTTACCAACCGCCAAGACACCACTATCCCAAAGGCCAGTGTTTGAGGTCGTGGTGTGAATAGTGTCATCTTTGTTACTCCATGTTACAGTTGTTCCAGTCTTTACAATGGTAGGCTGGGTGGGTCCAAATAATGAATTTTTGATTATAATTGTACACGGGTTGGCACAATTGGGTTGAGTAGAACTTCCAGAACTGGGAGCTGATTGTGACGTTGGGCTAGATGGAAGATATGAAGCAACTACCGGCGATAAAGCCAATAGAACTAGAAGGAGTCCAATAGTAAACCAAAGCCACTTTGTCTTTACGCTAACGTTGACTTTTTCTGGTCCTCTAGAACTCAACGACAATTACTTTCGGAGTTTTTACGTATTTAGCTTTAAATTTATACTTTTCTGGGTACCGGCTGTTTGCCCTTGGGTGATGCTCGCTAACCTCCGGAATCACCTCATTCTCACAGTCAAAGAATCTCGGCCAATCCAATGGCGACAGAACCGCGCATCACTAAAGAGCGTCGCTCCGAGACCCTTTTCTCTGCGAGAATGCATAACTATAAACTCATTCTCTAGCTCTCTGTTTTGTCGGATGCTGGCGAAGTGCAATAACAAAATAAAATTTTCAATCCTTGTTTCGGCTATGGTTATGATCTTGCTATGCTTGTCTCCGGCCAAGCCCACAACCCTCGCGTGGCATGCAACCAACGCTCCTCAATTACGGTCGACTATAATTTTGGGACCCTCAATTCCCGCAAGCTTAACACCGCCTACTTCTGATCCATCTGTGAAAGAGCTTCCACTAGCTCAAAACAACTCAGAACCACTTGGGATGGCGCTTGATGGACTCGGAAACGTCTGGTTTGCAGAAAACAATCCGAGTGCGATCGTCGAGTACAACCCGTTGACGCAAAATTTCACTACCTTTCTGATTCCTTCTAGTGGTTCCAGCATGATTTGGTTCATGCTGTTTGATGACAGAGGTATCCTCTGGTTCGCGAATGCCTTACAGCCGTACTTGTGGTCGTTTTCCCCGCTGACGCATGAGTTTTCCAACTTCTCTACTGGGAATCCGCTGGTTGATCCGTACGCGCTGGCATACGATGCTGCGACTAAACAAATCTGGTTCACCTCGATATACACTGATCAGATCGGCAGTTTTCAGATCGCGGGTAACAGCGCAACGCTCGTTCACTTGATCAATGTGACCGGGACAGCCAGAGCTGAAACCTTTGGGCCAAAATTTGGCCCCTCGGGAATCACAATCGACTCGCAGGGGAACGTCTATGTCAGCGAGACCTTCTCCGGTGAGATTGCCGAATACAGTCAGTCCGACCAAAGATTCGTGAATCTCTGGTATCTGCCCCTTGGCTCGGAACCGGTGGGCATTGCATTGGACAGCTCAAACAATAGAATATGGTTTACGAATCATGCAACTAGTCTTTTCGGATACGTTGATCAGAACACGGGTCGGGTCACTGAATACGCGACTTCATTGTTCAGTTACCTTGGTAACAACATAACGCTGCCATATTGGATTCAACTATCTAGCAACGGCTCGGTGTGGTTTGACGAACACGTAGCTAACAAGATGGCTAGATTTGATCCAGCAACCGGCCAGCTGACAGAATTCCTCATTCCGACTAGCCAATCTGCTCCTCTCCGGTTTGCAATTGATGACAATCAAAATGTCATTTGGCTGACGGAATTTTTTGGAAACAAACTTGGAGAGTTAGATCAGAATTCATCGTGCGCATGTTCAGTCCAGCTTTCAGAAAACAACTTGACACTAACCGGCGGAACTACTTCCGTGCTTCTAAAGTACACAAACTCGACAAATTCTGGGTTGATCAACCCTAATGTCAATGGACCCCTCGTAAGCGGTTCGCTTTCAACCAATGGATTTTTGAGCGCGAATCTGTCGATATCCTCGGAACGTCTCAATTCATCATACTACAAGATAACATTTGGAAGTGGATCAAGTCTCGATCCGGGGAATTATTCCATCACAATATGCCCGCCTGAAAGCGTCCTTGATAACGCAACAAACTCCTCTCCGGTAAGACAGTGCGCTCTGGCACACCTTTACGTAACGCAGAGCAAAACTAGCTCTGAATCATTAACCGCGATATTTGTGATAGTCGTTATCGCTGTTGCCCTGGTCGCATCGCTATTCATAGTGCGAAAAAGGCGACGAGCTAGTCAAGATTTGAAATTGCGAAAACCACAACGGGTATCCTAAAGATCGAAAGTGCACTCTTCGGCTATAGGATTTTCGATGTGATTCCAGCAAAGTTCTTGCTAGCTTGTTTTTGCTCCGGAAATGTTGCAGGCCGTTGGGTTTGAGCTGCAATATGCGTTCGGCAGAACGACGAGATAGCCAAACATGCCATTGGAGACATGGTAGTGGCAGAAGTACTCGTAGATGCCAGGAGTGATTGCCTGGAACGCCGCAATTCCCCAGACCTCGTCGAGTGTGGAAGAGTTGCCGGTAACGGCTGCAGTAATGTTGTTGAACTGGACGGTGTTTGTCACATTAAGAATTTCGGGCAATGAGCCGTTGCTGAATGCTACAGCCGGCGTAGGATTCTGAGCGATCACAAAGTCATTCGCGCCGTTAGATTTCAATTGCGCGAGAGAGAGTAGACTGCTGCCAGAAACACAGTATGTTGCAGAGACATTCGCCTGCTCCTGTGCGCTCGTTCCGCTGTTCGAGCAGTTTCCTGCGTTGAAAGCATTTGTCAGGAAGTTGTGCATTCCAGCTGATGAAGCGTTGATTTGGAAGAAGTATGGAGCTGTATCCAGAGTAAAAGTATGCGCATCCGTATCGTTATGAATGAACAATATTTGAACGATTTCTCCTTGATTAACTACAATTGTGCTCGGGCAGAAACGGTCCTGTCCGGTGTTGTCCGTATTGCACCAGTCTACTTTGACCGCTTGGGCACCAGGGGCTACGTTAACGGAAGCTAGATTCGATATCTTTGAACTGATTGAGGAAACCTGGCTGGACTCGGAACTTTGATTTTGGTACATCAATCCGATTGCGGCAAAGGCAATTATCAGAGCAATGACCGCTACCGCCATCGCTGCAGAGCCAACCTTCGATGATTTGTACATCACTTGCGGTTGACCGCCCATAGCATAAATGGGAGAACGCATTGCAAATCCGAAATAAGTCAAACCGGATCCAATTGGTAGGGCGATAATAACGTAGAGAAACGCAATGAAATTAGCGGTTGCATTTGAACCCGTTATCGTGAAACCTATGAATTTCCCACCGGAGAAAACGATGTAAAAGAACACTGCTGCTATGAAAACCATGCCCAGTCCGATTGAAGCTGCTGACTTGTTCATCGCCTCGCAGCGTTGATCTAGATAATTTAAATATTACTGAAAAATTCCAGAGCGCATTGCTCGAAGCCTGCTTGCTTGAGAGCCGGGTCTAGGATTGGGATTTAGCATGAAAAGCAAAGATGATGAGGAACTCTCATCTGCCGATGCCGCAATTGCACGCGCTGCGTTCAAAGTTATTGGGTTGGGAGTTCTAGCTCTTTTGATCGTCATGCTTGAATTAGTCATTCCAGTACAGTATGTTCTCGCAGGCATAATCATTAGTGGGATTTCAGCGATAATCATTCTTCGTCCGAACCGGCATTCAATCAAGGGTAATCGATTAAGCTGAAAACTATCAATTTGATCTTGGCACGTTGCTGGATCTCCGAACCAATAAATCATAACTCAATGATAGGCCAATGACGACAAAAAGAAACGCGAGTGCGGTTTCCATGGTGTATTGCCAAAGTTTCCAGCCTTCCGCCGCCTGGCCTTGGATAAGGTACCTGTACGAGTCCCCTACAGTTGCAAAGCAATTGACATTTGTGAACAGACACAATTTGCTCTCAATGTCTGCGAGAATGAATAGAAGGAAGGTCGCCGGCCAGACAATCCCAGCTAAAGTTGTCCAGAATGGTTTTTTGTTTCCATAGATTATGAGAATTGTTGCTGCAAGAAAGTCAATGATCGCGAGCAACGCATTTGCTGCTTCGTGCGAGGGCTGGAGCTGAGAAATTACCACGTCTTTTAATCCGATGTAGGTGTTTATCGAGAATACACCGAGCATGAGCACGCCGGCAATACTCGGAAGTAGCAGGATGCTATCGCGGGACAAATATCTCAAGGGATTTTTCAGAAACCGTAGGTAAAAACAAGCACGGTAATTATGAATACAATAATCACGATCCAGAAGAAGGAATCCTTGTAGAATCCCTTTCTTAATCTGAACCTCAAGTTTTCCGACCTTGAACTGCCTTTTTCGTCCGATATATATTTGAGCTGACATCACGACGAAAGGGAAAGTTTAGCCTGGACTCTTGCCAGAAAGCTTTGCGTTTCATCTAGATCGCGTTTTGCGAATGTTGCTAAGAATGTCTCTCAGCAGATAGCCATCTTGTCATCGCGTCACCGCGATGATTATTCGAGACACTCTTTCGCGAATTATGTTAGTCGGATATTACAGATCTTTAAGCTGCGTCCGCTTTGATCTCAGTAACCATTTCGCCCGAGGATTTCCCGGACTCGATGAATTTCTTGACCGATGCGCAGCTTCGCTCGATGCCCGTTTCAATCTCTTTCCTGAGCTTTAGCGAATCTATCGCTTTACCAATAATGCCGTAGCCAAGATCGTAATCGGCCTCAAAAGTAAGCTTCGTCTCCGATTTCGGCAATGATTCAAAGTGAACTGAAATGATGTTTTTCTTGAATGGGCCGTTGATCGCCTTTACCTGGATGACCTTGTTGTTCTCGTAAGCGACAGTCTCCATGTCCCACGCTAGCGGCCTACCGCCAAATTCGCCCTCGATTCTGAAAACCGTTCCTAATCCGAATCCTTCCTTGATGTTGATCGGAACAACTTTCATCTTTACGTCCTCTGGGAATGTCTTTGCAATGTGTTCTGGTCTAGCATAGTACTGGAACACTCTCTCAACCGGAGCCGAAATATCTACTGAGCGGGACACCTTTGACATGATGGCGACGAATTAATTCGTCTAATATTTATGTTTGTAGCCGAAGTTTGAATTCGAGTATTTGCTATGGCGTTCCCATATGAATCTCGTGAGCAATCTACATTCGAGCGCTGAGGTGGCCAATTTTACGGCAAATTCGCCAAGATCAACTCAATTACAACTAATCCCTGTCTCGATCAATTTCGAATCGGGACTCTAACTTGATCATACCAAGAATTACTCGAAAAGTGGTATCTGTAAATGCTAGTAAAAAACGCACCGAAATATTTGGTTTTCAGAAAGTAGTTAGTCTAGAAGCATGTTCAGATGCATAATCAGGTGTTGACTGGGAAGGAATATTGGGGTGATTTTGTGACTCAACACTTTACTGATGCGAAGGAAAAATGGTGGGGTGTTACCATATGAGGACTGCTAGTGCCCAGCATAGGCGCCAATTCTTCAAGGGCACGGTCGTCGGACTAGTACTCGTAGCCTTCAAGTTTCTCTTCTTCACGCCGGTGGATATCACCGATGTACTCTATGGTGTAGCTATCCTTTTCACGCTTATAGTCACGGTCGGCGAACTGTTAGAGTACAAATATTTGGTCTTGGAGGAAAGGTACTTGGATTTTGTCCTAGGCTTCCTCTTTCCCTTGGACTGCTACGCCGTGCTTGTCCTTTTTGGGTTGCCATTGACCAATTAAGATTAAGTGTGGTGTCGCAAAAAAACAATTTGAGGCCTACTAGTCGCAATTTGACACGCATCACTTAAAACCAATTAAAATTTGAAAAAGAAAAAGTGAAGAGAAGATGCAAAGAGGACAAGTCCAGCTGCAAGGGATTCCATTCCCGTACTCGGTAAGAGAACAGGGCGCCTCTGTCGAACTTTTGAAATTTGAATCAAGCTCTGAGCAACCGATGGCAAAGTGGGCTCAGGAAAACATGCTCGAGGGTGACAAGCAGTGGGGAATAATCGCGCAATCAAAGACAAAGGAAGAAACCTTGTTTTTGTCACTTACTTTTAGAAAAGTGCAAAGGACCAGACTGCGACTCCAGAACGGTAGGATAGAAAGGATTCAGGAAGAAGTGACCGAGCCGGAAATGGGAGAATTTCACATAAAGCAAGAAGGTTGTTTGGAATTGTATTCTTACGGCGCGAAGCAAAAAACCGCTCTCTCAAAGTCGCTCACCGATTCTTTTGGAAACGATTGCGTGAAGCAATTGTTCCTGCAAAAGGATGCCATGAAGAGTCTCATGACAGAAGCTATTGAAGTGAATTCAATCTCACTGACGGCACTCGGGAATCCGTTCTTCAATGATGCAACTTTCACGGGTACTGATCCGACGAATTCAAAGACCTACAAGGAACTGGCTGGCTCGGGCGAGATAAAATCATTCAGGGCAAAGTTTCAGTCAGGAGATTCGGACGCTTCTGCTGCACCCCTGATAGTTACAGTTCACTCTAACTGCAAGCTCAGGTTTTTCGGCGGCCAGGTTCCGGTTCCACAAAGCGATATCGAGGACTTTGCGAAGAAGGTTTCAGATATAGCGAGTGAATCCGAGGTCGTTTAGAGAAATTTCGAGACGAACGGCCCGTCATTTGCGTAACCGCGTTTCCTGTAGTACTCCCTCGTTCCGACCGCGGATATGACCACCAGTTTTTTCCTTGAATACTCCCGCGAGATGGTCTCGGCTTCAAGCAAAAGGCGAGATCCCAATCCCTTGTGCTGTGTTGCCCCCAGACCTGCTTTCTCACCGACTGGAACGACCTTGCCGTAAACATGAAGCTCGCGGATTAGCGCGCTATTTTGAGATCTGATTTCTGGCCGATGCTCTTCCCCGGATGGAATCCTCAACCTCAAAAATCCGAAAAGCGTGTCCGATGCCCTGTCTTCATAAGAAAGAAAGATGTCATGACCACCTGAAGAAGCGTAATCGATCCTTGAGAGCTCGATATTTTCGCCGCCCTGCATGATCTTGTGCCCAACCTCTCGGCAACGGATACACCTGCACGTAAGATTCTTCCGAGCCATTTCGTCCAGGACTATCTGACGAAGATTGCCCGCTCTCGTTCCCTCAGCTATCTCCTCCCTGGGAATTTCTCTTTGAATCCGCATTATTCTTACCCACGGCGGCACGCGGCTCTTGAACTTCGTCAAGATTTCCTTGAGCTGTTCTATATTGTAGGGCATGTACAGTCCAGCTTTGAATTGCTGGTAGAGCGCTGTCCCTTCAACTACGAGTGTCGGATAGATTTTGAGCATGTCTGGTTTGTAGTTTTCGTCGGTGACCAGAGTCAAGAGATCTTGCAAGTCCTTGTCTGGATCTGATTTTGGGAGGCCAGGCATCATGTGCGCCACAACTTTGAAACTTGAATCTTTGGACAGCTGGAAGGCATCGACAGTATCTTGCAGCGAATGACCTCTGTTTACGGCCTTCAGCACGTCCTCGTGGAGTGATTGGACACCAATCTCCACTCTTGTTGTCGCGTAAGAGAGAAGCGTGTCAATGTGTTGGGCCTTGCACCAGTCAGGCTTTGTCTCAATGGTCAGCCCCACGCAACGATGAAACGCCGTCTCGTTCTTCTCTATGGCACTCTCCAACGTCGATGAATCTTGTCCATTAAGGGCGTCAAAGCATGCCTTTACAAAATTTCTTTGGTACTCCTCCGGCATCGCGAGGATCGTTCCTCCCAACAAAATCATCTCGATCTTGCTAGTGTCGTGGCCGTTGCTGTTCAGAAAACTGATCGTGTCTTCCACCTGCCTCTTCGGATCGTACTCTCTTGCCATTCCAAAGGATGCCGCGGGAGAATTTTTCGTGTAACTTTGCGGGGTACCAAACCGCACGCCGCCCGGACAGAAAGTGCAGGTGCCATGAGGGCAGTCGAAGGGTTTCGTAATTACGGTGACAACCGCAATGCCGGAAGAAGTTCTGATGTTCTTTCTCCGCAGCCGAGATTCGAACTCTCTCCTTTCCTCTGGGCCAAAAAACTCCAAAATCTCCGAGTTTTTCGGAACTCGATCGAGCTTGAACTCTTTGCACAAATCTAATTTAATTTGCCAGATCTGCTTTTCGGTCAATTTTCCCCCTTGGGCTTCAATCTTCGACAGCCTTCGGGCAATCTCCATTGCTGCGTCGGCCCTTTGAACTTCTTCCAATGGCAGATCTTACGATTCCTTGTATTGAGATATATCGCCACCCTTGATTAACTTGTAGATGCCATTTAATACCGATTTTTTTAACAACGCTGTAATTCAGATCGATTGTGCATGAAGATCAAGAATTCTGCAAGCGTAGCGCCTGAGAACTGTATCTTTTGCAAGATAATAGCTAGAATACTTCCCGCGGCAATAGTTTACGAAAACGAAGAATTTATCGCCTTCATGGACAGGTCCCCATTTAGTACAGGCCACACACTGGTCTGCCCCAAAAAACACGGGGAAACAATATGGGACATGACGGAACCTGAGATTGGCGGGTTGTTCACTGTTGCTGCAAAGATTTCAAAAGCTATCGTGAAAGCCACCGAAAGCGACGGTTTCCGGTTCGTCCAGAATAATGGCGAAGCGGCTAACCAGGTTGTAGCGCACGTTCATGTCCACGTCATACCGGTTAAGATGTCGCACAAGGGCGTCTACATGGACCGAAAGAATCCGCCTATGGAAGATCTTCAAAAGACAGCCGATGAAATATCGTCCGCTTTAGGCACTATCTAATTTAATTTCCAGCCGACAAGCTTTCGCAAGCCGATGATGCTCTTCTCTTGAGATCCAGGGGACTTCAAGATAGCTGAAAATTTCTTCGTCAGTGAGTCCGATTCTACGGGCCTCCTCCGCTCCAACTTGGTACGCCTCAATTTCGGTCGGCCTATCGACATAATCGTACTTCGGATCGAAAAGATCCTTTCCTTCCTTGAACTGCCTCACGTGAACGAGCTCATGAACAATGTCCAGATAGACGCACCACTCGTCTCCCTCATTTAGATACGTCTGGCTAGCAAAGACGTGCCCATCGTGATCGGAGACGCCCATGTATCCATCCCTCGGGAAAACCTCGACTATCAGATCTTCGAGAACGTTGGAAACATTTTTCCCAAAGACTTTGTTCAACACCTCAAGCTCGTCAAACCCAACGAAAAGATCTTTGAACCTAAATGTGCCGCTTCCGATGTTTCGAGCGATCTTTATTTTTGGATCGATTTTGTAGCGGTGTCTCGCCGTCAAATCTGAATTCGTTGGTTATTTGCAAATGAACTAAAAAGGAATATGGTCTGTCATATACGGCAACCGTTAAATCAGAAGATTTCAGTAAGGCTCTGACTCCGCCAAAATTCTAATCCTAGCGATTATCAAAATGCAAGACAAGAAAAACTCTTTCTCCTTCGTAAAGCGTGATCCTCTTGTTTTGCTGGGACTCGCGTTGCTCGTTGCGGGGATTCTGTTTCTTGTCTATGGATTCGTTCCACAGCAACAACCCAACTATCATCTTATCGCCAGTGGTACGGTACCAATCAATGACACTTCCGGGAACATTATCACAAACGCGTCGAATTACTTCGAATCACATTATTCAGGGAGCAGTCCAATGAATTTTGTCCAGTGCTATCCGGGGCCGACCGGTTGGAACTGCAACGGCTATCAGCAAGTTGGAAACATAGTAGTGTTCAGCATTTCTTCGCGATACTATGGCTTGGTTATGATATTCTCAGGGTTTGGCGCGATATACGCGGGAAACAGACTTTCTCCGTTCACTCCAAAGGCAAGCTATACGAGGCCCATTACAGTGAGGATCGACGAAGCAATCTGCGTATCAAATGCGGTATGCGTGTCTCTTGCGCCGAAAGTCTTTCAGTTAAAAAAACAAGATTCTCCAACCATATTCGCCCCGCTGGCCTATGTGGTTGATCCGAATGGGGCCGATAACGACACGATAATCCAAGCCGCGCAAATGTGCCCCACTGGTGCAATTATTATCGAAGACGCCGAAACTGGAGAGAGGATACATCCTCAATTACCGAAAAAATAGTGAAGTCGTAGATCATATTTTCTTCGAAGATGAAAGTTACTCTCAGAAATACGCTGGGAGGTATCTCAGCTCCGAGACTGTTGACGCCAGTCCACCTTCAATTGGTATCTTGGTGCCGCAAGAGTTGCACCTGTTGTTTTTGTCGAGGTTCCACTTAATAATCTCGTAACCATATCTCTTTACTGCAATCTCCTTGCAGCCGTGGCAATATGTGTGCTCTAGTTTGTGCCCAGGAACGTTGCCAAGGTAAACGTACTCCAAACCTTCTTCCTTTGCAACTTTGTGATGAGCTTCGAGTGTCGCTATCGGTGTAGCTGGGAATTCCATCATCTTGTAGTCCGGATGGAATCTAAGGAAGTGGATCGGCATTTCCGGACCCAAGTTTTCATAGACCCATCTTGACAATTTCCTTGCTTCCTGTAGATCATCTCCAACCTCTGGAATCACCAGATCGGTTATCTCGATGTGGATCTTGGTCTTGTTTTTGATCTCAATGAGCGATTGGAATATCGGCTCTGCTCCGGGAATGCTGATGTACTTTCGCACGAATCCCTTTTCCGCGTTTCCCTTAAAATCAACGGTGATGCAATCGAGGAATTGCGACATCATCTTCACGCTTTCCGGAGTCGCAAACCCATTTGAAACGAAGACGTTGAACAATCCCTTCTTGTGAGCCTCGATTCCAATATCTCTGGCGTACTCGATGAAAATTGTCGGCTCGTTGTAAGTATAGGCAATTCCCTGACAGCCCTGCGCCAGAGCGAGTCTTGGAACGTCCGATGGCTCGATGTCCATGCCCTCGACTTTTCTTCGCTGTGAAATTTCGTAGTTCTGGCAGTATTTGCAACTCCATGAACAACCGCTGGTTGAGACCGAGAAGATTTTCGTTCCGGGATGATAATGTGTAACTGGCTTTTTCTCGATCGGATCTATATGACCTGAGAATAGTTTACCGTAGGCTAGAAGCTGCAATTTTCCTCCGAGGTTTTGCCTGATCCCGCAAAACCCGGTCTGGCTCTCGCCGAGTTGGCAGTTTCTGGCGCACGCTAAGCACTTTACCTTCCCATCAGCCAGTGGAACATACAGCTCTGCTTCTTTCATTGTAACAACGCAACCGAGTAGCTTATGAAATTGTTCGTGCAAGGAAATAAGTGTTTAAGCAGCATATCCAAATCATAATCACTGATGAGTCAGTTTGTTCCAACAATGAATGGGGAGGAAATTGTCAACCTACTAGACGCGCAATACCCGAGGATCAAAACACCGCTAGGTCATAACGGCGCTTTCCAGCTCCTGATTGCAACCATCTTGTCCGCGCAGTGCACGGACGCTCAGGTGAATAAAGTCACTCCTGTCTTGTTCAACAGATTCCCAGATGCAAAAAGCATGGCGAAGGCGGGCACAAGAGAACTGGAGGGCATCATTAGATCTACGGGTTTTTACCATGTAAAAGCGAAACGACTCAAAGAGGTATCCAGAAAAATACTGAAAGATTTCGATTGCAATGTCCCTGTTACAATGCACGAATTGACATCTCTTCCCGGCGTTGGAAGAAAGACC
>Ga0307374_10005883_pt1 | contig 19614 bp, 15 predicted proteins | sample OX3MG_FD_202532 | JGI IMG/M metagenome (GOLD analysis project Ga0307374, IMG submission 202532) | Soil microbial communities from Risofladan, Vaasa, Finland - OX-3 | ecosystem: Environmental > Terrestrial > Soil > Coastal area > Acid sulfate soil | place: Finland: Risofladan, Vaasa | collected...
TGAGTGACATCGCGTTGGCCGGACTCGCCACGACGTACCGCGAGCGAATGACGCTCGATGACGCGCGCTACCTCTCGCCCGAGCAGGCCGTGGGCGAACCCGCGAATCCCAAGAGTGACGTCTACGCCCTGGCGCTGATCCTCTTTGAAGCCGTGACCGGCAGCGTTGCCTTCGAGGGCTCAACGCCCGAGGCCGTTTTGCGCGCTCGACTGAACGCGCCCCTGCCGGTGCGACTAGAACTCGGCACGCTCGACATGATCCTCGCCCAAGCGGCGGTACCGGACCCTCGGCTTCGCCTCGACGCCGAACAGTTCTCGGCACGACTGAGCGCCGTCATTGGCGACGTCGCGCCGTTGGTGGTTCGACCCGGCAGCGAGCCGCTCCCGCTCTTGGCGAATTTCGAGCCACGAGAACCACGACACTCCATCGGCTTTCGCGCGCCGTCGCCCGATCAGATCGTGGGCGGTGCGCCGGGGTCGGGCGGTGGGTTCGCCCACGTGCCCCGGGGCCGCACCGCCGTTGACGGGGGTGGCGCGCAGGGCCCCCGGGGCCCCCTGGGACGCACCCCTCGGTTCGATCGCTCACCGTACGATCTACCACGCACGCCCCGGCGCCGATGGGGCTTTCTCATCGCGGCACTGGTGATCGTGGTCGCCGCGATCGGCGCGGGCGCCGCGTGGAAGTCAGGTCTCTTCACGAAGAAACAGTCGGTACCGAATTTGATCGGGCTCACACTCACCCAGGCGTCTTCGAGGCTCGCGGGTGACGGCTTCACCGTGACGGTGAACCAGCGCGTGCACTCGACAAGCTTCGCGGCCAACGACATCGTCAGCCAGTCCCCGCTGGCGGAATCCAGCGCGAAGGCGGGTCAGGTCATTACGGTGAGCGTGTCCGAGGGGCCGGTACTGGTGACGATGCCCACGAACCTGCTTGGCGAGACGTGCGTGAGCGCCACGACGCAGCTTTCGGCGCTGCACGTCATCGCGCAGTGTCCCTCGTCGGCCGAGATCAACTCGAGCACGATCGCGCTCAATGGTGTCGTTCGCGTGCTCTACAAAAAGAGCGTCAATCCGACCTCGGTGCCCCGCGAGGCGACGGTGGTGCTCTCGCTCTCCAAGGGGCCCGCCACCGGGGCCACGACCACGACCACCACCACGACACCGACCTCCGGGACCACGACCACGACCCTGGCCGGTGAGGGACTGCGGGCGGTGCCCAACGTCGTCGGTGACGACCAGGCTCAGGTCTACGCCGCGATGCGCCTGGCCCAACTGTGGTTTTCGACCACCGGACCAAACCACAATTCCCCCAAGTGGACGATCGTGGTCTCGCAGAGTCCGGTCGCGGGCACCGAGGTGGCGTGGCACTCCCACGTCACCTTGGCCGTCAGATGATCGGCGATTGCGAACTTTGCGAGGCCGCCGTCGTCACCAAGCGTTACTTTGAAGACGACACGTGTTGGATCGGCGACTGTGAGGTCTGTCTGGTGCCGATGGTGGTGTGGCGCGTGCACGACGCCGCGCCGCCGCCCGAGGTGAGGCGCCACCTGCACGACGCGTTGGCCGTCGTGGCCAATGAGGAGTTCGCGGCGACGCCCTGGACCATCGACGATCACATGCGAAATATCCCCGACCACTACCACGCGCACGCGCGGCCCCCGTACTTCTGGCGCCGAGGTCTTCAATAGTGACTGGCCGTTCGTCGTTACAATCGTTGCACTACATCAATTAGGGGGACTCCATGGGAGCACTTGAGGGCCGCGTCGCCATCATCACCGGAGCCGGGCGAGGTATTGGGCGCGAACACGCGCTGCTCTTCGCCGCCGAAGGCGCCAAGGTCGTGGTGAACGATCTCGGGGGAGGCCTCGACGGCTCATCCCAAGAGGCCACGCCCGCCGAGGAGGTCGTCGCCGAGATCCGCGCTATGGGCGCAAAAGCCGTGGCGAACCACGACAACGTGGCCACCTGGCAGGGCGGGGAGCGTTTGGTCCAGTGCGCGCTCGAGAACTTCGGCGACCTGCACGTCCTGGTCAACAATGCGGGAATCTTGCGCGACCGCGTGCTCGTGAACCTCGGTGAAGAGGACTGGGACGCGGTGATCAACGTGCACCTCAAGGGCCACTTCGTGCCGTCTCGCCACGCGGCCACGTACTGGCGCGAACAGGCCAAGGCCGGCAAGGTCGTCAAGGCGTCGATCATCAACACGTCGTCCACTTCGGGACTCTTGGGCAACGTCGGACAGTCGAACTACGGCGCGGCCAAGGCGGGGATCGCCGCCTTTACTGTCATCATCGCCGAAGAGCTCGGTCGGTACGGCGTGCGCGTCAACGCGATCGCGCCCGCGGCGCGTACGCGCATGACCGAGTCGACGCCCGGACTCTCGGACTACGTCGTCAAGCCGGCCGACGCCGCGGTCTTTGACGTGTGGGATCCCGCCAACATCTCGCCGCTGGTGGCGTGCCTGGCGATGGAGGACTGCGCGGCGACCGGACAGGTCTTCTTCGTCCAGGGGGGCACCGTGCGAAAATTCCAGAACTGGACGATGACCGAGCAGCTCGAGAAGAACGACCGCTGGTCGGTGAGTGAGCTCGCCGAGCAACTGCCCACTTTGCTCTAGTGAGCGATGAAGTTCCGCTGGCGCACCTCGATCGTGAGGACCCGGACGGACTTTTAAACGCGCGCACCGATCCGGCCAGTGCCGCCTTTGGCACGCTGGGCAGTGAAGCGGGCAGCGATCTCAACTGGTTCTTGCTGCTTCGCCAGCGCGTCCAAGACAGGGCCACGGCCTCCTCGAAGTACCCGTGGTGGGTCTTGTGGAGTCTGCTCGCCGGACTCTTCGCGCTCAATTTCACCTTCACCGTGTTCATCGTCGCGCTGCCCACGGTGGCCGCACAGTTCCACACCACGGTGACCGTGCTGACCTGGACGATGGTGGGTCCACTGCTGGCCTACGGGCTGGCGGCGCCGATTCTTGGCAAGACCGGCGACATCTTTGGCCACCGCCGTCTCTACCTCTTCGGGCTGATCGGCGCGATGGTCTCGGCCATTCTGACTGCGCTTTCGCACAACGTCGACATGCTGCTCTTGGCGCGCACGCTCGACGGGGTCCAGGGTGCGGCGACCGGCACCGCGTCGGGAGCGCTGATCAACACGGTCTTTTCTCGCGAGGAGCGGGTCAAAGCGATGGGTTGGTGGAGTCTGGTGGGCGCGGGCGGGCCCGTCATTGGTCTTTCGCTCGGCTCGCCCATCATCGCCGCCCTGGGCTGGCGCGCGCTCTTTTGGTTCCAACTGATCTTCATCGTGGTGGCCTTTGGCGTCGTCATTACGGTGTTGCCGAACCGGCGCGGCTTCGACGACGAGGAGGCAGCAAAGAAGGCGACGGCCCGTCAAGAGTTCAAGAAGTTGGACTGGATCGGCAGTTGGTCGCTCTCGATCGCGGTGACGGTCTTGATGCTGGGACTTTCGATCGGACCTTCGCTCGGTTGGACCAGTGCGTGGACACTGGGCGCCTTCGTGCTCAGCGTCGCTTCGGCCTTCGTGTTCATCTATCGACTCAATCACGCGGCGAATCCGCTCATTCCCGCGTACTACTTTCGACGGCGAAACTTCGTGATGCCCCTCATTCTTCGAGCAACGGCGAACTTCGCCTACTTCGGCGCGTTCTTCTTGTTCCCCCTTCTCATGGAGCAGGGCTACAGCTACTCAATCTCACGAGTGGGGGCCCTGGCGATCGCTCGACCGCTCACGTTCGCGCTCTCCTCGCCGATCGCGGGGTACGTGGCGATTCGAATCGGCGAGCGGCGTAGCGCCGTGGCGGGCGCGGCCTTTCTCGCTGCCTCGTTGGGACTCTTCGCGCTGCTCCAGCCCAGTTCGGGCGTGTGGTTCGTGATCATCGCCCTGGCCCTCTCGGGACTCGGCATGGGCGTGGCGATGCCCTCGACGAGTTCGGTGATGGCTAACGAGGTCAAAGTCACGGAGTTTGGCGTGATGTCGGCCGCGCAGTTGCTCGCCATGCAAGTGGGCGAAGTGGCGGGCATCCAAGTCCTCGAGACCGTCCAGCAGTCGATCGCACGAAGACGGGGTCTGGCCCACGCGCACTCCGGCCCGGCACTCCTCGCCACCTTTCATACGTCGTTCGTCATCGGGGCCTGCGTGGCCGCCATCGGACTGGTGGCCGCGACCTTCATGCGTTCGGTTCCGCGCGCCCGAGCCAAGGAGTCGATCGAACGCTGCCGGTAGTCTTGAGGCCTATGAGCGTTGACATTCTGCCGGGCTGTGAGCCCTTTTCTCATCACGGCAACTCCTCGGGGGTGCTGGTGCTACACGGCTTTACCGGCAATCCCGTCACGATGCGTTCGATCGGCGAACGGGTGGCCGAGGCTGGGTACAGCGTCGAACTGCCGCGTCTCGCCGGACACGGGACGACGGTAGAAGACATGATCACTACCACGTGGGCCGACTGGTCGAGGGACGCCGTCGAGGCGTACGACACGCTGAGCGCACGCTGTGATCGGGTTGCGGTGGTGGGCATTTCAATGGGCGGGGGTCTGGGCGCGCACGTGGCCGAGAATCGCCCGACGGTCGCAGGATGCGTCCTTATCAACCCGGTCGTCAAGCCGCTGCCCGGTGAGTTGTTGGAAGGAATTCGCCAACTACTAGAGGCCGGCGTCGAAACTGCGGAATCGATCGGCTCGGACATCAAGAAGGGGGCCGACGTCAACGTCGGCTACGACGCCACGCCTCTGGTGCCCGTGCTCAGCCTCTCTGAGGGTTTAGAGAGCGTGAACGAACACCTGTCAGCGATCACCGCGCCAATCTTGTTGATCTCGAGCCGAGAGGATCACGTGGTCACCTCGGACAACGGTGATGAACTCATGGCGAGGGTCTCGGGGCCGGTCGAGCGCGTCTGGCTTGAGAACTCGTACCACGTGGCGACGATAGATAACGACCAGGAGCTCGTCGAGTCCTTGACCTTGGACTTTCTCTCCCGAGTTCTTTCGTAATGGCCTCACCGCTGCGACGAGAGGACGTCGCGAAGGTCGCCAAACTCGCGCGCTTGACGTTGAGCGAGGCGGAGCTCGATCTCTTCACCGAACAGCTCGGTCAGGTCCTCGAACACGCCAAGGACATTGCGGCGTTGAATCTCGAGGGCGTCGTGGCGACGGCGCACCCCTTTGGACTGATCAACGTGGTGCGAGAGGACGTGCTGCGACCGAGCATCTCGCGCGACGCCGTGCTGGCGATGGCCCCTGACGCCGAAGACGGCCGATTTGCCGTGCCGCGCATCATTGGCGAGGCACCGTGAAGAGCGCGCGCCAGATCGCCAGCGACGTCCAAAGCGGCGCGAGAAGCGCCGAGTCGGAGATGGCCACGTCACTGGCGGCCATACACGCCAAGAACGAAGAGCTCAACGTCTTTCTCTTCGTCGACGAAGCGGGCGCGCGCGAGGCCGCGCGGCGAGTAGACGAGCGGATCGCCCGTGGCGAGCCCGCCGGAGCGTTGGCCGGCGTGCCGCTGGCCCTGAAGGACAATCTCTGTCAAGAGGGCGTCCCCACGACCGCGGGCTCGCGGATTCTTAAGGGCTGGCTCGCGCCCTACAACGCCACCGTCGTCGATCGGGTGATTGCCGCGGGCGCGGTCGTGATGGGCAAGACCAACATGGACGAGTTCGCCATGGGCTCGTCCACCGAGACCTCGGCCTACGGCCCGACGCGCAACCCCCTCGATCCTTCGCGGGTGCCGGGTGGCTCGTCGGGCGGATCGGCCGCGGCGGTGGCGGCCGACATGACCTCCCTGGCACTCGGTTCGGACACGGGCGGTTCGATTCGCCAACCGGCCGCGCTCTGTGGACTCGTGGGTCTGAAGCCGACGTACGGCCTCGTGTCGCGCTACGGTCTCATCGCCTTTTCTAGCTCGCTCGATCAGATCGGCCCGTTGGCCAAGAACGTCGCCGACGCGGCGCTACTGCTCGAAGTGATAGCCGGCCACGATCCCCTGGACTCCACCTCACTCCCCGAGCCCGCGCCCTCACTGGTGGCGCATCTGAAAGACGGGGTTGCGGGGAAACGGATCGGCCTCGTGCGTGAACTCTTCGAAGGGGCCGAGGATGAAGTCGTGGCGTCGGTGCATCGAGCGGCCGAGGCGCTGCGCGACGCGGGCGCCACGATCGTGGAGCTCGCCGTGCCCGAATTTCGATTGGGTCTCAGTGCGTACTACCTCATTGCGCCGGCGGAGGCCTCGAGCAACTTGGCGCGCTACGACGGCGTGCGCTACGGACTGCGCGTCGACGCCCAGGACGTGGCGGCGATGAACGAGGCGACGCGGACCCTGGGCTTTGGCGCCGAAGTCAAACGTCGCATCATGCTCGGCACCTACGCGCTCTCGGCGGGTTACTACGACGCTTACTACGGCCAGGCCCTTAAGGTCCGCACCCAGATGATCGACGCCTTTCGCCGCGCGTACCAACAAGTCGACCTTTTAGTGGGCGCGACGACGCCGACGGTGGCCTTTAAATTTGGCGCGAAGACGGCCAACCCGATGGCGATGTACCTCTCGGACGTCTACACGATTCCCACCAATCTGGCCGGCGACGCCGCGATCTCGGTGCCCTTTGGCACCGGGGAGTGCGACCTGCCGATCGGTGTGCAGCTGCTCGGTCCCGGGCGCAGCGAGGCCCAGCTCCTCGCCGCGGCGCGGGTCCTCGAACTCGCGGACGGGCGCCCGTGACGTTGGCGCCGGGTTGGGAGATGGTGGTGGGACTCGAAGTCCATACCGAACTCAAGACCACGACCAAGATGTTCTGTGGCTGCGCCAATGCCTTTGGCGCCGCGCCCAACACCCAGGTCTGTCCGGTGTGTCTCGGGCTGCCCGGTTCGTTGCCGGTGTTGAACGTGCGCGCGGTGGACTTAGCGATGGCCATCGGTTTGGCACTGCACTCCACCATCGCGTCGTCGACCTTCCACCGAAAGAACTACTTCTATCCCGATATGCCCAAGGACTATCAGATCAGTCAGTACGACCTACCGATTAACGCGGGCGGCTATCTGGACCTGCCCGACGGCTCGCGCGTTTCGATCGAGCGCGCCCACTTAGAAGAGGACACCGGAAAATCCACCCACCTGGGAGGGAGTGGGCGCATCCACGGCGCCGATCGCTCTCTCGTTGACTACAACCGTTCGGGCGTGCCGCTGGTGGAGATCGTGTCGGGACCCGACATTCGCAGTTCCGCCCAGGCCCATCTCTACGCCTCGGAACTTCGCGGTATCTTGATCGCGACGGGCGCTTCGGACGGACGCATGGAAGAGGGTTCGATGCGCATCGACGCGAACGTGTCGGTGCGCCGGGTCGGCCAGCCGCTCGGCACCCGATGTGAAGTCAAGAACTTGAACTCGCTACGAAGTCTGCAACGGGCCATCGACTTTGAGGCGGCGCGTCAGTTCGAACTGATCGAAAGTGGGGGCACCGTGCGTCAAGAGACCCGTCACTGGGACGAGAACCTCGGCGCGACATCCACCATGCGCACCAAGGAAGAGGCCGACGACTATCGATACTTTCGAGAGCCCGACCTCGTGGACGTGGTGCCCGACGGGGCGTGGCTCGAGCGCGTTCGTGGCACCTTGGGGGCAATGCCGGCCGAGCGGCGCGCCACGCTGTTGGCCCGCCTGACGAGTCCGAACGCGGCCCAACTCGACGCCCTCGAAGTCGTGGTCGATCTGGGATTCGACGACTACGTGCTCGCCGCCATCGACGCGAAGGTCGACGCCCCTTTGGCGATGGCTCGAGCCGCCAACGAGCTCGCCGCGGGCATCGAGAACATTGCCAATCTCTCGCGGGACGCGTTCGTGGCGACGCTCACCATGGAACAGAGCGGTCAACTCTCGGCCACGCAGGCCAAGACTGTGCTCTTCGAGCTCTTAGCCCACGGAGGAGAGCCCGGCGACATCGCCAAGACCAAAGGCTTCGAGCAGCTCTCCACCGGCGCGCTGAGTGACACCGTGAGCGAACTGATCGCCCAACACCCCAACGAGTGGGCTCGCTACCGAGACGGCGACGACAAGCTGGCCCAGTTCTTCATCGGTCTGGTCATGAAGTTCACGAATGGTCAGGCCAACGGCAAGGCCGTGATCGCCGAACTCCAGGCCCGACGCTAGCGATATTGGTTACGGGGCGGTGTCGTTTTCTAGACTTCGCTTATGACCAACCACCCCACGCCTCGAAGTTCTGATGTAACCCTGGGCAAGAGTCGCTCGGGGGCAAGAGCCATGCTGCGCGCGATGGGGCTGGGCGACGAGGACATGACCAAGCCCCAAATCGGCGTCGCGTCGAGTTGGAACGAAGTGACGCCGTGCAACCTGCCTCTCGCGCGTTTGGCCAAGCGTTCTAAGGCTGCCGTTCGTGACGCGGGAGGAGTCCCGTTTGAGTTCGTGACGATCGCCGTGTCGGACGGTATCTCGATGGGCCACGAGGGCATGCACGCCTCGCTCGTTTCTCGTGAGATCATCGCTGATTCGGTGGAAGTCATGATGCACGCCGAGCGCTTTGACGCGATGGTAACCCTGGCCGGGTGCGACAAGTCGCTGCCGGGCATGTTGATGGCGGCGGCCCGCCTCAACGTGCCCAGTGTCTTTCTCTACGGCGGCACGATCATGCCCGGTGAGCTCAATGGCGAAGCGCTCGACATCGTGTCGGTCTTCGAGGCGATCGGGGCCAACGCCGTGGGGGCGCTGAGTGACGAAGAGCTCCGGGCCATTGAGTGCGCGGCCTGTCCCGGCGAGGGCAGTTGTGCGGGCATGTTCACCGCGAACACCATGGCGAGCGTCGCCGAAGCGTTGGGCATGTCACTCATCGGCAGTGCCGCCGTGCCCTCGATTGACGGTCGTCGTGACCAGTTCGCCTACGACTCGGGCCTGGCGGTGCTCAATCTGTTGGACCAGGGCATCAACGCTCGCCAGATTATGACGAAGTCGGCGTTCGAGAACGCGATCGCGGTGGTGATGGCGCTGGGCGGTTCGACCAATGCGGTGTTGCACCTGCTCGCGATTGCCCACGAGGCGCGCGTCGATCTCGAACTCGACGACTTCAACCGAATCGCCAAGCGCGTGCCGCACATCGCTGACATGAAGCCCCACGGTAAGTACCACATGAGCGACCTGGATCTCATTGGTGGTCTGCCCGTTGTCCTCCAGCACCTCTTGGAGAACGATCGCCTCAACGGTGACGTCATGACGGTGAGTGGCAAAACGATGGCCGAGAACTTAGAGGCGTATCATGCGCCGCCGCCCGACGGCAACGTGGTACGCGAGATCGGTCGTCCTATCCACCTCCAGGGCGGCATCGCGGTACTACGGGGATCTTTGGCCCCCCACGGGGCAGTCGTGAAGGTCGCGGGTTTGGACGAGCTTCGCTTCGTTGGCACCGCTCGCGTCTTTGACGGCGAGGACCAGGCGATGAAGGCCATCATGGCCAACGAGATCCAACCTCAGACCGTGGTCGTCATTCGCTACGAAGGGCCCAAGGGTGGCCCGGGCATGCGCGAGATGCTCGCCGTCACCGGGGCTCTGAAGGGCGTGGGCCGCGGCGCGGACTGCGCCCTTGTCACCGACGGGCGTTTTAGTGGGGGAACGCACGGCTTCTGCGTGGGCCACGTCGCGCCCGAGGCGCTCGACGGCGGACCGATCGGACTCGTGCGTGACGGCGACCAGATCGTGATTGACGTGGACACGTTGTCGATCGACCTCTTGGTGGACCCGAGTGAACTGGCGGCGCGCGCGAAGGCACTGGCGCCATTTACTCCCCGGTACACGTCGGGCGTGTTGGAGAAATTCGCCCGTCTCGCCCAAGGCGCGGACAAGGGCGCGGTCACGACCCGATGACCTCCCTTGTGCGTGTGGCGCAACTGTGCCTAAACTATTGACGTGAGTACGCGTAGCGAGATTCTGACGGTAGTAGGCGCTCGGCGCCGGTAGTCACGCGTACACGTATACCGGAAGCCTCCCAAGGAAGGGAGGCTTTTTTGCTTATCTGACGTGAAAGGAGTGAAGTGCAACTGACCGGAGCGCAAGCGCTGATCAAAAGCTTGGAGCACGAAGGGGTCGACACCATCTTCGGGTTGCCCGGTGGCGCCATTTTGCCGGTGTACGACCCGATTCTGGACTCCTCGATCCGCCACATCCTCGTTCGTCACGAGCAGGGCGCCGGCCACATGGCCGAGGGCTACGCCCAGGCGACCGGCAAAGCCGGCGTCGCTATGGTCACGAGCGGTCCGGGGGCGACGAACATCGTTACGCCCATCGCGAACGCGCACATGGACTCTACGCCCCTCGTGGTCATCACGGGTCAGGTCGCCACGGCCTCGATTGGCTCGGACGCTTTTCAAGAGTGCGACATCACCGGCATCACGATGGGCATCACCAAGCACAACTTTCTCATCCAATCGGCCCACGAGATCCCCCGCGTCGTCGCGGCGGCCTTCCACCTCGCCACCACCGGCCGACCCGGTCCGGTGCTCATTGACTTACCCAAGGACATCTCTCAATCGAAAATGGAGTGGTGGTACCCGAGCACGCTCGAGGAGCTGGATCTACCCGGGTACCGTCCCGAGGTGCCACTTGACCCCGAGGCCGTGGCGCGCGCCGTGGCGCTCATCGGTGCCTCCGAGCGCCCCGTCCTCTACGTCGGGGGCGGCACATTGAAGTCGCGGGCCCATCTGGAGTTACGGGCCTTCGCCGAACGGACCCAGATACCGGTCGTCACGACGCTGATGGCGCGAGGTGCCTTTCCCGACTCGCACGAGCTACATCTGGGCATGCCCGGGATGCACGGGATGTACAGCGCGGTCACGGCCATTCAAAAGGCGGACCTGTTGATCTCGCTCGGTGCTCGTTTCGACGACCGCGTCACGGGCCAGATCTCGAGTTTCGCCGCCGGGGCCAAGGTCATCCACGTGGACATCGACCGGGCCGAGTTCAACAAGGTGCGCCGCGCCGACGTGGCGCTCCAGACCAACGTCGCGGACGCCCTTCGCGCCCTTGACGCCGCCAAGGCAACCCCGCAGAATCTCGACGTGTGGTGGAAACAGATCCGCACCTGGCAAGAGCGCTACCCGCTCGTGTACGACGAACCCACCGCCGAGGGGCCGTTACTGGCCCAGCACGTCATCAAGGCCATCGCCGCCAAGGCCGCGCCGGGGACCATCGTGACCGCGGGCGTTGGCCAGCACCAAATGTGGGCGTCGCAGTTCTGGGAGTTTGAAGAGCCCGGTACCTGGGTGAACTCCGGCGGCGCGGGCACCATGGGCTTTGGCGTGCCCGCGGCCATCGGCGCCAAAGTCGGACGTCCGGAGCGAACGGTGTGGTGCATCGACGGCGACGGTTGTTTTCAGATGACCGCCCAAGAGCTCGTGACGGCGCGCGCCGAAGGCATACCCATCAAGGTCGCGATCATGAACAACGCGTATCTGGGCATGGTGCGTCAGTGGCAAGAGATGTTCTACGAGGAGCGCTACTCCGAGGTCTACCTGAGCGCCGATCTACCCGACTACGTGAAGTGGGCCGAGGCGATGGGTTGCGTGGGTTTGCGCGCGCGTAATCTTCAAGAGATGCACGACGTCATCGAAATCGCCAATCAGGTCAACGACGTGCCCGTCGTCATCGACTTTCGCACCGATACCGCAGAGAAAGTCTTTCCGATGGTGGCCGCGGGCGCCAGCAACGACGACATCATTGTGCACCCGCTGCAACGAGGCGACGCGCGATGAGCCCCGAACCGTTCCTCGGCGTGACGGGCCGCGCGCCGGCGCGCCACCACATACTCTCGGTCCTGGTCGAGAACAAGCCCGGCGTCCTGGCGCGTATCGCGGGGCTCTTCGCGCGTCGAGGCTTCAACATCTACTCCCTGGCGGTGGCCCCGTCGGAAGGGAACGCGCGGTTCTCGAGAGTCACCATCGTCGTGGACGCCGAGTCCGCGCCCCTGGAGCAGATCGTGGGACAACTGGACAAACTCGTGAACGTCGTGGCGATCACCGACCTCGCGCCGCGCGACGCCATCGAACGAGAGTTGCTCCTCGCCACGCTCAGCGTCGACAACGCCAATCGAAGAGAAGTCTTGGACGTGGTCGCCAACGCGGGGGCCTCGATCGTGGACGTGAACGCCCTGTCGGTGACCGTGATGCTGGCGGGTACGCCTGGCGCGTGTGACGAACTCGAAAAGTCGCTCGAGAGCTTCGCCGAAGTGGCGCTCCAACGTACGGGCCGCGTGGCGTTGCCGAGACTCGGCCAAGCGGCGTCGGCCCCCGCCGCTTTGAAAGAGGGACTCTGATGATGACCACGATGTACTACGAAAAGGACGCCAAGCCCGAGCTCTTGAAGGCGAAGAAGATCGCCGTTCTGGGCTACGGCTCCCAGGGCCACGCGCACGCGCTGAACCTGCACGACAGCGGGTACGACGTGCGCGTCGGGCTTCGCCTGGAGTCACCCTCGGTGCCCAAGGCCGAGGCGGCCGGACTGCGCGTACTCTCCATCGCCGAAGCCTGCGCCGAGGCCGACGTGATCATGGTCCTCGTGCCCGACACCGAGCAAAAGCGCACCTACGACACCGACATCGCCCCGCACCTCAGCGCGGGTAAGTGCCTGTTGTTCGCGCACGGATTCAACATCCGGTTCAATCTGATCACTCCGCCCCAGGACGTCGACGTCGCGATGATCGCGCCCAAGGGCCCGGGCCACCTGGTACGGCGCACCTACCTCGAAGGGGGAGGCGTACCGGCGCTCATCGCCGTCGAGCACGACGCCACCGGTCACGCGCACGACCTCGCGTTGGCCTACGCCAACGCCATCGGCGCGACGCGCGCCGGGGTCTTGGAGACGACGTTCGCCGAAGAGACCGAAACCGACCTCTTCGGGGAGCAGGTCGTGCTCTGTGGTGGCGTGACGGCCCTGGTGCGCGCGGGGTACGAGACGCTCGTCGAGGCCGGCTATCAGCCCGAGAGTGCGTATTTCGAGTGCTTGCACGAACTCAAACTCATCGTGGACTTGATGTACGAAGAGGGCATCACTGGCATGCGCTTTAGCGTCTCGGACACCGCGGAGTACGGCGACTTGACGCGCGGTCCTCGGGTCATCACCAAGGACGTCAAGGCGGAGATGAAGAAGATCTTGACCGAGATCCAAGACGGCTCCTTCGCCAAGGAGTGGATCCTCGAGAACGAGATCGGCCGTCCGCGCTACCGCGAACTGCGCGACGCGGGCAAGAAGCACCCGATCGAGCAGATTGGCGCGAAACTCCGCGTCATGATGCCCTTCGTGTCGGCGGGCAAGCAAAAGGTCTCGGAGATTTCGGGCGGCGACACCGACTAGATCGCGCCCGTGCCGCTTAGAGGTGGCCGACCACGTAGTTCACGCAGGCCAGCAGCGACGCCACGTCCTCGGGGTCGATGCTCGGGAACATCGCGATGCGTAGCTGGTTACGACCGAGCTTGCGGTACGGATCGGTGTCCACGACGCCATTGGCGCGAAGTATCTTCGCGATCAACGTCGCGTCGACGTCGTCGCGAAAATCTATCGTGCCCACGACATTGCTGCGATACGCGGGATTGGTCACGAACGGCGCGGCGAAGTCCGAGGCCTCGGCCCAGGTGTAGAGAATCTCTGCTGATTGGCGTGATCGGCCGGAACTGAAACTCAAGCCCCCGTTGTCGTTGAACCATTTGATCTGTGAGGCGAGGAGGTGGATCGTCGCCAGAGCGGGCGTGTTGTAGGTCTGATTCAGTCGGGAGTTGTCGAGGGCGATCTTGAGATCGAAAAAGGCCGGCGTCCAACGATCCGACGCCGCCAGCGTCTCAATGCGTTCCACGGCCGCGGGCGAGCACAGGGCCAGCCAGAGCCCGCCGTCGGAGGCAAAGGACTTCTGCGGGGCGAAGTAGTAGCAGTCGAACTGGGTCGGGTCGACCGTGAGCCCGCCCGCGCCCGACGTGGCGTCCACCGCGACGAGGCCCCTCGCGCCCGCCGGGCGTTGAATCTCCATCATGACCCCGGTCGAGGTTTCGTTATGGGTGAGGGCGTAAAGGTCGACACTGTCGTCGGCCACCGCCAGGGGATGGCTTCCGACGTCGCTCTCGATGACCTGGGGATCGCACAGGTGCGGCGCCGCCTTGACGGCACTGGTGAACTTCGAGGAGAACTCGCCGAAGCTGAGGTGCTGGGAGTGGCGGGCGATGAGGTGGAACGTGGCGGCGTCCCAAAAGCACGTCGTGCCACCGTTGCCGAGTAACACCTCGTAGCCCTCGGGCAAGCTGAACAGTTCGCGCAGGCCTTCGCGAACCTCACCGACCTTGTGGCGCACCGTGGCCTGTCGGTGCGAGGTACCCAGGTACGTGGTGCCGTCAGCGACGAGCCCGTGCAACTGTTCCATTCGAATTTTGGACGGTCCCGATCCGAATCGTCCATCGCGAGGAAGAAGTTCGGCGGGAATCGTTAACGGGTCGGAAGAACTCATAGACTTATTCTTACGGAAATTGACGGGAGTGAATCAGTGAGTGCCAGAGTAAGTGACCTGCTAGGCGGCTTAGCCCCCAGCGCCACTCTGGCCGTCGACGCAAAGGCGAAGGCGCTCAAGGCCGCGGGCGAGCCCGTGATCGGATTCGGCGCGGGTGAGCCGGACTTTCCCACGCCGGTGCACATCGTCGAAGCGGCCGCGAAAGCGTGCTACGACCCGGTGAACTATAAGTACACGCCCACCGCGGGACTGGGCGAGCTTCGTGAGGCCATCGCCGCAAAGTCCATGCGCGACAGCGGACTGAAGGTCGGCGCCGGTCAGGTGCTGGTGACCAATGGCGGCAAGCACGCGGTCATCACGGCCTTGATGAGCGTGCTCAACCCGGGCGACGAGGTCTTGCTTCCCGCGCCCTATTGGACGACGTACCCCGAAGCGGTCTATCTGGCGCGGGCCACGGCCGTCCCGGTCATGACGAGTCCGGCGAACGGTTTTCGGGTGACGGTAGAAGAGCTCGAGCGCGCGCGAACCAAGAAAACCAAACTGCTCATGTTCGTCTCGCCCTCGAACCCTTCGGGCGCCGTGGTTCGGCCCGAGGAGGTCGCGGCGATCGGTCGTTGGGCGGCCGAGCACGACATCTGGGTGATGTGTGATGAGATCTACGAGCACTTGGTGTACGGCGACGCGCGCCACGTGTCGTTGCCCGTGGTCACCCCCGAACTGGGCGATCGGTGGATTGTCGTGAACGGCGTGGCGAAGACCTACGCGATGACCGGCTGGCGAGTGGGCTGGATGATCAGCGCACCCGACGTGATGGACGCGGCGATCAACTACCAGAGCCAGACCACGTCCAACATCTCGAACATCTCCCAACGCGCCGCCGTGAGCGCCCTGACGGGCGACCTGCTCGCCGTGGAAGCGATGCGCGAGGCGTTCGATCGTCGCCGAAAGATCATGACGACGATGTTGAACGCTATTGACGGGGTGCACTGCGCTTTACCCGACGGCGCCTTCTACTGCTTTCCTGACGTGAGCGCTCTACTGGGACGCCCGCTGGGCGGGCGGGTGGCGAAAAGTTCGAGTGAACTGGCCGAGGTGCTGCTCGAGACCATCCAGATCGCGGTGGTGCCCGGTGAGGCCTTCGGCGCCCCCGGCTTCTTTCGACTGAGTTACGCGCTGGGCGACGACGACCTCGTCGAGGGCCTCGAGCGCTTGGCCGCGCTGGTGGTTGCGGGCTGACTTTTCACCGATTTGCTTTAGTCTGGAACCTACTTATGAAGGGGTGCCCGTGGCCCGAGTACTAGTGACCGAAGAGATCGCCTCGTCGGGTCTCGACAAGCTTCGCGAGGCGGGCCACGAGGTCGACATCCGCTTGGGCCTTAGTCCTGTTGAGTTAATTCACGCGGTACGCGGCGCGCACGCGCTGATTATCCGTTCGGCGACCCAGGTGGACGCGTCGACTCTCGAAGCGGCGAGTGACCTCGTGGTGGTGGGCCGGGCCGGCATCGGTCTGGATAACGTCGACGTCGCCAAGGCCACCGAACTCGGCGTCATGGTGGTCAACGCGCCGGTGTCCAACATCGTCTCCGCGGCGGAGCAGACCATGGCTCTTTTGCTCGCCCAAGCTCGAAACATCCCCCAAGCCCACTCGGCGTTAAAGAGCGGCAAGTGGGAGCGCAGCAAATGGGAGGGCGTCGAGCTCTACGGCAAGACGCTCGGCATCGTGGGGCTGGGCAAGATCGGAGCGCTGGTCGCCCAACGCGCCCACGCCTTTGGCATGCGTATTGTCGCCTACGACCCCTTTATCACCGAAGAGCGCGCGCGCCACATGGGTGTGGAACTGGTCGAGTTCAACGCACTGCTGGGCGAGAGCGACTTCATCACGATTCACTTGCCCAAGAACAAAGAGACGACCAATCTGTTCAACGCCGAGTCGCTCAAGCGCACCAAGGCGGGGGTGCGCATCATCAACGTCGCGCGCGGGGGCATCGTGAACGAGGCCGATTTGGCCAGTGCCATTCGCAGTGGCCACGTCCAAGGCGCTGCGCTGGACGTGTTCGAGAAGGAACCCACGACCGAGTCGCCGCTCTTTGAACTCTCGTCGGTGGTCGTCGTTCCCCACCTGGGCGCGTCCACGTTTGAAGCCCAGGACAAGGCCGGCGTGACGATCGCCGAACAGGTCGAACTCGCCCTGGCGGGTGACTTCGTGCCCTACGCCGTGAACGTGTCGGCCGGTGACGTGTCGAACTCGGTGAGCCCCTTCATGGGACTCGCCGAGCTCTTGGGTCGATTCATCGGCGGACTGCTCGACGGCAAGCCCGCGGACCTTGAAGTGATCTATGCGGGCGAACTGGCCGGCGCCGGCACCAAGATCTTGACGCTGTGCGCGCTCAAGGGCCTGTTGAGTTCGACGGGCCACGCCAGCGTCTCGTTCGTGAACGCCCCCCAGCTCGCCGCCGAGCACAACCTCACCTTCGCCGAGGTCTCCTCGGTGGCGTCCGCGGAGTACATCAGCTTGATCACCGTGCGCTCGGACGGCCACGCGGTGTCGGGCACGCTGATGACCATTGGCACTCGCGTGGAGACTCGCATTGTTTCGGTGGACGGCCACGCGGTAGAGATCGCGCCCACGGCGTCGATGTTGGTGGTGCACAACGACGACCGCCCCGGCATGATCGGGCGGGTGGGCATGGCGCTCGGTGGAGCGAATATCTCGATCGCGTCGATGGCCGTGGGCCCCGATCCCAAGTCCAAGACCGCCCTGATGGTCCTTTCGACCGTGGACCCCACCCCGGCCTCGGTCGTTGAGCAGTTGCGCGACACCGACGGCATCCAGGACATTCACCTCATCGCCCTGCGCTGAAGCGACGGCTGGCCTACATCAAAGAGATGAGATCGACGCGCTCCATCACCTCGTCGCTCAAGAGCGGTGCGACGTCGAGCGCGGTCATGTTCTCGCGCACTTGATCCGCCGAGGAGGCGCCGGTAATGACCGTCGAGACGTGGGGGTTCTTCGTGCACCACGCGAGGGAGAACTGGGCCAGCGAGACGTCGAGTTCGTCCGAGATCTTCTTCAGTTCGGCGACCTTCTTGTTGCTCGCTTCGTTCGTGAGCGACGACTTGAGCCACTCATAGCCGGGCAGCGTCGCGCGCGAACCCGCGGGCACGCCGTTGAGGTACTTGCCCGTCAGCAGTCCCGAGGAGAGAGGTGACCAGATGGTCGTGCCCAGTCCGATGTCCTCGTAAAGGCGCGCGTACTCCTTCTCCACGCGGTCTCGCCACAAGATGTTGTACTGGGGCTGCTCCATGACGGGCTTGTGCAGATGGTGGCGCTCGGCCACGTCGTAGGCGGCTCGGATCTCGTCCGCGGTCCACTCTGAGGTGCCCCAGTAGAGCGCTTGGCCCTTTTCGACCATGTCACTCATCGCCCACACGGTCTCTTCGATGGGCGTGTTGGGATCGGCCCGGTGGCAAAAGACCAGGTCCACGAAGTCGAGGTCGAAGCGCTCGAGCGAGCCCTCGATGGCTTGGTCGAGGTACTTGCGGTTGAGGGTGTTGCGCATGTTGGGGATGTCGTGCAGTCCCCAAAAGAGTTTGGTCGAGATAACGTACTCGTGGCGCTTCCAACCCAGTTCGCGAATGGCCGCGCCCATGACACGCTCGGACTCACCGGCTGAGTAGGACTCGGCGTTGTCAAAGAAGTTCACGCCCGCGTCCTTGGCGGCCGACAGGCACTCCGCCGCCTGGTGGGCCGTCTCGATCTGATTGGCGTTACCAAAAGTGACCCAACTGCCAAAGGATAAGACGCTGACCTTGAGCCCGCTGCGCCCGAGTCGGCGATACTCCATCTTGGCCATGCGTACTCCTTTGATCGTGCACGCGAACGCGCGGGGGTTTAAGCCTCGGGGTTAGGGGGAACGCTCGGCCACTCCTCGACCGAGATCGGCGCGGCCCTCTTAGAATTCTTGACTTTTGACACCACGCCCGCCACCATCGAACCCACGACGAAGAGGAGCGTCATTTTGAAGAGTTTCTTGAGCAGGGTCACGAAGGTTCAGGTTAGTCCGCGCGCTCTCTGGACATTTCACGACTTCGAGGTAGAATGAAGCGATGACTACTGGCCAGAGCGAACTGCTGCTGTAAGGGGGCGAGCCGTTGCTCGCCCTTGCCCCCGCGTTGGCGGGGGTTTTTTGTTTCTCGATGACGTTAGCGAAAGGATGGATATGAGGGTCAGCCCGCAACAGCCCAGCCCCATGGCCTACGCCAAGTACCGAGCGACCGTGCCCGTAGAGCTGCCCGACCGCACCTGGCCCGACCGGCGCCTGACCAAGGCACCGCGCTGGTGCAGCGTGGACCTGCGCGACGGGAACCAGGCGCTCATCGACCCGATGGACTCAGAACGTAAGAACGTGATGTTCGCCCACCTGGTGGCGATGGGCTTTAAAGAGATCGAGGTGGGATTTCCCTCGGCCTCGCAGCCGGACTTTGACTTCGTGCGCCAGATCATTGAAGAGGGCCTGGTGCCCCCGGACGTCACCATTCAGGTGCTGACCCAATGCCGTGAAGACCTCATTCGCCGCACGTACGAGTCGCTGCACGGGGCCAGGGCCGCCATTGTGCACTTCTACAACTCAACCTCGACCCTCCAGCGCAGGGTCGTCTTTGGCCTCGATCGCGACGGGATCAAGAAGATCGCCACCGACGCCGCGGCGTTGTGCCGATCGCTGGAGGCGACGTCGCCCGACACGGCGTTCCTCTATGAGTACTCGCCCGAGAGCTTTACCGGCACCGAACTCGAGTACGCCCTCGACGTGTGCAACGAGGTGATCGCCGTCATCGACCCCACGCCGCAGCGCCCGCTCATCTTGAACCTGCCCGCGACCGTGGAGATGTACACCCCGAATCTCTACGCCGACGCGATCGAGTGGTTCTTGCGCCACGTCGAACGACGCGACGCGGTCGTGCTCTCCCTGCATCCCCACAACGACCGGGGCACGGCCATCGCCGCGGCTGAGTTGGGTGTCCTGGCTGGCGCCGATCGCGTCGAAGGGACGCTCTTTGGCAACGGCGAGCGCACCGGCAACGTCGACGTAGTGAATCTGGCCCTCAATCTCTTCTCCCAGGGGGT
>Ga0307374_10005885_pt1 | contig 19613 bp, 17 predicted proteins | sample OX3MG_FD_202532 | JGI IMG/M metagenome (GOLD analysis project Ga0307374, IMG submission 202532) | Soil microbial communities from Risofladan, Vaasa, Finland - OX-3 | ecosystem: Environmental > Terrestrial > Soil > Coastal area > Acid sulfate soil | place: Finland: Risofladan, Vaasa | collected...
GTCCGCGACGAGGGCGCGTCCGCGCGCGATCGTCGCGGACGTCCCCCCGTCCTCCTGGATCACGAGGCGGTCGACCCACCGGCCGCTCTCGCGCACCGCGTCGACGAGCGCGCGGGCGTCGAAGCTCTCACAGCCGAGCGACACGACGAGCGCGCCACCGACGTTCGGATGGGTGCACAGCGCGGAGAGGACGCGCTGCGCGTACTCGTTCGGGTAGCAGCCGGGGAAGCCGACGACTTGGACGCCGCCCTGGCCCGTCGAGTCGAACGCGTCGGCGATGCGACGCGTGACGTGGTGCGCGCACTCGACCGTGTAGACGACGAGGATGTGGTTCCGGATCCCCTTGCGCCCGTCCGCCCTCAGGTAGCCGCTGAGCTCGGGCAGCCGCGGCGCGCGAGTCGCGTCCGACCGGGGGGCGGCGTGTGCGCCGCGCGCCGGCGCGTGCGCCGCGGCGGGTGCCGACGGTCCTGCGGGCGGTCGACCCGAAGGCTCGGGGGCAGTCGCCGTCGTGCCCACCGACTGGCCGCCGACGAGATGCGCCGGCATGTAGTCGCTGCGCAGGTTGTGCAAGTGGAGGTGCTCGCCGGTCGCGACCGCCGCGGTGGTCCGCCCGACGACGGCCCCGCTCTTGCGCACCCGGTCGCCGGGGGCAAGGTTCCGCACGGCGATCTTGTGGCCGACGCCGAGGTCGATCCCGACGAGGACCTGCTCGCCGGCGATCTGCACCAGCGTGCCTGCGGGGATCGGGACCCGCGCGACTGCACAGTCGTCCTCGGGGTCGAGCAGCAGCAGTCGCCCGTCGATCGGGGCACTCGTGGTGGTCGCCATCGTTCAGAACTTCCCGTGCTCGAGGTAGGCCTGCTCCGGATCGGTTCCGGACAGGATCGCGGTGCGGACCCTGTTCTCGACCTGGGCCGCGGCCTCGGCGGCCGCGACGATCTCGGCCGCGCGCTCCCCCGGCAGCGCGACGATGCCGTCGCGGTCCGCGAGCAGGTAGTCGCCGGTCACGATCCGCACCCCGCCGACGACGACACTCCCGCCGAGCTCGTCGGGCAGCCACCGCCCGACGATGTCGGACGGGGTCGTGAAGCGGCAGTAGACGGGGAAGCCGAGGGTGCGGATGAACTCGGTGTCCCGGCAGCCGCCGTCGACGACGTAGCCGCGGACCCCGCGGAACTTCATCGCCTCGGACGACAGCTCGCCCATGAGCGCGATCTCCTGGTTCTCCGGCTGGCAGACCACGACCGAACCGGCCGGCGCGGCCGACAGCATGCGCGTCCAGCCGAGCAGCGTCTCGTGCGGGTCGGCACCCTCGACCATCCGGCCGTGCACGGTCCACACCGGGCCCGCGAGCCGGCGCCCGGGGTCGAGCGCGAGGATCCCCGGAGCGAGCACACCGGGTGCGCAGCCGATCGCGCGCATCACGTCGAAGACGATGCCCGTGTACAGCCGGCCGAGCCGCTCCGCGAGGTCCGCGGGCGCCGTCGCCGCGGGCGCGTCGCCGGCGCTCACCTCGCGCCGCCGGGCGCCGCGACGTCAGCCTGCTTCTCGACGACGTAGAGGTGGACGAGGGCGAGCACGACCTCGCCCGCCTGGTTGGCCACCGTGAGCCGCTCGTCGACCCGCCCGAGCCGTTCCGGCGACTTCGGGTGGTCGCTCTTCGCGGCGATCTCCGCGGTGACGGTGATCGTGTCGCCGATGAACACCGGGCGCACGAATCGGATCCGGTCGTACCCGTAGCTCATCGCCCGGGGGTTGATCGCTCCCGCGGTCATGCCGACCGCGACCGACAGCACGAGCGTCCCGTGCGCCATCCGCCTGCCGAACGGCTGCGTCGCGCACCACTCGCGGTCCATGTGGTGCGGGTAGAAGTCGCCCGTCTGGCCGGCGTGGATCACGATGTCCGCCTCGGTGATCGTGCGCCCGGTCGTCGTGCGCGTCGCGCCGACCTCGTACTGCTCGAAGAACTGCTCCACGACCTCGCTCATCATGCGCTCCCCGTCGCGACGTGATCGCCGAGCAGGCGGCCGCGTGCATCGTCCAGCCGGTCCAGGCACTCGTCGTCGGTGCACGCCCGGAGCAGCGCGTCGTGCACGACGTCGCCGACGACCTCCTGGAGATCGAGCCACCCGGAGTGGCGCGGGCGGACCGACGCCGAGTCGAGCGTCCGCCGCGTCCCGGAGAAGAACTCCGCGCAATCGGCGTTCACCACGGGGTCCTGCCATGCGACCGCGTTCGCGGGCTGCCCCCCCTCGCGGTAGTAGTCGCCGCGCTGCACGTCCGCGCTCGCGAGCCAGAACGCGACGTCGGCCGCCGCCTCGAGATCGCGCGAGCGCGCCGAGACCGCGATGCCCGCACCGCCGAGGCAGGAGCCCGCGACGCCCCGTGGCCCCGCCGGGATGTCGCGGTACGCGAGACGGTGCGCCCGGAAGCCCTCCCTGCTGTAGTTCACGTAGCCGAAGGCGAGCGGCGCGTAGCACAGCCGATCGTCGTCCGCGAGCCGCTCGGCGACGTCGATCGGGTTCATCCCGAGGCACGCGGGGTCGACGCGGTCCGCGAGCCCGTGCATGATCTCGAGCACCGCGAGACCGCGCTCTCGCCCGACGAAGCGGTCCGGGCGGGAGCACACGGGCTCGCCGTGCTGGGCGGCGATCGTGAGAAAGCTCGACATCGCGTCGACCGGCTTGGCCGGCCAGAGCACGCGCCCCTCGGCGGCGAGCTCGAGCACGGCGCCCCACTCGGACGGGGGCGCGGCGAGGAGGTCGGGGCGGTGGACGGACACCTGGGCGGCCGCGTCGACGGGCAGCGCCCAGACGCGCCCCTCGTGCCGGTAGCTCGCGAAGCTCTCGCCGACGCTCTCCGACTCGAGCCGCGCGAGCTCGTCGGCGCGCCCGGCGCCGTCGAGCGGGGCGAGCAGGCCCCGGTCCGCCACGAGCGGGATGTGCGGGTGGTCGATCACGAGCAGGTCGTAGGTCTCGGCGAGCTCCTCGAGCGGATGGTCCGCGAACGCCTGGAGCGTGCGGGCCGACCACTCGACCGCAGTCGCGCCCGACGAACCCGACCGCTTCGCGAGCGCGAGGAGCGGCGCCTTCCCCCTCGGGTGGTCCCACGTCATCCCGCGAAGCGCGCTCATCGCGCCGCCGCGTCCGCCGCGGCACGCGGGTCGGGATCGGCGAACTCGCGTCTCAGCGCGCCGGTGTGCTCGCCGACGTGCGGTGCCCCGGCCGAACCGACGAGGCGCTGCCCGTCGACGCGTAGCGGGCTCCGAGTCGTCGTGAGCGCGACCTCGCCGGCACCGTCGCCATCTGGACGCGTGACCTCCTGCAGCATGTCGATCGCGGCGAATCCGTCGGACGCCGCGAGCTCGGGGAGCGTGAGAACGGGCGCGCACCACACGTCGGCCGGCTCGAGAATGTCGAGCCAGTGCCGGGTCGGTTCGCTCGCGAGGCGCTCGCCGAGGAGGGTCGCGATGTGCTCGCGGTCGGTCGTCCAGCTGTCGGGGTCGGCGTAGCGCTCGAGCTCGGGCATCTCCAGCAGCGCGCCGATCTTCGGCACCGGGTACATCGCGAGCGCGAGGTACCCGTCCGCCGTCGGGTACACGCCGTACGGCGCGGAGAGGTACGCGTTCGCCCCGTGGACACCGCTGCGCCGCAGCCCGAACGCGGGCTCGTTGAAGTACGCGGTGAGCAGCTCGAACTGGAAGTCGAGCACGCCCTCGAGCAGGCTCGTCTCGACGAGCCCTCCCTCCCCGGTCCGCTCGCGCCGCACGAGCAGGGCCGCGACGCCGAGCGCGAGCTGGCACGACGCGAGGTGATCCGCGATCGAGAGCCCGACGGGCACCGGCGGCGACCTCCGGTCGCCGCTCAACCACGGGAGCCCGGAGCGTGCCTGCGCGAGCAGGTCCTGGCCCGGCTTGTCCGCCCACGGTCCGCCCGCGCCGTACCCGCTGATGCTGCCGTAGACGATGCCGGGGTTGATCGCCCGGACCGACTCGTAGTCGAGCCCGAGGCGGCGCATGACGCCGGGGCGGAAGTTCTCGACGAGCACGTCCGCCGAGCGCACCATTCGGCGCACGAGCTCGAGGTCGTCGGAGCTCTTCAGGTCCGCGGCGAGACTCTCCTTGCCGCGGTTCATCGCGTGGAAGGTGAGAGAGTCCCCGTCCCGACGCAGGTCCGCGAAGGCGAGGGTCCGGCCGAGCTCGCCGATGCCCGGCCGCTCGACCTTGATCACTCGCGCGCCGAGGTCCGAGAGGCGAAGCGCGGCCACCGGGCCGGCGAGGAACTGGCTGAAGTCGAGAACCGTGATGCCCTCGAGCGGCCGTCCTCGCTCGCGGGCCGGTGCGCGCACGTCGTCGGACGTCGTCATCAGCCCTTCACCGCCCCGAGCATCGCCCCACGGGTCAGGTACCGCTGGGCACCGACGAAGACCACCAGGACGGGGAGCATCTGGAGCACGGCGGCGAACGACAGCTCGGGCATGTAGAGCTGAACGTTCAGACCGGCGGCCGCGCTCGGGTTGAACAGCTGGCTCGAGGTGATGAGCTCCTGGAGGCCCACCGACACCGTCTGCACCGCGGACGAGGGCAGCATGACGAGCGGAAGGAAGTAGTTCGTCCAGTCGGCGACGAAGGCGAAGAAGAAGACGAGCGCGACGGCCTGCTTCGCGAGAGGGATGGCCAGCCGAAGGAAGATCCCGATCTCCGACACGCCGTCGATGCGCGCGGACTCGAGAAGCTCGAACGGCAGCGTGGTCTTGTAGTGGACGAACGCGAGATACGTGCCGAACGGGAAGAAGCCGAAGATCACGGCCACCGGGAGCAGCCGGTCGATCTGGTGGACTGCGGAGACCTCGAGGAACAGCGGGATCACGAGCACGGTGTTCGGCATGACCATCGTGAGGATCGTGAGGAACAGCAGGACGCGCCTTCCCCGGAAGTGCAGCATCGCGAGCGCGTAGCCGGCCGGGAGCGCGACGAGAACCGCGATGGCTGCGCCGGCGAACGCGACGACGGCGGAGTTCTCGAGCCAGTGGAAGTAGATGCCGCTGCTGAAGCCCGCGAGCTGGCGCCAGTCGAAGCCGAGCCGGGCGAGCGACAGCGGACCGAAGGCTCCCTGGTGCAGGAGGCTCTGCTCCGAGCGCATCGACGCGAGCACGAAGGTCACCATCACGAACAGGTAGACGAGCGCGACGATCGTGAGGAAGGTCATCGGCGTCATCCGCCGGAGCCGGACGTAGAGCGGGGCCCTCGCGGGCGCGCCGGTCGTGCGCGCGTGCGCCGGGCGCTCGATCCTCTGGGAAGCGATGCTCATGTGCTAGTCCCGATTCGAGAACAGGCCCGTGCGTGTCGTGATGACGACACCGATCACAAGGCTGATGGCGAGCAGGATGACCGAGAGGGCGGCGGCGGCCGGAACGTCGAAGATCTGGAACGCGAAGGTGAAGCTCAGCTGATTGGGCGTCCATTGCGGTGATATCTGTCCCTCGGTCGCGAGGCCGAGCACCTGCGGCTCGAGAAACAGCTGCGAGGCGTACGCGACGTTGAGGAGGATGAAGTACGCGATCCACGGGCGCACGAGCGGGAGCTTTATCCACCTGGTGACCTGCCAGTTGCTGGCGCCGTCGATCTTCGCCGCCTCGCCGAGCTCCTCGGGGATGCCGTTCAGGCCTCCGTAGATGACGAGGATCCACGTCCCGGCGCCCTGGAAGAAGAGCATGAGGGCGATGATCACCGGAAGGTGGGACGGCTCCACCGTCTGGTTGAGCGTGGTGTAGCCGAGCCAGGAGAGGATCGGCCGCACCGGCGAGTTGACGGGGTCGAGCAGGAACAGCCAGAGCACGAAGTTGCCCATGCCCGCGAGCGCGCCCGGCAGGTAGTAGATGAAGCGGTAGACGCCGACGAGGCGTGAGCGCTGACCGTGGAGCAGCAGCGCGAGCCCCATCACGCCGACGACCATGAACGGCAGCCAGACCGCGAGCACGAGCCCGATGTGGCCGAACGAGCTCGCGAACTGGAACTCGGTCACGGCGTCGTGGTAGGCGCTTATCCCGCCGAAGCCGGAGCCGCTGCGGGCGAGGAAGCTCTGGTAGATCGCGTAGCCCGTGGGGACGATGCCGACGAGGAGCAGGAGGATCAGGTAGGGCACGAGGAGCGTGAGCCCTCCGCGGCCCTGGCGGCTGCTCGCGACCACGCGCGACCCGCGCCTGCGGCTCGTGCCTGCCACCTCGGTTACGGGGATTGCTGCCAATCGGGTCACCATGCCTGTTCGCACGTTACGACCATCACGTGTCGCGAATCTTCTCCGTTACACGAACGGCTGCCACCCGTCGGACCGAAGCACGGCGGGTGGCAGCCTGTCCGGGGGGTTGCCGGCTGCCGCGCGGACGCGGCAGCCGGCGCGCCGGCGTCCGCTACGACTTCACGGTGTAACCGTTGAGCTTCGCGTTGTTCACGAGCTGGGTCTGGTACGCCGACCACGCGTCGGAGATCGGCTTGCCCTGGGCCAGGATCGGCGTCACCGTGTCGGTCCAGATCGCGCCCTCGTCGTAGAGCAGGTAGTTGTGGTGAGGCCGGATCAGCGACGCCGCCTTCAAGAAGGCCGGGCCGATCTGCTTCGGGTCGGCGAAGTAGCCGCTCTTGATGACGTTCTTCTGGAGCCACGCCGCGTCGTCCGGCTGGTACGCCGGAAGTCCGGTCGTGAGCGCGACCTGCCACGCGGGCGACGATGCCATGAACTCCATGAACTTCACCGTGTCCGCCTGGCGCTGACCGCTGATGTGGCTCGACATCGACCACAGGCCACCGCCCTCGTCACCGGTTCCCGGAGGTGATCCCGGCCACTCGAGCGGGTTCGTCGCGGTGATCTGACCCGCCGGGACCTTGAACGTGTCCTGGAACAGGTAGATGCCGTACCACGCTGCACCCGGGGTCATGACGAGCTTCGCACCGACCTTCGCGGCCGCCGTGTCGAAGATCCCGACCGGTGATGCCACGCCCGCCTTCGTGAGCGCGTCGAGCATCTTCTCGACTCGCGTGCACGTCGGGTCGTTCAGGTTGATCTTCACGGTGGTGCCCGAGATGAGATCGTTCGTCGGGCATCCGCTGCTCCACAGGTAGCGCTCGACCGCGTAGTTGTCGCCGAGCATCGCCACGTAGTAGCCGGGGTGCTGCTTCGCGATCTTCAGCCCGAGCGCCTCGTACTGCGGCCACGTCTTCGGAGCCGTGTAGCCCCACTTCTTGAAGAGCTTCGCGTTGTACCACAAGACGTCAGGAGCGACGTCGTTGCGAAGGCAGTACAGGCCGCCGTTGATGAGGCACGGCGCCGCGACCGACTTCGGGTAGCCGGCCTGCACCTTCTTCGAGACCAGGCTCTTCATGTTCGCCGCGTAGTGGATCTGCGGACCCGCAGCCCACGCGATCGCCGAGTTGCCCGGCCAGAAGATCGCGTCCGGCCAACCGCTGCCCGACTTGTTGAACAGCTCGAACTTCGCCTCGAGCCCCGCGTTGCTCGCACTCGAGCTCAGCGTCGTGATGCTCACCGGGATGTTCGGGTACGCCTTCTCGAAGGCCTTCACGGCCGGGATGCGCGGCGGGTCGACCCACAGGACCAACGGGTTCGACTTCGACACGCTGTCCCGTGCGCTCACGTGCGACGACGCGTGCGCCGTCGTGGCGAGCGCGGGTGCGCCCAACGCGAGCGCGCCCGACACGGCCACGACTCCCGCGGTCGCTAGCCCGAGCCTGCGACGCCCGCGCTGCGGACTGGTAACGGTCATACAACCCCCCTCTGTCTCGAATGACTCGATGCGAACCGCGCGCACCACGCGCCGCGATCGGCGATGGAACGATACGCGCGTCCGGCGGCGAAGGCAAGTGCGCAAACGTTATTCCAGTGCAATATGGGCGCGAGCAGCCGGCGACTCGGACTCGCCGGTGCGGATCGATCGGTAGATGGCCTCTACGAGGGCGAGCGTGCCGACGTTGTCGGACGCGGCCGTGCGGGGAGGAGGCCCGCCGGCCGCGGCCTCGAGCAGCGAGGCCATCGGACCGAGGAAGGCGTCAGGGAGCCAGCGGGTCGTGACGGGATAGGGCACCCAGCCGTCGGTCCGGACGACCTCGCTCGTCACCTCGAGCGTGTCGGGGCGACCGCGCGGGTAGTCGTAGAGGAGGCCGAGCGTGCCTCGCACGGACCCGCTGCTCCCCTCGATGCGGAAGGTCGCCCGCTGGTCGCCCCACCGGTTCTCGTGGTGAGCGGCGACGAGCGCGCGTGCGCCGGCGGGGAACTCGTAGACGGTCGTCGTGCGCGTCTCGCCGAGCGGCGCCTGGCCCGGGGTGCGTCCCGCGGACGCGAAGATCCGCGCCGGCTCGCCGAGGAACCAACGCACGACGTCGTGGTAGTGGATCGAGTGGTTCCAGACCTCGAGCTCGTCGAGCTCGAGCATCCACGGCCACGAGGTCCACTCGGTCCAGATGTCCACGGAGATCGTGAACGAGGTGATCTCGCCGAGCCATCCGAGCCGCGCCATCTCGTGCGCGGCGGCCATGCCCTCGTCGAAGCGGAGCTGCTGGTTGACCGCGAGCACCCGACCGCGAGCCTCGGCGAGCCGGACGAGCCGGGCGGCGACCGCCGCGCTCGGGGCGAACGGCTTCTGGCCGAGCACGTGACGACCGGACTCGAGCGCGCGCCGCACGATCTCGGGCTGCGCCGCCGCGGGTACCGCGATGTCGACGACCTCGACCCGCGCGTCGGCGAGGAGCTCGTCGAGGTCGCGGTAGACGCGCTCGACGCCGTGCCGCTCGGCCACGTCGCGTGCGCGCGAACCGTCCGGGTCCGTGAGGCCGACGACCTCGAGCCCGCCGGCGCGGTACGCGGGCAGGTGCGCGAGGTCGGCGATCGCACCGGCGCCGACCAGCGCGATCGGGCGCCGGTGCGCCACGGGCACCTCGATCGCGCACGCCCGGGCGATGGGCTCGAACTGCTGGATCACGGCCGGGACCCGAGCCGGTAGCAGCGCGTCGCGGTGCCGCCGCGCAGCGCGTCGCGCTCGTGCGGCCGGAGCTCGGAGATCAGCTCGAAGAGCGCGCCGACGACGGTCTCGTAGCCCCCCGCGACCTCGCAGATCGGCCAGTCGCTGCCGAACATGAGCCGGTCCGGCCCGAACAGCTCGAGCGCGCGGTCGAACGCAGCGCGCAGGTCGTCGACGGTCCACGGCTCGCGGTCGCCGCTCGCCGGGTAGAGGCCGGAGAGCTTCGCGAACACGTTCGGCGACGCTGCGGCCGCCGCGATCAGCGCCTCCCACGGCTCGAGGGTCGCGGCGCCGATCGGCGGCTTCGCGAGGTGGTCGATCACGATCCGGAGCTCCGGATGGCGCTCGCACAGCGCCGGGGTGTGCGCGAGGTGTCGCGGGAGCACCGCGACGAGGTCGAAGGGAAGGCCGGCCTCCGCGAGCAGGTCGAGGCCCTCGGCGACCGAGGGCCGCACGACCCAGTCCGGGTCGGGCTGGTTGTGGATGAGCGTCCGGACCCCGGCGAGCTTGCCGGTCGCGCCGAAGCGGGCGAGCAGCTCGGCGGTGCGATCCGGGTCGTCGAGCGGTACCCAGGCGACGACCCCGGCGATCTCGCGGTGCTCGGTCGCGATCTCGAACATCGCCTCGTCGTCCGCGAGGTCGTCGGCCGACTGGACGAGCACGGTCGCGTCGACGCCGTTTGCCACGAGGTGCGGCGCGAGGTCCTCGAAGCCATAGCGGCGGTCGAGCTCCGGGTAGTACGGGGCGAGCCACGGGTACTCGACCCGCTCCGGATCCCAGAAGTGCTGGTGCGCGTCGACGACCGTCACGACCCCTCCCCTCGCTCGCGGCCCGACGACGCGGAGCCCCCCATCGCGCGGCGATCCTCGCGCAGCTGCTCCGGTGACGCAAACGATTTACCATGGCGAGCGGCTGCCGCCACGCGCTATGCAGTGCGGAGCCGCCGGCCGGGTCGAAGGCGCCCGGCGGGACACCCGGCGCGGCGCCGGACGGGGAAAGGGGCGGACATGGAGCACGCGCGGCAGGGCGCGCCGGTGCGGCGCGTCGCGTCGGTCATCGGCCTCGCGGAGGAGCACGCGGAGCAGTACCTGCTCCACCACCGCGCGGTGTGGCCGGAGGTGCTGGACGCGCTCTCGCGCGCCCACGTGACCAACTACTCGATCTACCGCCACGGCGACCTGCTCTTCAGCTACTTCGAATACCGGGGCACGGACTTCGAGGCGGACATGGCGCGCATCGCCGCGGACGAGGCCACGCAGCGCTGGTGGTCGATCATGATGCCGATGCAGCGAACGCTGCGCACGGGCCCCGAGGATCCGTGGTGGACGGACCTCGAGGAGGTGTTCCACCTCGAATGACGGGTCCGCCCCCGCAATGGGCCGGAACGGGCGCGACGCGCGGCGGGTCGCCGACGGCCGATCGGTCGACGGGCGCGGCACCGTAGTATGCCCGCCGTGACCCGTCTTCGCGACGTCGCCGAGCGGGCCGGCGTCTCGGTGTCCGTCGTGTCGCGCGTGCTCAGCGAGGACCCCTCGCTACGCGTCCGGGAGGACACACGCGCGCGCGTCCTCCTGGCGGTGGGCGAGCTCGGATACACCCACAACCACGCGGGGCGGGCGCTGCGCCTGCGCTGGTCCGGCGCGATCGCGCTCCTCGTGCCCGACATGAACAACGCGATCTTCGCCGAGGTCTCGCGTGGCGTCGAGATCGCCGCGGGCGAGGCGGACCTCGTGATGCTGCTCGGCCGCTCTGAGTGGCTCGACCCCGACAACAGCCGCGCGGCGCGTCTCTGCCAACAGGGTCGGGTCGACGGTCTCATCGTCCAGCTCCGCGACGAGGAGAAGTCGCCGGAGATCCTGGGCATGCTCCCGCCCGGGGTCCCCGCGGTCCTGATCAACTGGCACCAGCACCGCGGGCTCAGCTCGGTCGCGATCGACGACGAAGAGGCGGGACGCGTCGCGACCGCGTTCCTGCTCGAGCTCGGCCACCGCGACATCGGACTCGTCGGTGGCTTCGAGCAGACGAGCACGGCGCGCGCGCGAGAGATCGGCTACCGGCGCGCGCTCGCGGACGCCGGCGTGGCGCGCCGCGCTGGCTGGACGACCCGGCTCGGCTACACACCGGAGGCGGGCCGGGCCGCCTTCGCGAAGCTGCTCGAGTCCCCCCCACTCCCGACCGCGATCGTCGTGTCGAACGTGAACGCCGCAGCCGGGGTTCTCGCCGCGGCGCGCGACGCGAGGTTCGCCGTACCCGAGCAGCTGTCGATCGTGACGGTCCACGACACATGGATCGCCGACCACACGACTCCCGCGCTCACCGCGGTGCGCGTGCCCACCTACGAGCTCGGGACCGAGGCGGCGCGCACGCTCACTCGGGTGATGCACGGCGGGCGAAAGCAGCACGTGATGGTGAGCGACCCGCCGCCTGTCGTCGTGCCGCGCAGCACGCACGCGCCCGGGCCGCACGCCTGACCGCCCGCGGGTGCGCCAGCCTCGCCACATGGACGGTGGCAGGGTGGAGCGGTGAGCGACACCCGCGTCCTCGACGCGCTCCTCGAGTCGGGTGTGGCCCGCGGAGAGCTCGTCGCGCTCGCCCTCGATCCCGGCATCGGGCTCGCGGTCGCGACAGCGACAAGGTCGTGGGCCGTCGCGAGCGCTGATCCGTGCGGCGCCGTCGCGCTCGTCGAGCGGGGGATCGGGCCGCGGTGGGTGCTCTGGTCGAACGACACCGCGGTGACCCTCGCACGGGCCGGCGTGCGCGTCGCGCGCGCCTTCGACCTCGCGTGCGCGCACCGCATCCTCGAAGGCACATGGGCGGCGGACCCGGCGCGTGTGTGGGCGGCCGCGAACGGGCTGGACGCCGACACGCTCCCGAGCGTCGCGCCACCCGACCTGTTCAGCTCCGGCGACGACGACGACGACGCCGACGAGCCCGTCCGGCGCGACGGGCACCTGCGTCCCGAGTGGGCCGGCGGCGCGTGGCGGGCAAGCCCGGAACGGCTCCGGCGCTGGTCGGCGCTCGCGCAGCACGCCGCGGCCGCGCAGATCGCGGCGCTCGGCGCGATCGCCGACCGGCCGGCCGCGCTCGCGACCGCACGCGCCGAGTCGGCGGTCGAGCTCCTGTGCGCGGAGATGACCGTCGACGGTCTCCCGATGGACCGGGTGGTCGCGGAGGGCATCGTCGCCGGGTTCGTCGGCCCGCGCCCGCGCGACGAGGCCGCCGCCGCCGAGGAGCGCGCCCGGCGGGATGCCGCGGTGCTGCGCCACGCGACCCCTGGGTTCGAGGTCGACCTGCGCAGCTCCACGCAGGTGAGGGCGATGCTCCGTCGCCTCGGAATCGACGTCGTGGACACCCGCGCGGCGCGCCTTCGCGAACTCGAGGACACGCACCCGATCGTTCGCGAGCTGCTCGCGTGGCGCAGGGCCGAGCGGGTCGCGACGACCTACGGCTACGCGTGGCTCGACGAGCACCTCGGCGCCGATGGGCGGTTCCGTGGCTCCTGGAGCGGCAGTGACGGCGCCGCGGGACGGATGACGGCCTCGGGCGGGCTCCACAACATGCCGGCAGAGTTCCGACCCGCCGTGGTCGCCGAGCCGGGGCACGTCTTCGTGCGGGCCGATCTCGGGCAGGTCGAGCCGCGCGTGCTCGCGGCGGTGTCGCACGACGCCGTGCTCGCCCGCGCGACGCTCCAGGGCGACCTGTACGCGGCCGTCGCGGCCGAGCTCGGCGTCGATCGGGCGACCGCGAAGGTCGCGGTGCTCGGCGCCATGTACGGCCAGACGACGGGCCACGGCGCCGACGCGCTCCGGCGCATGCGACGCGCGTACCCGGTCGCGATGGACTACCTCGACCGCGCGGAGCACGCGGCCGCGGCCGGGCGCGACCTGCGCACCTACGGCGGCCGCCTCGTCCGCTTCGGTCCTCCGCCGCCCCGCGACGACGGAACGCCGGAGCCACGCGCGTCGGTCGCGGCCCGCGGCCGCTACGGGCGCAACGCCGTCGTCCAGGGGGCCGCGGCCGAGCTGTTCAAGCGGTGGGCGGTCACGCTGCGCGCCCGGGGCGCGGACCTCGGCGCGCAGATCGTCCTCTGCCTCCACGACGAGCTGCTCGTCCACACGCCGCTCGAGCAGGCGGCGCCCGTCGCGTCCTTGCTCGACTCCTGCCTGCAGGACGCCGCCGAACGCTGGTCGCCCGGGACGCCGACGCGATTCGTCGCCGACGTGAGCGTCGTCGCGCGGTGGTCCGACGCGAAGGACGCATCCGCCCCGCCCGACCGGCGCCCCGCGACCGGCGCGCCGTGACGGGGGCGCCGTGACGGCCCGCGCGCGCGGGGCGATGCTCGTCGTCGTCACCGCCGACCACCGACTGCTGCTCCACCTGCGCGACGACATCCCGGGAATCGCCTACCCCGCGCACTGGGCCGGCTTCGGTGGCGCGGTCGAGGAGGGCGAGACCGTCGAGCAGACCGTGCGTCGCGAGATGGAGGAGGAGACCGGCATCGTCGTCGAGGACGCGGTCCTCTTCGCCGAGCTCGCGGACGAGGAGGGTGACGGCAGGCTCGTGTCGTTCTTCTACGTCGTCGGCACGATCGCCCCCGACGACGTCGACCTCCGGGAAGGAGCCGGCGTCGCGGTGCACGCGATCGAGGACCTCGACGATCTCGCGATCCCGCCGTTCGTCCGGCGGGCGATCCACTCCCACCTCGTCCCGCTGCTCGAAGGGACCTGAAGCGCTGGCGGGCGACAAGACGCTCAGCCGGTGTTGCGCAGCCCCGCGGCGATTCCGTTCACCGTGAGCAGCAACGCGCGCTGGAGCTCCGCGTCCGCGTCGCCCGCCCGGCGCCTGCCGAGCAGCTCCACCTGGAGGTGGTGCATCGGGCGGAGGTAGTCGTCGCGCACCTCGAGCGTGCGCTGCAGCAACGGCCGCGCGTCGAGCAACGCGTCCTCGCCCGTGAGCGCGAGGACCGCGCCGACCGTGCGGTCGTGCTCCCGGCTCACGTCACCGAGCAGCGGCCACAGCGATTCGGGGGTGAGTCGCTCGACGTAGTGGCGCGCGATCTCGAGGTCCGTCTTCACGAGCGTCATCTCGACGTTCGCGACGAACGTGCGGAAGAAGGGCCAGCTCTCGTACATCTCGGCGAGCACGTCGCCCCGGCCCGCTGCCCGCGCCGCGTCCAGCCCGTAGCCCACCCCGTACCAGCCCGGGACGACCTGACGGGACTGGGTCCATCCGAACACCCAGGGGATCGCGCGCAGCGCGGAGATGTCCGCGCCCGCTCCCGGCCGGTGACTCGGGCGCGAGCCGAGGTTGAGCTCGCCGAGCTCCGCGACCGGCGTCGAGCTCGTGAAGTACTCCGCGAGGCCGTCCTGGCCGACGAAGCTCCGGTACGCGCCCTCGGCGGCGGAGGAGAGGAGGTCCATGGTCTCCGCCCAGCGCTCGAGCGTCGCGGCCGACTGGCGAGACTCCTGGTGCAGCAGGCTCGACTCGACGACGGCGGCGAGGCTCACCTCGAGGTTCTCGCGCCCGAGCTCGGTGAGCGCGTACTTGTCCGAGATGACCTCGCCCTGCTCGGTGACCTTCAAGAACGCGTCGACGGTTCCGTACGGCTGGGCGAGGATCGCCTCGCCCGACGGCCCGCCCCCACGGCCGACGGTTCCGCCCCGGCCGTGGAACAGCCGGAGGCGGACGCCGTGCGCGTGCGCGACGTCGCGCAGCGCCCGCTGCGCCTTGTGGATCTCCCACTGCGACGTGGTGACCCCGGCGTCCTTGTTCGAGTCCGAGTATCCGACCATGACCTCTTGGACGTCGCCGCGCGCCGCGACGACCGTCCGGTACCCCTCGTCGCGCAGCAGCGTGTCGAGCAGGCCGCCGGCCGCGCGCAGCTCGGCGACGGTCTCGAGCAGCGGCACGAAGCCGATGCGGGCGCGGCGGTGGCGGAGGTCGACGAGCCCGGCCTCCCGGGCGAGCACGACCGCCGCGAGCACGTCGTCGGGCCCGCGCGTCATCGAGATCACGTAGCTCTCGATGACCTCGTCGCCGAATCGGTCGAGCGCCGCCGCGATCTGCTCGAAGGTCGAGAGCGTGCGCTCCCCCTCCTCGTCGAGCGTCGACCACGGGGAGACGAGCGCGCGCGGCGATCCGAGCTCGCGGGAGAGCACCGCGAGGCGCGCGTCGGGTCCCAGCTGCGCGTACGGCATCGCGAGCTCGCCGGTCGGGTCGAACAGCTGGGCAAGCGCGCCGTGGTGCTTCTGCGCGTGCTCGCGCACGTCGAGGGTCATCACGTGCAGGCCGAACGTCGCGACGAGCCGCGCGATCCGCCGGACGCGCCCTGCCGCGACGAGCTCGCCGTTGTTCGCGAGCAGCGAGTCGTGCACGACCTCGAGATCCGCTGCCAGCTCGCGCGAGCCGAGGTAGTCGACGCCGTCGACGTGCGCGGCGCCCGACGCGATCCGCTCGCGCGTGTTCAGCACCCGCTGGCGGATATACGAGCACTTGAGTCGGTAGGGCTCCTCGGCGTCGAGACGGACGTAGCGCTCGTGGACGTCCGGCAGGAGCACGCGGTCGCGATCGAGGCTCGCGAGCAGGCCGGACGAGACCGAGACGATCGCGGTCGAGCTGCTGAGCGCCTGGATGAGCGCGTCGAGCTCGGCGACGAGGCGCCGGGTGCCGACGTCGTGCTGGAGCACGAGCACGTCACCGGTCACCTTCGGCGTGACGAACGGGTTCCCGTCTCGGTCACCGCCGACCCACGACCCGAAGCGCAACAGCGAGGTCCCGAAGCCGAGCTCGACCCCGCAGCGCGCGAGCTCGTCGTCGAGGTCCTCGAGGAGCTCGGGGACCGCCGCGTCGTAGAGGTGGTCGACGTAGTAGAGGACGTTCTGCGCCTCGTCCTCGGGGCGAGGTCGCCCGGCGCGAAGCTCGCTCGTCTGCCACAGGAGCTCGACGAGCTCGCGCAGTCTCCGCTCGCTCCGCCGGTGCTCGGCCTCGCCCTGCGTCCGGCCGAGCGCCTCGACGACGTCAGCGATCGCGACGACCTTGTTGAGCACCGAGCGGCGCGCGGACTCCGTCGGGTGTGCGGTGAACACCGGCCGGAACTCGAGCCGCTCGATCGTCGAGCGCACGAGGCCGGGGTCGAGCCCGCGCGCGACGATCCGGTCGAGCGCGTCGCGAAGCCAGGTCCGCTGCTCCTGGCGGTCGCTCCGGAGCTCCGCGGTGCGGTGCACCTGCTCGACGAGGTTCGCGAGCTGGAAGTAGGCGCCGAAGGCGCGGGCGAGGCGCAGCGCGGTCGGCGCCGCGACGTCGCGCAGGAATCCCGCCAGCTCGCCGCCGGTCGGCTCGTCCGTCGCAGCGGTGTCGCCGCGCTCGCGCTTCGAGACCGCGCGCACCTCCTCGACGAGATCGAGCAGCTCGCGCCCCTCCTGGCGCTCGATCGTCTCGCCGAGCACCGAGGCCACGAGGCGGATGTCCCGCCGAAGCGCTGCATGGCGCTCCTCGGAACGCACCGGGTCGTAGGAGGCGACGGGATCACGGACGTACAGCGGCTCGGCGTCGTGCACCTCGGGCCCGCCGTCCACCACCGCATCGTAGCCAGGCGACGCGCCGTGCCCGCACGGGCGGGACGGGGGCGCGACACTGCGCCGGGAGGCGCCGGGCGGCTGCCCGCCTACGGGACCGCCGACACGCCCGAGCGGCGCGCCGAGAGCACGGCGTCGATCAACAGGGCGTGGAGCCGGCCGTCGCCCGCGAGCTCCGGATGGAACGCCGCGACGAGGACGGCGCCCTCGCGGCACACGACCGGTCGGCGGGCCCCCGCGACCTCGACGGTCGCGAGCACCTCCACCCCCGGACCGACGCGCTCGACGACCGGCGCGCGGATGAACACCGCGTGCATCGCCCCACCCTCGATCCCCTCGACGTCGAGGTCGGCCTCGAACGAGTCGACCTGGCGCCCGAACGCGTTGCGGCGCACGCCGAGGTCGATCGCCGCGAACGTCCGCTGGTCCGGTCGGCCGCCGACGACCTCACGCGCGAGCAGGATCATCCCCGCGCACGTGCCGAGCGCCGGCATCCCCGATCGGAGCCGGCGCTCCAGTGGCTCGCGTACGCCGGACCAGTCGAGGAGCATCGACAACGTCGTCGACTCCCCTCCGGGAAGCACGAGCCCCTCGACCTCGTCGAGCTGCGCGGGCGAGCGCACCTCGACCGCTCGTGCGCCGAGCGACTCGATCATCTGGGCGTGCTCCGCGAAATCGCCCTGGAGCGCGAGCACGCCGACGACCGCACGCGGCGCGCCCGCACGCGGCGCGCCCGCACGCGGCGACGGCGGGCTCACCAGCCGCGGTCGGCGAGCTTGGTGTCGAGCGTGGAGATCTCGGCTCCGGGCATGGCGTCGCCGAGGCCGCGCGAGACCTTCACGAGGATCTCGGCGTCCCGGAAGTGCGCGGTCGCCTCGACGATCGCCCGGGCGAAGCGCGGCGGGTCGGTGCTCTTGAAGATGCCCGAGCCGACGAACACGGCTTCGGCGCCGAGCTGCATGACGAGCGCCGCGTCCGACGGCGTCGCGATCCCGCCCGCGCAGAACAGCGGCACCGGGAGCCGGCCGCTCGACGCGACCTCCTCGACGAGGTCGATCGGGGCCTGGAGCCGCTTCGCCCACGCGTAGCGCTCGGCGGAGTCGGCGGTCGCGACCTTGCGGATGTCCCCGAGGATCGTCCGCAGGTGGCGCACGGCCTCCACGACGTTGCCGGTGCCCGCCTCGCCCTTCGAACGGATCATCGCGGCGCCCTCGGAGATCCTGCGCAGGGCCTCCCCGAGATTGGTCGCGCCGCAGACGAACGGCACGGAGAACGCCCACTTGTCGATGTGGTGCTCCTCGTCCGCGGGCGTGAGCACCTCGCTCTCGTCGACGTAGTCGACGCGCAGCGCCTGGAGCAGCTGCGCCTCGGCGAAGTGGCCGATCCGGGCCTTCGCCATCACCGGGATCGTCACTGCCGCCTGGATGCCCTCGACGAGCGCGGGGTCGCTCATGCGCGCGACACCTCCGTCGCGGCGGATGTCCGCAGGAACCCGCTCGAGCGCCATCACCGCCACCGCGCCGGCGTCCTCCGCGACCTTCGCCTGGTGCGCGTTCACGACGTCCATGATCACGCCGCCGCGAAGCATCTCCGCGAGGCCCCGCTTCACGCGGAGCGTGCCGGTCGTCCGCCCACCCGTCGCGGGCGTGGGCGTTGCGTCGTTGCGGTCGTCGGCGGTCATGACCCGAATCTACCGGCTGCGCCACACCCGAGGGCGGCCGCGCGGGCGGTGGCGCGAGCGCTCAGCGCGCGGTGCCGTAGACCTCGGGGTTCACGCACGCGGGGAGGACCTCGCCGCTCAGCCCTGCGAGGAGGTTGTCGACCGCGAGCTCGGCCATGGCCACGCGCGTGACCGTCGTCGCGGAGCCGATGTGGGGCAGCACGACGCAGTTGGCGAGCGAGAGCAGCGGGTCGTCGAGCGGGATCGGCTCGACCTCCGTGACGTCGAGCCCCGCGCCGCCGATCGAGCCGGTGCGCAGCGCCTCGACGAGCGCCGCCTGGTCGACGACCGCACCGCGCGCGGTGTTCACGAGGATCGCGGAGCGCTTCATCAGCGCGAGCTCGCGCGCACCGACGAGGTGGACCGTCGACGGCGCGAGGGCGACGTGCACGCTCACGACGTCGCTCGTCTCGAGCAGCTCGTCGAATCCGACGAGCTCGACGGCCTCGAGCCCGGGGCCGAGCGGGGCGCGGGCGGACCGGGACCACGCGACCACGCGCATGCCGAAGCCGAGCGCGCGGCGCGCGACGGCACGGCCGATGCGCCCGGCGCCGAGAATGCCGAGCGTGGACCCGGAGAGCTCCATGCCGAGCATGAAGCCAGGATCCCAGCTCTTCCACCTGCCCGCGAGCACCGCGTCGCGCGCCTCGACGACGCGCCGCGCGGTCGCGAGCAGAAGCGCGAACGCGAGGTCCGCGGTCGCGTCGGTGAGCACGCCGGGCGTGTTGCCGACGGGCACCTTGCGCCGGGTCATCGCAGGCACGTCGACGTTGTCGTAGCCGACGGCGAGGTTCGAGACGACCGCGATCTGCGGGCACGCGTCGAGCAGCGCGCCGTCGACGCGGTCCGCGCTCGACGCGAGGAGCCCGACCACGCCGCGGCACCGGGACACGAGCTCGGCCGGCGTCGGCGCGTCCGCGCCGTCGAACACGTCCACCTGCGCCGACCGCTCGAGGCGCGCACGTGCCGCGTCGGGAATCGGCCGCGTCACGAACACCGCGGGCAGCCCCTCGCCGGGGCCGACCGCCCCGCGCGGGCCCGCCGGACTCGGCACCGCCGGCGTCGCCACGCGGCCCGGCTAGAGGAGCGCGAGGACCGCGTCGGCGGAGCTCACCTCGAGACCCGGCCCCGGCTCGACCGCGAGGTGCGTGACGACGCCGTCCTCGATGACCGCGGCGTACCGCTGTGAGCGTGGCCCCATGTTGAACCCGCGACCGTCGAGCTCGAGGCCCATCGCGGCCGCGAACTCTCCGTTGCCGTCCGCGAGCATGAGCACCGCGTCGTCGACGCCCTGC
>Ga0307374_10005886_pt1 | contig 19612 bp, 14 predicted proteins | sample OX3MG_FD_202532 | JGI IMG/M metagenome (GOLD analysis project Ga0307374, IMG submission 202532) | Soil microbial communities from Risofladan, Vaasa, Finland - OX-3 | ecosystem: Environmental > Terrestrial > Soil > Coastal area > Acid sulfate soil | place: Finland: Risofladan, Vaasa | collected...
CGTGTTAAACAGCCTAGCGTTCGTAATCGGAGATCGATATCCGGAAATTACTTCGTAGGGGGCGCTGGTATGCAGCCGCGTGCGTAGCGCGACCAGTAGATCGAGCAGCTTGGGATCGATCGGCTTTACTTCGTCGCGGCGGTAATCGCGCAGAATATAATTGATCTGCTCGAGCCCGCCTGGAACATAATCGCCATGCTCCCAATAGACGGCGCGCAGCCGTTCGCCGGTGTGCAGATTGTTGAAGCTGAGCGAGCGCGCCGATTGGTCCGCGTGATGTCGAGCGCGCCCGCGCACGCGCATCCGCGCCCATGCCGATGCGGGAATAACCATCGGCGCCACGCCGACGATTCCCGCGCTGACGGCGCTCTTGATGAACCGCCGGCGCGAGATCGATTCGTTTTCGTCGATCTGACTGTCCGGATGCCCATCTTTCATTTCCCGATCCCCACTTCGGTGCCCGCTGTGACGTCGCGCGCGATCCCATCGGAGCGGTCCGTCACCTCTCCCGCACGGGACCAATCAATTAGATCGCTCAAATGGTCCGCATCCGCAAGCTTTCGGACGTATCCGATTCCGCTGATTCCTTTCTTGTATGCGTCGCGATTCACTTCCAGGTAAATACGGCCGTCTCCGGTTCGCGCCAACATGATTGGTTGATAGATGGTCACGCCGCGATCGCCTAAATCCACCGACTCGTACAGCGCCTCGACATCCGCCGGATTCAGCCGGACGCATCCATGGGTGTGGAATCCGTAAATCCCCATCGGCGAATTGGTGCCGTGAATTCCGATTGAGGGAAGGTTGATGCCAATCCAGTAGTCACCGAGCGGATTATCGGGGCCCGGCTGCACTCGGCTTAACGGCGCCTTGCCATTGGCGAGCATCTCTTCGCGCACCGAATCAGGAACGCGCCAGATCGGCGCCTCGCGCATCTGGATAATCCTGAACTTGCCGACGGGCGTGCGCCACTGCGGAGCGACACGGCCGACCGCGACGGGATAGTCGCCCTTGAGCGCATAATTCTCAAAGTAAAATAGCATCCGCTGCGGAAGATTGATGACGATTCCATCGACGAACTGAATCGGCACGATATGCCGATTGTCGATGTGCAGAGTCTTACCCGCCGTGATCGTCGAGCCCGGTAGGACGCCGTTGTCAGCCGCGATCACCGCGGCGCCCACGCCGAAATGCGCGCCCAGCCGAATCCAGTTGTCGCCCTTCTGAATTGTATAATCGATGCTCTGTCCTACGATCTGACTGGAAAGCGGGGCCAGCTCTTGCGCATCCGCGCACGGCGACATGCCGATAATCGCGAGCGAAAAAATCGCGACGACAACAACAATCCTGCGCACCCGGAAGCACCCAACCACGCAGTGGAGTATGCCGCCACGATGCGCGCGAGTCGAAAGCGCGGCGGGACGCTACCGGGTGGATTTCTTGAGCGCCTGCTCGACTCCCGGCATCCGTTTCGGCAGCACCCTGCCTTCTTCAGAGTCGTGGAGGAATCGTCCGACGCCGAGCAGCATATGATGCGAATGCGCGTTGCGCACCGAGTTGCGAAATCCCATCTCGTCCTGCGCATTGTTGACCGCGAACTTGAGCATCCTTAGCGTCATCCGATCGCTCTCCGCGATCCGCCCCGCCAGCGCCATCGTTTCGGCCTCGAGCTTTTCACGCGGGACCACGATATTGACGAAGCCCAATCGGCACGCCTCTTCGGCGCCGACGAACCTGCTCTGAAACAGAATCTCCTTGGCCTTGCGAATCGGCAGATCCCATGGGATTGAAAAGTACTGAAGCAGCGAGGGCAGGAACTGCGCGTCCTCCGACGCGACGATCAGGTCCATCGCCGCCGCGAACATCCATCCGCCGAAGATACAGTAGCCGTGCACCATCGCGATCGTCGGCTTATCCAGGTCGCGCCAGCGCATCGTGTTGTCCAGGAACAGCTTTCGCGATCGCGAGTAAATCGCCCGCAGCCCTTTGCCGTACGGACGGCGCGCGGCGTCTTCCTTTTCCTCGGGCGTCCCGAGATCGTGGCCGGAGCAAAAATGTTCTCCTTTGCCGGAGAGCACGATCACGCGAATCTCGTCGTCGTCGTTGGCGTCGGTGAACGCGGCGTCCATCTCCTCGAGCAGGATGCGCGACTGCGCGTTACGCCGCTCGGGCCGAGCAAGGATCACGCGGGCGATCCGTCCGTTCTTCTCGTACTCGATATGCTTGTATGCCATCGTCGATACTCCTATGCGGACGCCGCGCGTTGCCGGCTCTCGATGCGCCTAACTTAGGACAAGACAGCGCGCATGACCATTGGTGCGCCCGGCGCGCTTGGCGTTGACGCGACCTGTGGGCTAGCTTCGTGACAACCCCTGCAAGGCGGTATTTGACGATGGCGCTGTGGAAACCCGACCAGACTTTTTATCCTTCCGCCAAAATGGCGATGAATGCACCGCGCGAGAAGCTCGGCTACGTGGTGACTTTCAACCCGACGCCGGGCAACGGCCGCCGCGACGCGCTGTGCGTGCTTGACCTCGATCCCCAGTCTGCCACCTATACGCAAGTCATCGGCCGCACTCAGGCGGAGTTTACCGGCGACGAGCTGCATCATTTTGGATGGAACGCGTGCAGCGCCGCGCTATGCCCCTACGCGCCTCATCCGCATGTCGAGCGGCGCTACCTGCTGGTGCCGGGGCTGCGCTCTTCGCGCATCTACATTTTTGACACCAAGCCCGACCCGCGAAATCCGAAGATCGTCAAGATCATCGAGGCCAAGGAAATCGCGGACCGCACCGGCTACAGCCGACCGCATACGATCCACTGCGGGCCGGACGCGATTTATGTCAGCGCGCTTGGCGCTCCTAATGGCGACGGCCCGGGCGGGATCTTTCTGCTCGATCACGAAAGTTTCGAGGTGCTGGGGCGCTGGGAAGTCGATCGCGGGCCGCAGTACCTCGCTTACGATTTCTGGTGGCATCTCGGTTACGACATCGCGATCACCAGCGAATGGGGCACGCCGAAGATGATCGAAGGCGGCGTGGTGCCGGAGTTGCTGCTCGGCGGCAAATACGGCCACGCGATCCATCTGTGGGATTTGCGCAAGCGGCGTCATTTGAAGACGCTCGATCTCGGCGCCGAGCAGCAGATGGCGCTCGAATTGCGCCCCTCGCACGATCCCACCAAGACCTTTGGTTTCGTCGGCGTTGTCATATCGACCAAGGACCTCTCGGCGTCGGTCTGGATGTGGAATCGCACCGGCGACGACTGGTCGATCAAAAAAGTAATCGAGATTCCCGCCGAGCCCGCTGATCCCGCCGTGTTGCCGCCCGCGCTCAAACCGTTCAAGGCGGTGCCGCCGCTGGTCACCGATATCAACCTGAGCCTTGATGACCATTTCCTTTACGTCGCGTGCTTTGGCACTGGCGACCTGAAGCAATACGACGTTAGCGACCCCGCGAGTCCGAAACTAACGGGAACAGTTCGCCTGGGCGGAATCACCTCGCACGCTGCTCATCCGAAAAGCGGCGCGCTCAATGGCGGCATGCAGATGACCGAGCTCAGCCGCGACGGACGCCGCGTGTACGTCAGCAACTCGCTGTATAATTCGTGGGACGAACAGTTTTATCCGGAGGGCGTTCGCGGATGGGTCGCCAAGCTCGACGCGAATCCCGCGGGCGGCCTCACGCTCGATCCGAAATTCTTCACCAAGTTCGAGGGTGAGCGGCCGCATCAGATTCGGCTCGAAGGTGGCGACACGTCTTCCGACTCGTTCTGTTATCCGTGAACGGCGCGTGGCCGTGGATCGCGGTAGCAGCCCTTGGCGCCTACCACGGCATCGACCCATCGATGGGCTGGCTGTTCGCGGTGGCGCTGGGCCTGCAAGAACGCCGACGCGCGAAAGTCCTTGGCGCGCTGATTCCGATCGCGATCGGGCATCTCCTTTCGATCGCGGCCGTCGTCGCGGCAATCTCGGCGCTGCAAACGTCGTTTCCGTTTGCGATGGTGCGCCCGGCCGGCGCGGGCGCGCTGATCATCTTCGGACTGTTCCGGTTTTTCTGGCCCCGAGCCCATCCCCGATGGGTCGCGATGCGCGTGAACTTTGGCGATCTCATGCTGTGGTCGTTCCTGATGGCGTCGGCGCATGGCGCCGGGTTGATGCTGTTTCCGATTCTGCTCGGGATGAGCGCGCCGGCGGCCCCGCCGATGCATCATCATGCGATGCCGATGCTGCCGCAGGCTCATCCTGTGCTGACGGCCGCGGCCGTCGTGGTTCTGCATACCGGCGCGATGCTGCTGGTGATGGGCACGATCGCGGTCGTTGTGTACGAAAAGGTCGGGCTCAAGATTTTGCGCAGCGCGTGGATCAACCTCGATACCGTGTGGGCCGGCGCGTTAGTCGCGGCCGGGATCCTGTGCCTGTTGATCTGAAATCTCGCAGGTAGCCGCTTTAATTGCCCCCGCGCCCGTGCCAGCATCTAGCGTATGCAGTCTTTGGGCGTGCTGCTGATCGAAGACGAAGAACGCCTCGCCGGCAATCTGCGCCAGGGCCTTACCGAAGAAGGTATCGCTCTGGATTGGGTAAAGTCGGCCGAGGAAGCCGCGCAGATCCTCGTGCGCAAAACCTACGATCTGATGGTTCTCGACATCGGACTGCCCGGCAAGAGCGGCGTTGATTTTCTGCGCGAACGCCGCGCTGCCGGCGACACCACGCCGGTGCTGTTCCTCACCGCGCGCAGCTCGGTGGAAGATCGTGTGACCGGCCTCGACAGCGGCGGCGACGATTATCTGGTCAAGCCGTTCGCGTTCGCCGAACTGCTCGCGAGAATTCACGCACTGGCCCGCCGGCGGCCGGCGGCGCGGACTCCGGTGCTCAAGGTCGGCGATCTTGAGTTCGATACCATCAAGCGCCGCGCCAAACGCGCCGGCAAAGCGATCGCGCTTTCGCCTAAAGAGGCGATGCTGCTGGAATTGCTGATGCGCCGCGCGGGCGAAACCGTCACCCGCGACATGATCGCCGAGTCGGTGTGGGATTCCGATTACAACGTCTTCACCAATCTGATCGAGGTGTTCGTCAATCGGCTGCGCCAGAAGATCGACGACGACGCGAAGAACTCGATGATCACCACCGTGCGTGGCGTTGGCTACATGATGCGCGCGGGCTAGCCGCCGCGGGCGTTGGCGGCCTCAATGAGCATCCGGCTCCGGCTCACGATCTATTGGGCGCTCGTGCTCAGCGCGATCCTGCTGATTGCCGCGCTCGCCGCGCTCAAGCTCTTCGAGCGCGAACAGTACGGCGCTCTGCACGCCGCGCTGATCGAAGAAGCCGACACCAGCGCGCACGAACTCGCGGTCGCCGACGGTCCGCGCGCCGCGGCGCTACTGCGCGGCCTCAGCCTTGAACGCGACCTGGGTCCGCGCCGCCGCGTCGTTCTGATAACTCAAGCCGGCGTTGTCGCCGACTTCGGCAGCCAAGCCATCCAGCTCCCGAAAATCCCGGTGGGAAGCCGCTTTCGCGGAATCTCGCGCGTGGCCAAGGACAATTTCAGCTTTGCGATCAAACCGCTGATGTTCTCGGGCGAGGATGCGCTCCTGATGGACGGCGCCGACGTGACTCCCATTCGCGAGTCGGTCGAACGCCTGCGCGACACGCTGCTCCTGGTCGTGCCGATTCTGCTCATCCTATGCGTGGCCGGCGGATACCTGCTCGCGGGACGCGCGCTTGCGCCGGTCGCGTCGCTGGCGGCCTCGCTTGGCGACATCCAGCCGCACGATTTGAATCGCCGCCTGCCCGCGCCCGAAGCCTACGACGAGATCGGAAGGCTCACCGACGTCATCAACGCCCTGCTTGATCGGCTGGAAAGCGCGTCGGTCACTGAGCGGCGCTTTGCCTCCGACGCCGCTCACGAGCTGCGCACGCCACTGGCGGTGTTGCGCACCGGGCTCGACGTGGCGCTGACGCGGGAACGCTCCGGCGCCGAAAACCGCGCCGCGCTCGAGAACGCTCATCGCGAGGTTATCGGTCTGTGCAAGATCGCAGAGGAACTCCTGATGCTGACGCGGCTCAACGGCGAAGTCGCGATCGAGCGCAAACCGGTCGATCTGCGTGCGCTGGTGGCCGAAGTGACTGCTACGGTCGAGCCGCTTGCGACCGCGAAAAATGTTGACCTGCGCACCGCCGAGTTGGCCTCAGCGATAGTCGATGGGAGCGCGGCGCATCTGCGCCGCCTGGTGATCAATCTGATCGATAATGCGCTCAAATTCACGCCCGCCGGCGGCAAGATTGAAATCGGCCTGGCCAATGTGGACGGACGCGCGTTACTGCGCGTCGCCGATACCGGCCCCGGAATCGAACCCGCCGAGCTACCCCTCGTCTTCGAGCGTTTTTTTCGCGGCGCGCACACCGGAGGCGAGGGTAGCGGTCTCGGCTTAAGTCTGTGCCGCGAAATCGCGCGCTACCACGGCGGCCAAATCGCCGCCGCCAACCGGCCCGCCGGCGGCGCGGTGTTAGTGGTCAAACTACCGCTGCGCGGAACCCGCGCGCTGCAACCCTCTGAAAGCGCGATGCTCGCTGCCGGCGTGCGGGTTGCTTAATATTTATTCACTAGGCTGCTGGTCGCCGAGGATGTTAATTTTTCGGTCTATGATGCATCCGCGTATCCATATCCGTGGTGCCGTGGTGACCGCATTGATCCTGCTGCTGGCCGCCGGCAGGGCAACGGCTGCGCCGCTGACACTGAAGGAATCCATCGATCGCGCGCTGGTGTTCGCTCCGTCAATCGCGATGGCTTCGGGAACCAGCGACTTGACCGAAGCCCGCGCACGCGAAGTGCGCGCTCCCCTGTTTCCAAGCATCACCGCCGGAGCTGAGTATTACCAGGCGCCCGGCTATAACGAAGTAATCACCAACCGCGGCCTGTCGAGCGCGCTGCTCGCGCTGAACTACACCGCGTTCGATTGGGGCCGCCGCCAGGCGCGCTACCGCGCGGCGCGGTACGTGAGCGAGGCGGCGACACTCGGGGTTGCGGCGGCGCGCGCGCAAATCGCTTTCGACACTCGCGCCGCCTACTACGAATTGATGCGCGCCCGAGCGACCGAGCGCGAAGTGGCCGGCAGCGTCGAGCGCCTTGACCGCTACGTCGCAACGGTGCGGCAGTTGCACGCCAGCGGGCGCGCGATCGCAAACGACGAACTCAAGATTCGCAGCGCGCGCGATGCGTCCGAGCTCGCGCTCGCCAGCGCTCAGGGCGACGTCCGCCGCGCCTCGGCCAATCTGGGTTCGCTCATCGGCGACTTCGATACCACCGATATCGCGATCGCCGATCAGGACGAAGCGACCCCGCAGCCCGCGGGCGACGTCGCACAGAGTCCCGCGATGCTGGCGGCTCATCGCGCAATTTCCGCCGCCGCCCTGCAGGTGCGCGCCGCGCGCGACGAACGCCTGCCTACCTTCCAGATCGCGCTCACCACCGGTGCTCTCGGAGTCGATCCTCCGGCCACTGTCAGCCACGATTACGGCGCTTCGTATGACGGCGTGATCTCGATGCCGGTGTTCGAGGGCGGCCTGATCAACGCGCACATCGATCAGGCCAAGGCAAAACAGCACACCGCGCAGGCCCAGTTGCGCCAGACCCAGTACCTGCTGGAGCGGCGGCTAAAGGATGCGGCGCTGCGCTATCAGCAGGCAGGCGAACAATTGAAAATCCTGGCGCGCGCGCAACCGACCGCTGACGACGCATTCGCGCTGACCTGGACGCGCTTTTTGGGCGGCGGCACCGCAACCGTGCTCGAAGTGCTTGACGCCTATCAGCAGTCCGAGCAGCTTCGCGTGCAGCGCTTCATCTACCAGTTCGCCGCGCGCGAGGCGGTGGCCGAATCGCTTCTGCTCGCCGGCAGGGTGCAATGATCGAACCCAATTTCACCCGCGCGCGGATCGCGCTCGCTCTCGGCGCGGCGCTCGCGATTCTAATCGGCATGGGATGCGGCGGTGCGCACTCCAGCGAAGACGACAGCGCCGCCGCTCCGCCCGCGCCGGTCCTGACGGTCACCGCGACGCGCGCGGAGGTCGCGCCGATGCGCCAGGAGCTGCGCGTGCTCGGCAGCACGGTCGCGCTCACTCGCGTTACGATTCGCTCGCCCACAGCGGGCCGTGTGAACAACATCCATATTACGAATGGCGATTTGGTCCGCAAGGGACAGGTGATCGCTCACGTCGTCAATCGCGAGATCGACGCCGCACGCGCCGGACTTTCGGTCGCGCAGAAACTCGATCCGAAGGACGCTTCCGCGCTCGGAAAATCGGTCGGCCGCTACGATCGAGGCCAGGGAATTCCGGTGGTCGCACCCGAGTCCGGAATCGTTGACGCTCCCCCGGTGGTCAGCGGCCAGATGGTCGCCGACCTCGACACGATCGCAGAGCTGGTCGATCCCGCGAGCATCTACGTCAACGCGGCGGTGCCGATCGGCGATCTGCATCTGCTTCGTCCGGGAATGGCGGCCACCGTCACGTCGCCGCTGCGCCCCGGAGTAGAGTTTCCCGCTCGGGTGGCGGCGATCTTTCCGTCGTTTGATGTGCAGAGTGCGACCGCGCCGGTCCGAATCGATTTCATCCGTGCTCAGGGAATCTACGAGACCGACGCGCCGGTCCAGGCACGTATCATGGTCTCGGAAGTTCCCGACGCGATCGTGGTTCCTTCCGTCGCGTTGTTTCAGGACGCGGGCGTGAATCGCTATCACGTGTTCGTCGCCGGCGCGGACGGTCGCGCGCATCGCGTTGACGTCTCGTTGGGAATCCGAGACGGCAAACGCGTGCAGGTTATCGGCGCGGTCAAGCCCGGCGACCAGGTGATCACCTCGGGCGGGTACGCGCTGTCCGGCGGCCTGCAGGTCAAGGTCGGAGGCGCGCCTTAGCGATGCGCCGTGTCAACTCGACACTCGCGATTCTGTCGGTCCTCGCGCTGAGTGCGCTCGGCGTGATCTTGTCCTTTTCGATCCCGAGCTCGGTGTTCCCCGAAATCACGTTTGATCGCGCGATCATCCTGGCCGACAGCGGCGATCTTCCCGCCGCACAGATGTTGGTCAGCGTCACGCGTCCGCTCGAGGAGGCGTCCTACGGCGTCGTCGGAGTTAGCCTGGTTCGTTCCACGACCACGCGGGGCAGTTCGGAAATCGACGTAACTTTTGCTTCGTCGGCAGACCCGACAACCTCCTATCAGCTCCTCAACGCTGCGCTGAGCGAGGTGCGCGCCCGGCTTCCGGGCGGCACCGACATTGCCACGCGGCTGCTGACCAGCGGCACCTTTCCGATCCTCGATGTGAGCATGAGTTCGCACGGCCGCAGCCTGGCCGACCTGACCGATATCGCGCTCTACGACGTGGTGCCGAGTTTCCATCGCCTCGGCGGAGTCTATCGGGTCGAGGTGGTGGGCGGAAAATACCGGGAGTTCGTGGTGCGGCTGGATCCGGCGCGGATGCTGGTGCATAGCCTTTCGCCGCAGGAGATCGTTGACGGCCTCGCCAATGCCAATATCGTCGCTTCCGCCGGCCGCGTGCTCGATTCGCATCGGATGCTCCTGACCGTTGTCACGGGTAACGTGCACGATGCGGTTGAATTGGCCGCTCTGCCTGTCGCCAGCGCCAAAGGTACGCCGGTGCGCATCAGCGATGTGGGCGAGGTCGAGCTGGGAATCCGCGAGGATTACATCCGGACCGCTTCTCAGAGTGGGCCCGCGGTGCTGGTGGGAATCTCGCGCCAGCCCGCTGGCAACACGGTCGCGATTGCGGCCCAGACGCGCGCGATCGTGGCGACGATGCGCCAGCGCTATCCCGACGTCGATTTTTCCTTCTCCTACGATCAATCCGCGCTGGTAACTGAATCGTTTCTGAGCGTTCGCGACGCGATCGTCTTCGGATTGGTGCTCGCCGTGCTGGTGGTGTTCGCATTCACGCGCAGCCTCGCCAGCGCGGCCGTCGCCGCAATCGTGGTGCCGTGTACGCTGGCGATTACCTTCGTCGTGATGAAAGCCGCGGGACTGACCTTCAACATGATGACGCTCGGCGGACTCGCCGCCGGAATCGGCTTGTTCATCGACGACGCAATCGTGATGATCGAGGCGATTCATCGCGCACGCTCGACCGGGATGGCGACAACCGACGCGGTTCCCGCCGCGCTCACCGAGCTTGCGCGCGCCCTGGTCGCCTCGACGCTGACGGTGATCGTCGTGTTCGCGCCGCTGGTGTTCGTAAGCGGCGTGACCGGGGTGTTCTTCCGCTCGCTGGCCGCGACGCTCGGCGCAGGCCTTGCGATTTCGCTGGCGCTGGCGCTGTATTTCACGCCGGCGCTCGAAATGATCGTCGAGCCGATTCGGCGCAAAAGCCGCGAGCCGGGGCGCCTGTTCAATCACCTTCGCGACGCGTACCTGTTCACCTTGCGTCCCGTCATGCGATTCCCCGCTCTGGCGATTCTGCTCGCGGCGGTCGCGGTGGCCGCGGCTGCCTTGATGTACCGCAGCGTCGGCACCGATTATCTGCCCGCGCTCGACGAAGGCGAATTCGTCCTCGACTACATCACTCCGCCCGAGAGTACGCTTGCCGACACGCAGGCGATGCTCGGCCGGATCCAGCAGGTCCTCCTCGCGACGCCCGAGGTCGCGGCGTTCTCGCGCCGTACAGGCACGCAACTTGGCTTCCAGTTGAGCGAATCGAACACCGGCGACTTCTCGGTCCGTCTGAAAGCCAATCGCAGCCGCGGAATCGACGCGATCATCAGTTCGGTCCGCAGCCGCGTGCTCGCATCCGTGCCAGGCGTGCAGGTCGATTTCTCGCAGATGCTTCAAGATCTGCTCGGCGACCTGTCGGGCACGCCCCAGCCGATCGAGGTGAAAGTCTTCGGCGCGGATCAGATTCAGATCGAAGCCACCGCGCACCGCGTCGCCGCCGAGTTGCGCAAGATCCCCGGATTGGTGGACGTGTTCAGCGGCGTGGTCCTGAGCAGCCCCGAGGAGGAAGTGCTGGTCAACGAATCCGCGGCGGCGCGCTACGGCCTTTCAGCCGCCGATATCCAGACCACCCTGCACGCGATCGTTCAGGGAACGGTCGCCACCAATATCCGGATGGGCGATCGGCTACTTGGCGTCCGCGTGCGTTATCCCGAACAGTTTCACCTCGATCTCGGCACGCTATCCGAAGTGATGCTCAAGACGCCGGCCAACGGGCGGGTGCCGCTCTCGGCGGTGACGACCTTTGATTTCACCGGCGAGAAAACCGAGATGAATCGCGAGCGCCTGCGCCCGGTCGTTCACGTCACCGCGCGGCTCGAGGGCTCCGATCTGGGGACCGCGATGGATCGCGTGCGCGCCGCGATGGCGAAATTTCCGCTCCCCGCCGGCGTCACCCTCGAGTACGGCGGCCTCTACGCGCAGCAGCAAAAGGCGTTCAGCCAACTCGCCCTGGTACTGGTCGCGGGAACGGTCGCGATGTTCCTGATCCTGGTTTGGGAGTTCGGACGCCTTGCGCCTGCGCTCGGATGCCTGATCGCGGCAATCGCGTCGCTGGCCGGCAGCTTCCTCGGCCTTGACCTCGCCGGCATCACGCTCAACATCTCGTCGTTCATGGGGATCATCATGGTCGCCGGCATCACGGCGAAAAACGGAATCCTGTTGCTCGACCACGCCGAACATGACCTCGCACAGGGCCTCGCGCCAGCCGAGGCGCTCGCGAATGCGGCGCGCATCCGAATGCGTCCGATCCTGATGACCACGCTTGCGACCGCGGCCGGACTGTTCCCGCTTGCGCTCGGCCTCGGCGCGGGCGCCAAGGTGCAGCAGCCGCTTAGTATCGCGGTGATCGGAGGACTGATATTCGCGATGCTGCTCTCGACGCAGATCGCCGGCGGAATTTATTTGCTCGGAACGCGGCAGCGAAAGATCGATTGAGGCAGGTCAGTTTGGGTTCGTTCAGATCACTCCGGGCCATAGGCGAAACCGAACTTTCTGCTGATAGACGCGATAGGCGGGCTCAAGCGCAAGCAGTCCTTCTTCCATCTGGATTCGCCAGACCAGGAACGGAATTGACGCGACAATCAAAAGTACGTTGCGCGCGGTCGGATACGAGAACGCGAATCCGATCGTGAGGATGAGCCATCCAAGATAGATCGGATGACGCACGCTCGAGAACGGTCCCTTCGAAACCAAACCGCGATTCGCCGGCAAAATTCCGAAGCTCCGCCCCATATAGATTCGCGCGATCTGCGATAGCGCCACGCCAACCATCTCGAGCACGATTCCCACTACCATAAGCCATCCGGTCGACGGCGAAACTGGGCGCATCAGGCACGGAATCACGAGCATCCCGGCCGACGCCGCAATCGCAGGAACTGTTACCATCGCGGTTTTTGGCGGCAGCCGAACCAGCGAGAACACTCCCATAATTACTGCGCCGATAATCCAGACGGCATTCGCCAGATCGATTGGAGCCTGGTTGGCACTCGGCAGCGCCGCAACGAAAAACGACGACGCCAGCAGCACATTGCCCAGCGCATGTTTTAACCCCGCCGACGAAATCACCGGCGGCCTGATCGTGAGCGGAGCCGGAATATGCAGGGCGATAGCTTCCAATTGAGACATGGTTTCTCCGTATGCGACTAGCCGATCAAGCGATTTCGTCGCGCAAGCGCCTGCGCGTCCCGAATCAGGACATCGAAGATCGACACCCAGAGAAGGGGAGCAACCGACGTGCCACCGTTGCCGGAGAGTTGAAGGTCTCGTATAAGTGGAGGGGACGACCTCAGATGCCGAGGTGGCGAAATGGCAGACGCAGAGGACTCAAAATCCTCCGTGCGCAAGCACATGCGGGTTCAAGTCCCGCCCTCGGTACCAAGATTCCATCTGTCCGAAATGGAAGGTAAGTTTCGAGTACGCTCCAGTTGCGGACGGCATTCGTGCATTGCGGAGATGGAGGAGCGAAGCTGGAAATTCTCAGACCTGTGGAATGGCGAGGGAACCTCTGCGGCATCGCCGGTGATTTGAGCGGAAGGTCCTCGAATTTACTATACTCTCTTGAATGGTGGATTGGCCGTCCGGTCCGCGCATAGCGGACTCGAGAACTAGGTTTTCTGGTTGGATGAAGCGATCACAGATTCCCGGAACGCTTTGTCACGCCGTTATTGCCATAGCGCTGCTGCTCACATTCTGCGCAAGCAGCTACGCCCAGTCGCCGCCTCCGGCAGCCTGCGCCGACACTACACCGCACACGGAGAGGCTGGTTACTGTCGCGCCGGGCGTCCAGCTCCAAGTGTTGGATTGGGGTGGCGCCGGCAAGCCGGATACTATGGTACTGCTCACCGGCCTCGGCGACAACGCGCACATTTACGATGACTTCGCATTCCAGTTCACTGACTACTTTCATGTCATAGGCATTACCCGCCGAGGTTACCTTCCGTCGAGCCAGCCTGGAAATGGCTACGAAGTGGCAACGAGGGCACTCGACGACATCAGTGTTCTCGACGCTTTAGGTATAAGCAAAGCCGTCTTTGTGGGACATTCCCTTGCAGCCTCCGAATTGAACGCGATCGCTACGGCGCATAAGGATCGCGTGGAGAAGCTGGTCTATCTGGATGCTTACGATCTTGCCGAGCGATTCCAACTACCTGAAGTGCCGGTCGCGCCGTTTGTCACAGCGGACTTGAATTCCCTGGAGACTTTTCAAGCGGCACGGGCGCGTCTGTTGGCGGTCCGGGGGGCAAACCCATCGATTTGCCTACAGCTTGAATTTAATTCCAGCGGGAAAATTGCGGGTTTTACGACCCCCGACTCAATCCCCGTGAAGTTGCTGGCGGGCATAAAGGCGCCTGCAAATCCGCCAGTGAACTGGAAAGACGTCGCGGCGCCACGACTCGGCATTTTCGCCCTGTACTCCGCCGAAACCAGGCAGTCCTATTACTGGTACCTGAGTGCTGCTGAGAAAAAACAGTTCGATCAAAACTTCAAAGGGATCATTGATTGGCAGCGCGAGACAATCGACGAATTCCGCTCCGGAAATCCGAAGAATCCTGAACCGATAGTCGTAGATCTGCCGCCGGGAAATACCCACTATATCTTTCTCAACAATGAAGCGTTCGTCGTTCGGAGGATGCGGCAATTCCTGCTCGGCGAATCCGGGAACTGACGCTGAAATGTATCGCCTCAGAGTTATATTTTGTATTTCATTCTCGCGTCGCGGATGTCATCCTCGGCAGACGCTGTCTATCAGCGGCGAAGGATTTCCAGATCGTGAAAAAGCCGGTTCCCAAATTTAAGAACGACGAGGCCGAGCGGGCCTTCTGGGCGACTCACGACTCGACAGACTTTATCGACTGGCGCAAATCCAAGCGCGTGACACTCCCGAACCTCCCCTAACCTCCGGCCGTCCTCACAGACCACCTCGTTGCGCCTGCCCAAGCCGATGCTCGATCGGTTAAGGCTCCTCGCCAACAGGCGCGACGTGCCGTATCAGTCGCTGCTGAAAATGTTCGTCGCTGACAGACTCGAAGCGGAGCTCAAGTAGTGAGTCTCGGCAACGGCGGGGCGCCGATTCAGGCCAGCGCGGATTCCGTGGCGGGGTCGCCGGCGATGCGGCTGTGCCACATCGTGCGAGGTTCACGCATGTCCCACGGAGTTGCTTGATGCAGTAGGCAGCGGTTGTCCCATACTACTGCGTCGCCCGAGGTCCAGTTGTGATGGTAGATGCGCGGGGGTTGGCAGGCGAAGTCCACCAGCTCCTGCAGCAGGCGCTCTGACTCGGCGGGATCCAGGTTCGGGATGCCGTAGGCGTGGCGGCCAATCACCAGTGACTTTCTGCCGGTCTCGGGATGTACCTTCACAAGCGGACGCAGCGGCACGGGTCCATCGTGGAAGCCGTAGCCGCTGTAGTCGCTGCCCGGTTTCGGCGTGTGCCCGATTTTCGCCTGGCTGTAGCGGAGCGAGTGGTACGCCGCGAGATGCTCGATCTTCGCGCGCATCGCGTCATCGAGCGCGTCGTAGGCTGCGCGCATGTCGGCCCATCCGGTTGCGCCGCCCGACTTCGGTACCACGTCTGCAGTGAACACCGCGCCCTTGGCCTGTACCGGCATGTAGGTGCTGTCGCAATGCCATCCCATGTTGCCCTTCAGCACCTTCAGGATATCGTTATCCTGATCGACGATTAGCGTGCCGTCGGGCTTGACGTTGCTCAGCGCCGCGATCGCGAACTCGAGCGGGCCGAAGCGTTTGGCGAAGGCGACCTGCTCGTCACGGGTCAGATGCTGGCCGGGGAAAATCAGGAGCGCGTACTCGAGCCACGCGGCATGGAGATCGTGCCACACCGCGTCGTCGAGCGCGGCGAGCTTCACGCCGGTCACGACGGCGCCAAACGTCGCGTTTAATGGCTCGATATCGAATGCGCGTGCCACGGTACCCCTCCGAATCGATCGTAAGGCGCTCGCCTAGGTGCAGGCTATCGAAACTCTCCCCAACTGATCAAACCCAAGTTGTTATCCCAGCCGGGTCGGCGTGAGGCTGGGGCCAAAATGCGAAAAGGCGGGCCGAAAACCGGGCCCGCCTTTGGTTGCGAATTTACGCGCTTTACGGATCAGCGCCGTCTTACTTGGGTTTGCCGCAGCAATCCTTGTAAGCCTTGCCTGATCCGCACGGACATTTGTCATTTGGTTGGGGCATAGGGCACATACCTCCATTGGTGTGATACCTCTATTTTCTGGCGATAGTAGCCTATCGTCAATGAAAAAAGTTGGCTTCGCAATTTCCCACAGAACCCGACGCGGTAATTCTCGATTATCATGATGACGCGGCATCAAATGCCTTCCCGAGTTCGCCAAACTGCGGAGTAATCCAGATTGCGCAATCAGGCCGGGCCGCTCACCGCTCTCGAGCGGATTAATCTCGCGGTCGCGATGACTTGGGCGGCAGGTTTTATCGACCTGGTTGGCTTCGTTTCGTTGTACGACGTTTATACCGCGCATATGTCCGGAAACACGGTCGCGATGGCGCGTCACGTTGCCAAGCTGCAATGGACCGGCGTCGTGCGCGACGGATGGCCGATCGCGATGTTTCTTTTCGGCCTGCTGCTCGGCGCGTTTATCTACGAGGCGGAGGCGCGCCGCAGGATCAAGGTTCCATTTCCACCGGCGATAGGCCTGGAAGCGATCCTGATCGGCATCTTCATCGCGGCGGGCATAGGAAGCGGCTTCAAAGCGAATATCCCACCACAGCCGGCCGACAAATTTTTTCTGATGGTTGCGCTGCTGGCGATTTCGATGGGTTTGCAGAATGTCGTCGTCCGCAGGGTTGGCGGAATCAACGTATACACGACGTTCGTCACCGGAATGTTGGTGAAATTCGCCGAAAGTCTGGCCGAATACCTGTTCTGGCTGCGCGATCGAACCCGTGGCCGTTTTCGCAACCGGATCCTGAAGGTGCTGAGAGTTTCGCCCCGTACGGCCAGCCTTCAGCACGCCGCGCTGACGCTGGGATTATGGGCGGCTTATCTCGCAGGCGCGGTTTGCGGCGGTATTTCGGTCCAGCGATGGGCGCTGCTGGGAATGATTGCGCCGGCGCTGCTGTTGTCCTCAATTGCCCTGTACGGTGCTTTCCGTCCGTTCCTTCCGCTGTCGAACGATTAGTGATGAACGTCGCGGCGCTGATTTCTCGGGCGGGCGGCCGAGTCCCAAGCGAAAATATTTCCTGCAAAAGCTCGTCCTGCGACGTAAGATGAACTTGTCCCCGGGTGACTGCATGATTTCGTGTCCTGACGGGGTTTGGCGCAGGCTTACGGGACCGGCGATCGTTCCCGACCAATCGCAAACGGGCGCTTAGCGAACCGCGCATCCTTCGACTCGGGTTTCGCATCGATCGAGCCGCGCCGCCGGCGGTCCACTGTCCTAAGAGTTAAAATGAAGCGACGTAGAATGACACGGCCTGTGGTTTACTCGGCGCTCCTTCGTTTTGAGAGGCGCGTGTGAATCTTGTGTTCCTTCGGGCTCTGAAGACCCCGTCCGCCGTATTTACCACCCACGCCGACGCGCCCATCCTCGCGGAACTGTTCGGTATCGAGCGCCTGGAACAGCACGCCGAGAGCCTCGCTGCCGCGCAGCCGGTCACGATGAATCCGAAGACCGGGCGGCGGCTGGCTACGCGCCTACGCGACAACGGCCGGGTTCTGCTGGCCGCCTATCGCAGCATCGCAGCCGCAATCCGCGAGGAACGCGCCATCACGCCGGCGGCGGAATGGCTGGTGGACAACTTTCATGTCGTCGAAGAACAGATTCGCGAAGTCCGCGACGACCTTCCGCGCGGCTACTACCGTCAATTGCCGAAACTTGCCGACGGCCCGCTCGAGGGCTATCCGCGCGTCTTCGGGATCGCATGGGCCTTTGTCGCGCATACCGACAGCAGGTTCGATCCGCAGATGCTCGCGAAATTTGTGCAGGCCTATCAGCGCGTGCAGCCGCTGGCGATCGGTGAGCTGTGGGCGGTGGCGATCACCCTCAGAATCGTTCTGGTGGAAAATCTGCGGCGCTCGGCGGAGCGAATCGTCAATAGCCGCGCGGCTCGTCAACATGCCGACGTTCTGGCCAATCGGCTACTGGGAATCGGCGGCCACGAAGCGGAGCCCGCGGAAATCGTTCTGAAAGGCCTGGACCAGACGCCATTACCGCAGGCCTTCGCAGTCCAACTGGTCCAGCGCCTGCGCGATCAGGATCCGAAAGTTACGCCTGCGCTTTTGTGGCTCGACCGGCGGTTGCTGGCGCAGGGAACCACGGCCGACGAGAGCGTGACCAAGGAGCATCACGAGCAAGGCGCGATGAACGTGACCGTGCGCAACGTCATCACGAGCATGCGCTTCATGTCCGCAGTCGATTGGGCGGATTTCTTTGAAAGCGTCAGCCAGGTGGACGCGGTCCTGCGGGCGAACAGCAATTTCGCCGCGATGGATTTTCCGACCCGCGATCTCTATCGGCACGCGATCGAAGAACTGGCGCGGGGCACGCATCGCACCGAAATCGAAATCGCGCAACTCGCGATCGCGGCGGCCAAACGCGCCGGCCCTGAAGGTTTCGGCCGCGGCGCGGCTGCCGTTCGCCGCGAGCAGGATCCCGGCTACTACCTGATTTCGGCTGGGCGCAAGTCGATCGAGAAGGAAATCGGATTCCGCGCGCCCCTGCGCGAGCGAATCGCTCACGCCAACGCGGCTGCCGGACTTCTGGATTACCTCGGTACGATCACGACCATCACCGCGATCATCTTGATCCTTCTTTCCTACGCGCTTTGGGATTCCGGCGTCAGCGGATGGACCGGAATCCTTCTCGGATTTCTCGCGGTAATTCCCGCCGCGGATGTGGCGGTCGCATTGGTGAACCGCGCCGTCTCGATCTTTATCGGCCCGACTCCCCTGCCCGGCCTCGAGCTTCACGACGGAGTCCCGGCTGCGCTGCGCACGATGCTGGTGGTGCCTACGCTTTTGACGACACCGGCGGAGATCGAAGAGCAAGTCGAACGCCTGGAGGTTCATTACCTGGCGAGCCAGGACGGCGACCTTCGATTCGCCCTGCTCTCGGACTGGACCGATTTCACGGCGGAAACCGCGCCCGGTGACGAGGAGCTGCTTGGAGCCGCCGCCGCCGCGATCGAACGGTTGAACGATCGCCACGGACCGGCGCCGGATGGCGACCGATTTCTTCTGCTCCATCGCCGGCGTTCCTGGAATGCGGCGCAGGGAAAGTGGATGGGATGGGAGCGCAAACGCGGAAAGCTTCACGAGTTGAATCGCATACTTCGCGGCGCGACTGACACCACGTTCATCGCGATAGGCGGCCACGCGCCTATCGTGCCTTCCGGCGTCCGCTATGTGATCACACTCGACGCTGACACGCGTCTGCCGCGCGGGGCCGCCAAACGGATGGTCGGCAAGATGGCTCACGCGCTCAATGCTCCCGAGTTCGACGCCGATTGCGGGCGCGTGGTCGAGGGTTACGGGGTGCTGCAGCCGCGAGTCACTCCGTCGCTGCCTACGGGGCGCGACGGATCGATCTTCCAGCGGGTCTTCTCCAGCGCCAGCGGTATCGATCCATACGCATTCGCGGTTTCCGACGTGTACCAGGATTTGTTCGGCGAGGGTTCGTTCAGCGGAAAAGGAATTTACGACGTCGATATCTTCGAAGCCGCGATGAGCGGCCGCGTACCGGATAACACGCTGCTCAGCCATGACCTGCTCGAAGGAATCTTCGCGCGTTCCGGGTTGGCGACCGACATCGAGGTGGTCGAGGAATTCCCCCCGCGCTACGACGTCGCCGCGGCACGGCAGCATCGATGGGCCCGCGGCGATTGGCAATTATTTCCGTGGATCTTCGCCCACGGTTACGAATCAAAGCCAAAGCGCCGCACGACTGCGCCTTTGCGGCATCGGCGTGCGATTCCGCTAATCGGGCGCTGGAAAATGATCGACAATCTGCGCCGCACATTGTCGGCGCCGGCGACCTGTCTTGCATTTATCGCCGGATGGACTCTGGCGCCCATTTCCGCCGCGATCTGGACTGGATTCATTCTGGCGACAATTGCGACGCCGGCGATGCTGCCGGTGCTGAGCG
>Ga0307374_10005887_pt1 | contig 19612 bp, 21 predicted proteins | sample OX3MG_FD_202532 | JGI IMG/M metagenome (GOLD analysis project Ga0307374, IMG submission 202532) | Soil microbial communities from Risofladan, Vaasa, Finland - OX-3 | ecosystem: Environmental > Terrestrial > Soil > Coastal area > Acid sulfate soil | place: Finland: Risofladan, Vaasa | collected...
AAGGCGGCAATCGCATCCGGATACGTCCGAGCGCTGTTGCCGCGAACTACCTATGCGGCGATGGATCGGAAGAAGACCTGTGGTGAGCGAGTGCGGGCTTGAGAGCTGCCAGCGGTGGGGTACGCTTTCCCACTATCGGTCTGGATGCCGGCACGATGACATCGGTGCGCCCAACTGAACCGGGGACAGCGCAAGACGCGGGCGTCGAGCAGTTCGCGATGGCTTACATGACGGCCCTCAACGAGCGGGTGCCCGAGCCGCTGCTCGAGCTTCTGGATCCGGAGGTCGAGTTCGTCCCGACTCCCCTGTCTCGCACTCGACGCAAGTACCTCGGTCATGCCGGGGTTCGGCAGTGGCTGGAGACAGCGCGCGTGCGTGGCCCTTGGTACTCAGGGCGTGTGACCGAAGTGCGCAGCCTCGGCTCCGACCAGTGCGCCATTCTGGGCAACGTGTGGCTTGACGACCAGCCTGTCGCCCCCCTCGCAGTCCTGATCCGCATCCGCGACGGGCTGATCATGGAGTCTCTGTCCTACCTGAGCGACAGTGAGCTGTTGCACGAGCTGGGGTTGCTGTCTTAGGTCGCTGCCAGAACCTGGCCTGCCGTACTCCACGGACCTTGGCGCCCCTCTGATCTCGTGGCGGAATAAGGAGCGGGCCTTAGACCTGTAAGCACCGACGCCCGGCTCGACGATGGCATCCGGAGTGGGCCGCAGTCGCGGTGCGGAAATCCCGCAAACGTTGCGCGATCCGTAGTCATCCGCAAGCCGGATCGCGGCCCCTCCGGATGCGTAGCTTGCGCGCTGGGGCGATGATCGGCCTCATGAGCGGCGAGCTGCGTGTCTTCCCAGGTGACAGCAGGACGGGAGCGGTCGATGATGCCGGCCTCGCGCGGATGTTGCTGGCCGCTGAGCACGCGGTCGACCTGGGGGCGCGGACGCTTCGCCAGGGACGCTCGCACATCGGCGCATTGATCGGCAAGGGCGACCGTGACTTCGCGACCGATGTGGATCTGCGCATCGAGTCGGAGGTCAAGGCCTCGCTCGCACAGGCCACGCCCGAGATCCCCTTCCTGGGTGAGGAGGAGGAGGGCCGGGCGTTACTTGATGAGGCGCGGTGGGTGCTTGACCCGATCGACGGCACCATCAACTTCGCCCGGGATAGCCCGCTTTGCTCGATCTCGCTCTCGCTGGTCATCGGCGGCCAGCCGGTACTGGGGATCGTCGACGCACCGCTCCTGGGCGAGCGGTTCATCGCCAGGCAGGGTGGGGGCGCGTACCTGAACGGCACACGCATCTCGGTGGCGGAGGTCGACGGGCTTCGCGAGGCGATCGTCGGGGTTGCGGACTTCAAGGTGGGCGTCGGTTCTGAGGAGGAGAACCGGGTGCACCTGGCGGCGCTCGGCCGGCTGGCGCGCGAGTGCCTGCGGGTGCGGATGCTGGGCTCGGCTGCGCTTGACCTCGCCTGGCTCGCGGCCGGGCGGCTGAACGCGACGCTGATGCTGTCGAACCTGCCGTGGGATGTGACTGCCGGCCTGCTGGTCGCGCGCGAGGCCGGCGGGGTGGTGTTCGACTATGACGGCTCCCGTCACGCTGCGGACTCCCGGTACACACTGGCGTCGGTTCCCTCGTTGGTTGAGCCGCTGCGCAAGATCGTGGCGGTGGCGATGTGAGGCGAAAGCTGCGTCGCCGCTTGGTTCGCGGAACGCTCCCGTCGCCTCAAGTGAGCGCACCCTCTGGTGGTCGGATCGCGGTGTTTGCGCCCTCACCGCTCCTGACGGTCACGGTTGAGCCGGGAAGCGACCGCCCCGAGGTGCACCTGCACGCGGGTGGGCAGGGCTTCTGGGTTGCGCGGCTCGCGGCGAGGCTGGGGGCCGAGGTGGTCCTGTGTTGTGCCTTGGGCGGCGAACCCGGTCACATGCTGAAGGGGCTGATCGAGTCAGAACCGATCGAGTTGCGCGCGGCCGCTGGAGCCACGCCCAACGGCGTCTATATTCACGACCGGCGCAGCGGGGAGCGAGTCGAGGTCGTCAGCGTCGAGTCCAGGCAGCTCGGGCGGCATGCGACCGACGAGCTGTACGGGATCGCGCTGGGCGCCGGGCTCGACGCCGACGTGACGATGATCACCGGCTGCCAGCCGACGGACATCGTCAGCCCGGATGTCTACCGGCGGCTGGTCAGCGACCTACGCGCCAATCGCAAGCTGGTGATCGCCGACCTAACCGGACCGCCGCTCCGGGCAACGCTCGAGGGAGGAGTCGAGCTGTTCAAGGTCAGCGAGGAGGAGCTGCTCTCGGAGCACTACGCCGCTAACGACGGCTCCGCCGAGATCGCGGCGGCCGCTCAGCGGCTGCACGCGGCCGGCGCCCGGCATGTGCTCATCTCGCGCGGATCCAAGCCGGCTCTGCTAGCCAGCGGGCTCGCGAACCCAACTCAGATCGAGCTTGTCGGGCCGGTATTCGAGGCGCTTGACCAGCGCGGCTCGGGCGACTCGATGTTCGCCGCCATTGGCGTCGGTCTTGCGCGCGGAATGAGCATGATCGATGCGCTGCGTCTCGGGATGGCTGCCGGCGCGTTGAACGTCACGCGGCGCGGGCTCGGGACAGGCACTCGGGAGGAGATCGAGCGCCTTGCCGCACACGTGACCGTGACGTAGTGAGAGGATGCGCCCTGCCTGGGATCACCGGGCGTTAGCGATGAGTAGCTCGGATGGAGCAGGGTCGCGCTCAGGTGTCGGTGAGGGACGATCGAGCGGAAATGCCCTGGCCTGGGTCACGGGTCGTCGTGGCCGTTGATGAGTCTCGCGATGGAGCGCGCGGTGGTAGGCGTCGTGGACCTCGTGGGCTTCCATCGATGCTCCTTAGATCAACCACCAGCGTGCCGCAACTACCCGTCAGCGGAGGTAGCGTCCGAGCTGAGGAACTCCCGGAGGTGTTGGGGCAGTACGTGCAGGACGCTCCCCGCCTCGCCGGCCGAGATGTGGCGGCTCAGCACCCGGTTTGCGGCCGTGGCCGCGAACGATGCCTCGGTCTCCCCGGCGATCCTCGCCTCGCTGGCGATCTTGGCCAGGAAGCTGTCGAGGTCTCTGGCACGCTCCGGCGTGCCGCTCGGTTCCCAGCCCTCGTAGAAGACGCCGCGCACAAAGATCGGCAGCTGGGCTGCCAGCGCCGCCACCTCATCCACAGGAAGGTGGTCGCGCAGCGCGTGCAGGAACGCGCGCAACACTCGATAGGCATGATGGCGGTCCTCGGTACCGAGCTCCTCCGCCAGATCGTTGATCCAGATGTGAGCTTTCTCGACGCTGCGGTCGATGACATCTACGCGGGTTGTGGCCATCGGGGTCGACCTCCAAGTTCGGGCGGCCAGTGCGTCGCGGCCGGTGCTGCGATCGTGCCTGGGTGGTGGCCAGTCCGCATCGGTAATTCTCCCCATCGGGAGTACGCGGATTGCGCCGATGTCTTTACAGTCACCACGCGGAAGGATCGATCCCGATGAGCTCGCTGGAACGGATCCTGGTAGTCGCGCGCCGCATTGTTGGCGTCGCGGACGGAGGGTCGCCGCTGGGTGTGGAGACCGAAGGGGACGTCGAAGCGCGCAAGCAGTTGCTGCGACAGATCGGCTACAAGCTATGAGATCCCCCCAGGAATCGAGAACGCTCGAGCTCGTCAGCTTCGGTGCGCCGATCACGCTGCGCGACGGCTCGCACGTTCGCGTGCGCCAGATCCGCGGCTCCGACAAGGAGCTCTTGTTGCGCGGTTTTGAACGCTTGAGTCCTGACTCGCGTTACCGGCGGTTCCTCGCGCCGATCCCGGAGCTGACCGAGGGGATGGCCCGTTACCTGACGGAGATCGACCACCACGACCACGAGGCGATCGTCGGGCTCGACGAAGCGACCGGCGACGGGATCGGCGTCGCGCGCTACGTGCGAGACCCTGAACGTCCCGAAGTAGCGGAGGTTGCCGTGACCGTGATCGACGACTGGCAGGGCCGCGGCCTCGGCACGTCGCTGCTCGAGGTGATCAGCGCGCGAGCGCGCGAGGAGGGCATCACCACTTTCACGGCGCTGCTGCTGGCCACCAACGAGGAGATGATGGACCTGTTCAGGCGCCTTGGTCCGGTGCGGATCGTTGATCGGGAGACCGGGCTAGTTGTGATCGAGATGCCGATCCCCGCGATCGGGTTGGCTCCGGCGCTCACGAAGCTGTTGCGTATCGCCGCGAGCAGCGACGTGGCCGTGCCGCTGGACGGGGCTCGACGCTAAGCGCTGTCGACCGTCACGGCCGGTTCGGGGGGCTGAATTCCGGCCGCGGCGTAGGCTTCGTCCTGCTCGAGGGTCTCGTTCTCGAGCAAGGCGTGCGCGAGCGCGTCGAGCTTCTCGCGGTTGGCGCTCATCAGCTGCGTGACCTGCTCGTGGGCCTGCTCAATGAGGTGCCGCACCTCCTCGTCGACCAGCTGCTGGGTGACGGGGGAGACGTCGCTGGCGCCGGGGATCGGCATCTGCCCGTCCTCGGTGATCACAGTGACCGGCCCGATCACGTCGCTCATTCCCCACAGCCCGACCATGTTGCGTGCGAGCTCGGTGGCGTGTTTGATGTCGTTCTGCGCGCCGGTGGTTATCTCGGCGAAAGCGAGTTCCTCGGCGACGCGGCCGCCGAGCGCGACCTTGATCTTGCCCAGCAGGTAGGGCCGGTCGTAGCTAAAGCGGTCGGCCTCGGGCGCCGACAGCGTTACGCCGAGGGCGATACCGCGGGGGATGATCGACACCTTGCGCACCGGGTCGGCGCCGGGAGTGAGCATCCCGACGATTGCGTGGCCGGCCTCGTGATACGCAGTGCGCCGCCGCTCCTCTGGGCTCAGCAGGATCCGTCGCTCGGTGCCGAGGACGAGCTTCTCCAGCGCGTCGTGGAGGTCGGTCGTGGTTACCGTGTCGTGCCCGCGGCGGGCCGCGGTCAGGGCGGCCTCGTTCACCACGTTAGCCAGATCGGCGCCAACCATGCCAGGTGTGGTGGCGGCGAGCCGATCCAGGTCGACATCAGCGGCTAGCGGCACCGAGCGGGTGTGAACCTCGAGGATCTTGCGGCGCCCGATTGTGTCGGGCGGCTGTATCGCCACGCGGCGGTCGAAGCGGCCGGGTCGCAAGAGCGCGGGGTCGAGCACCTCTGGACGGTTGGTGGCGGAGAGGACGATCACCCCGACCGAGGGGTCGAAGCCGTCCATCTCGGAGAGGATCTGGTTGAGCGTCTGCTCGCGATCGTCGTGGCCGCCGCCGAACCCGCCGATCGCCCCGGCGCGTGAGCGGCCGATGGCGTCGAGCTCGTCGATAAAGATGATCGCCGGCGCCGCTTCTTTGGCCTGCTGGAACAGATCGCGCACGCGCGAGGCGCCCACGCCGACGAACAGCTCGACGAACTCGGAGGCGGAGATCGAGAAGAACGGCACTTGCGCCTCACCCGCCAGCGCGCGCGCCAGCAGTGTCTTTCCCGCGCCGGGCGGGCCGGTCAGCAGCACCCCGCGCGGGATCCGTCCGCCCAGGCGTCGGTACTTCTGCGGGTCGCGCAGGAAGTCGACCAGCTCGGTCAGCTCCGCCTTGGCCTCGTCGATCCCGGCGACGTCCTCGAAGTTGACGTGCTGCTCGGAGGGCTCGACCCGCTGGGCACGTGAGCGCCCGAACGCCCCGATTCCGCCGCCCATCCCGCCCACAGCCCGCCGCATCATCCACACAATCAGCACCACGATCAGCAACGTGGGCACGAAGCTCAGCAGTAGCGTCACGAACACCGAGGTCCCGGTGGTGGGCGACTTGGCGTTGATCACCACGCCCTGCTTCTGCAACAGCGACAGCAGAGCGTTGTTGTTGGCGAAGGCCGGTATCTCGGTGGCGAACAGCGTGGTCGCCCGCGCGGTGCTGTCCGGATATCGCACCGCGGCGCGGAAGTTGCCCTGGATGGTGGCGCCCTTTGAGGCGATCGAGCTGACGTTGCGGGCGTTGACCTGGTTCAGGAACGTCGGGCTGTAGGGGATCTGCACCCGGGTCTGCTGACGGGGCGTAGGCAGCCTTGCCACCAGCACGATGTTGATCGCGAGCATCACCAGGATGAAGATCGCGAAACCGGGGCCGAATAGGCGGCGTCGGGGCGGGGGCGCTCCGCCCCGTCCGTCAGGACCCGGGCGGACGCGCCAGCCGCTTGGCTGGCGTTCGCCGTGGGATTCGCGGCCCTCGGGCGGCCTGGGGCGCGAGCCTTCAGGTTCGGGCATCGCGAGTGACGCGTGCGCGCTTCATCGTCTCACCGTAACCCCAGGGTTCGGCCAGAGCACCGGGCATTAGCACGATCTTCGCTGCGGAAAAACACGGATTTTGCGGCGGGCCCCGAGGCAGCGCCGAGCACTACCGGGGAGGGAGCCGCGGCGAGGCGTACGATCGAGTCTCCGTCTTCGGGGTCGGCGTGATCGTGAGCGAGCGAGAGACACGGAAGGACTCAAGCCAGACCCATGGCGTCGCCTTGAGCGCCGAAGACCGCGTTTGCGTCTCACCTGAGGGCGGTGCCGCGAACGGGCTGGTGCGCAGCCCGCAGGGCGAGCAGTTCGAGGTCGTCGAGTCTGGCGGGCCTGTCGAGCTTCAGCGCGCGCCGCCGATTCCCGCCGAGGCACGCGAGGATCTGCTTGTCATCGAGGCGGTCGATTTCTCTGCCCGGGATGGGGCGCTGGCCTACCTCGCGCAGGTGGGGGTGACTCTGCAATGAGCATTCGCACGACCACGGGCCCTGCTACTGCTCGTAGGAAGCGCCGCCCGAACGCGCTCTCGCGGATCGCGGTAGGTGTCAACGGACATCCGGAAGGCAACGACGCGGTCGTGCTCGGGGCGGCGATCGCTCGGACGGCCGGAGCGGAGCTGATCCTGGTCTTCGTCCATCCCGAGCCTCTGGTCGTGCTTCCAGAGCAGGTCAATTGGAGCAGTGTCGAGCGGCAGGCGGCGGCGATGTTGCGGGAGGCGCGCGACGCCTTCGCCCCCGGGGCGCGGATCGTTGTGGAGACAGGGCTCTCGGTCCCGCGGACGCTGGAGCGGGTCGTCCGGCGCGAGCATCGCGACCTGCTCGTCGTCGGCTCGAGCCGCCACGCCTCCGAGGGCCGCGTGCGAATCGGCAAGCGAACCCGCCAGCTCCTGGGCCGCTTCAACTGCTCGCTCGCGATCGCGCCGCGCGGCATGTCGCGAAGGCCCGATGGGGCGCTGGCCCGCATCGGCGTCGGCTACGACGGCGGCCCGGGGTCCGAGGCCGCGCTCGCCCTGGCCGGCACGATCGCGGTCTCGGCCGGAGCCCAGCTGCTTCTGTGCGCGGTGGTCGATGATCGCGTGCCTCCAGTTGGGTGGTTCTCGCTGCTGGCCGACCACGCGGCCATCCAACGATGGGAGGAGCGAGTTGTGGCCGAGATGAAGGCCCTCCGCGAGCTCGGGCTGAGCGCCGCAAAGGCGACGGGGGCACGGGCACGGGCGGAGGTCTCGCGCGGCCGCCCCGCCGACGCACTACTCGAGCTGTCCGCAGAGGTCGACATGCTGGTGATCGGCTCGCGCCGATGGGGTCCGGTCACGCGGGTATTGCTCGGAAGCACCGGCGAAGCGCTTGCGCACGAGGCGGCGAGCCCGCTGGTCATCGTCCCTCGCCCTCGTGGCGATGGTCGGGACAGTAGTTTGCCTACCTAGACACCCGTCGCCTGCACGGATGGCCGCCAGCGGCGCGCGCGCCACGCTGCGCATATGAACAAGCCTCGGCTCACCGCGACTCCGTTCCAAGCCAGATGAAGAGGGATGAGCGCACGCTCCTAGTCGGTCTCGACGGACGACAGCACGATGCCGACTCGCTCGCGTTGGCTCGGACGCTGCACGCGACATTGGGCGGCCGGCTGGTGCTTGTGCATGTCATCCCACCTCCGCCGCTCGGCCGCGGGATGACTGGCTACGCCTGGCAGGCGCGGAGCGAGGGGCGCGAGCTGCTTGCGCGTGCCGCCGAGGCATCGGGCGCTCCCAGTGAAACCCGGCTGCTCGAGACGTGGCCGGCGGCGTTTGCGCTCGCGCAGCTCGCCGAGGATCGCCACGCGAGCATGCTGGTGCTGGCGTCCAGCCACCGCGGCGCGGTGGGGCGGATCGTTCCGGGTGGCGTCGTGTCCCAGCTCTTAGCTCGCGGGCCGTGTCCGCTAGCCGTGGCACCAGTCGGCTACGCCGAGCAGGCGGCCGGTGCGGTGTCTTGTCTTGGCGTCGCCTACGACGCGAGCAGCGAGTCCGATATCGCCCTGGAGGCCGCGGGCGACGCCGCGACGCGACTCGGCGTCGGGCTCCGTATCTACCACGCGATGCACGAGATCTCCGAGGATCCCGCGTGGGACGAGTTCCGCGCCCACATGCGACGAGTTGCGCAGGCCATCATCGATGCCGGGCTCAGGCGACTTCCGCCCGGGCTGGAGGCGGCCACGAGCGTGCTCGAGGGTGATGCGGCGGCGCTCGCTGAGGCAGCCCACAAAGACAAAGTCGGCGTGTTGTATGTGGGATCTCGCGGCTACGGTCCGCTGCGCGAGGCCATCCTCGGGGGCTTCACCGGTGCGCTCCTCAGGACCGCTCGCTGTCCGCTGGTGATCGTCCCGTGTCGCGTTGCGGGCGCCGAGACCTCGGAAGAATCGGTCAGCGTTCGCGCGCCGCATGGTCCTGATGCCCGCCTCGGAGCCTGACGCAGCTCACAGAACTCGTCTATGGCCAGGTCGTGACCGTGCCGAGAACGGCATGGACTGCACCGGTGTCTCGGACAGCTCCGTCAGATCCCAGGAGATGCTGACGCTGGCTGGGACATCACGGCTCCGGCCGGCGTGTGGGCGGTGCCAGCGCGCTCGGTTTGGGCATGGTCGCGGTCAACCGTATGGGCAGCCCGATCAGCGAGCATCCGCACCATGTCCGTGCTTTGGACGGGGGGGACTACTGACCGGGCTTGGCAAGCGGTGCTCAAGGTCCGCTAGGCAACGTCAGGGCGCCGGCTCTAGGCTTGACCGGTGTCCCCGAGCCCGGGCCGAAGCGTCTCGCAATCGACCGGCACTGGTCCGTTCGCGCGGATCGCCGTCGGCGTTGACGGCTACGCCGAGGGTCGGGACGCGGCGGTGCTGGGTGCGACGTTCGCGCGCGTGACTGGTGCGGAGCTGATGCTGGTAGCTGTTCATCCGGACCCGCTCGTGGTGCTCCCGCCTGAGCTGGGTTGGACGGGCATGCGCAAACAGGCGGAGGCGCTGCTCCGCGAGACGCGCGATGCGTTTGCTCCGCAGGCGCGCATCGACGTCGAGACCGACTGGTCGATTCCCCGTGCGCTTGAGCGCGTGGTGGCGCGGACGCACAGAGACCTCTTGGTGCTGGGGTCAAGCCGGCGCGCGCACGCGGGTCGGCTGCGGATCGGCACCCGCACCCGACAGCTTCTGGGCTCATGCCGGTGCCCGTTGGCCATTGCCCCGCGAGGTCTCAGCGAAGCGCCAGCGAGGCCGCTTGAGCGCATCGGGGTCGGATACGACGCGAGTCCCGAGTCCCAGGCGGCGCTCGCGCTCGCCGGGTCGATCGCGCGCGCCGCGGACTCCAGGCTGGTGGTCAGAGCCGTGGTCGAAGACCGCCTTCCTGTGGTCGGATGGTCGGCCGCTCGCGAGCTTGCCGAGGCGATGTGGGACGAGCTGTTGGAGCCCGAGGTCGCCTCGCTTCGTGAGAGCACCCAAGCCGCCGTCAAGGCGACGGGAGCCGAGGCCGAGGTCGATGCTGTGCCGGGTGCTCCTCCCGCGATCCTGAAGGAGCTCTCAGACGACGTGGATCTGCTCGTGATCGGGTCGCGCCGCTGGGGCGCGGTCGCGCGTGTGCTGCTCGGCACGACCGGAGAGACACTCATGCACGATGCTGGCTGCCCAGTGGTTGTCGTGCCGCGTCCTGCTGCATAGTCCCGGTATCGGCCCGCGCAATGGTGGGGGTGGCTTTGAGCGCGCCTTGGCAAGCCTCGCTCGCTCCGGTGAAAACCCGCATGTCATCGCGGGGTTGCCCCGGATGGGACGGTCACGTCGGCCCTATATGGTCGGTCCGAAGCTAGGAGGATTTGAAAATGTTCGATCGGGTTGTGGTCGGTGTCGATGGTGATGAGGGCGGACGCGACGCGATCGCGCTGGCGAAACACCTGCTGGCCGCGGGTGGAGAGCTGACGTTCGCGAATGTCTGTGCAGGCGACGCGTATAGCTATCGCGGCGCAAGCGCTGACTACATAGCCGCCGAAGGCGAGCGGGCGCGCGGGCTTCTTGAGAAGGCACGCGCGGAGGCAGGCGTCACGGCGCATCTACGTTGGCGTGCGGGGCCTTCACCGGGCCGGGGCCTGCACGAGCTCTGCGAGGTGACCAACGCCGATCTCCTCGTGGTGGGCTCATCGCGCCGTGGCTTGCTCGGCCGCGTGCTGATGGGAGACGACACCCGCGCTGCGCTGAACGGCGCTCCCTGTGCGATCGCGATCGCACCCGCCCGCTACGCGGCTCAGCCAGTGGCGATGCGCGAGATCGGCGTGGGCTACGACGGCTCGCCTGAGAGCGAGCACGCCGTCACGATTGCAAGACGGATCGCCGCCGAACGTGGAGCGAAGCTATCCGCGTTCGAGGCCGTGTCATTTCCGACATACGCGTTCGTCGATGGGCCGGCTCCAATTGACGGCGCGCTCGAGTCGATGGTCGAGGAGGCGCGTGAGCGGATCGCGGCCCTCGGTGATGTCGAGCCGCACGCCGCCTACGGTCGGCCGGTCGAGGAGCTCGCGTTGTATAGCGCGTCGCTCGATCTGCTCGTCGTGGGGTCTCGCCGCTATGGGCCGATCGGACGGCTCATCCACGGAAGCACGTCGTCGCTGCTCGTGGGTTCCGCCCGTTGCCCGCTGCTGGTCCTGACTCGTGCCGCTCGAGCGGCAGCCACGTCGGACACCCCCGATACCGAGCAACAGGGCACCGCGGCCGCCAGAGCGTGATATAGGTCTGGGCGCGTGCGTTCGGCTGCCCGCGTTACGCCAGCAGCCGGCCGCCGTCAACCACGATCTGAGCGCCCGTCATGTAGCAGCGCCGGGCGAAGGCGATCGTGGCCGAGGGCGAGTTTCAGGCCGCCGACCGACTGTCCCAGTCCGCCGGCGTGATCTCACGGGAGCCGGACGCGCTCACGCTGCGCTCACTGCAGACCCTGGCTTGCGGAAGACTACTGACCGGAGCCTCGGAAGACGGCGGTTACGTCCGGCCGCCGGTTGACAGACGATGGGCCGGGATGCCAGCCGTCACGATTGCCCAGGCGCTTGAAAGGGATCGCCTTGAGCACCGCGCGCGGCGGATGGAGCTCGTGATCGGAGCGCTGCGTGATCGTGCTCGTCACCACCAGGCACACTCTGGTGGCGCTCCGCCGCCGTTGCTGGAGGCGATCGTCGGGTTTGAGCGAGAACTCAATGCGCTGCGGCATCGGCTGGAGGAGATTGCCGATGGGACGAACGCCTCCGCGGCGGAGTACACGCACAATGCCACTGCTGGCGCGGCGCGGTGAGGTGAACCCGGTTGCGTACTCGGGACGCTGCCGGACGGCGCCGGAGGCCGTGGATGTCAGCCTCACTGGGTAACTCAGAGCCGCCGGGAGCCGTGCGGTCGGTCGGTGCCGACGAGGTTCGCACCGCGCTGGCACGACCCGGTTTCTATATGCACCCGGTCGATCGGGTCGAGCTTCGTGAGACGCACATCTCGTGGGTTTTCCTCGTCGGCGATCGGGCCTACAAGCTCAAGAAGCCGCTAGTACTTCCGTTCCTTGACTACGGCAGCCCGGCGCGGCGGGGCGAGATGTGCCGCGAAGAGGTGCGCCTTAACTCCCGGCTGGCCCCCAATGTATATCTGGGGGTGCGGGCGGTCGTGGAGTGCGCCGGCGGCTTCGAGTTGGCGGCGGAGGACGACCCACGAGCGGTCGATTACGTGGTCGAGATGCGCCGCTACGACGAGGAGTGCACGCTGGCGGCGAGGCTCGAGCGCGGGGAGGTCAAGCAAAGCCAGATCGTGGAAGTGGGGCGGCGACTGGCCGTGTTCCATCAGCAGGCACGGCGCGTACCGGCCCCGGGAGTGCCCGCGCTCGCCGTTGAACGAAGAATGACCGAGAATTTCCACGAGCTGCTGGCGATCGTCGAGCAGCGCGCGGAGATCGAATGGGTGCTGGCGCTGGAGCGATTTACGCACGCGTTCCTGGTGGCGCACGTGCAGATGCTGGACACGCGCGCGCGGCGCCGCCTGATCCGCGAGGTTCACGGCGACCTGCGGGCGGAGCACGTGCTGCTCGGCGACCCGATCGAGATCGTCGACTGCATCGAGTTCGACGATCGGCTGCGGGAACTCGACGTGGCCGACGACCTCGCGTTTCTCGTGATGGACCTGGTCGCCAGAGGCGGCGAGCGACTCGCGCAGACCCTGTTGAGTGCGTACCGAAATGCTGGGGGCGATCTAGGCGACGATCAGCTGATCGCGTTCTACGCGGCCCACAGAGCATTAGTCCGGGCCAAGGTGACGCTGATGCGGGCGGCCCAGCATCCCGCCTCTACCAGCGCCGCCGCACACGAGAGCAGCTTGGCTCGGGACCTGCTTTCGCTGGCCGAGCGGTTCGCGTGGCGGGCACGGCTGCCTCTGGTCATCGTCATCTGCGGTTCGCCTGCCTCGGGCAAGACGCAGCTTGCCCAGGCGCTGGCCGAGATCTCGCACCTGCCGCATCTCAGCTCGGACGTCACCCGCAAGGAGATCGCTGGCGTAGAGCCGCAACAGCGCGCTGGCTGCGAGTTCTACAGCTCCGAGTTCAGCCAGCTCACCTACTCGGAGCTCGGCCGCCGCGCACGGCAGGCGACGAAGGCCTGTGGCGGAGCGATCGTGGACGCGACGTTTCGCTGCCGAAGCTACCGGAGCGCATTCACCGCCTCATTTGCCGATGCGGCCCCGTTGCTGTTCGTCGAGTGCTGGGCTCCCGCCGGGGTGCTTGCCAGCCGAGCGGCGCGACGTGACCGTCAGACCGACGGTGTTTCGGACGCGTCGCTGTCGGTTGTCGTGCGTGAGAGCGCGGCCTGGGAGCCGCTCGGGGAATTGCCGCCCGAGGCGCACGTCACGCTTCGCAGCGACCGTCGAGTCGAAGCCCAACTCGAAGATCTCCGGGCGCTGCTCGACCGGCGGATCGGACCGCTCAACGAGCGGCGAAGCGAGCCGCCGACCGTGGCCGAAGCGGCTCTTGGCGAAACCGCGCGCTCTCACGCTCGTGGCCCGCGGGAAACTCCCGATGGCTGCATGCTCCGGTCCGAGTAGGTTCAGCGGGATGGATGACTCGCTGTTCACACGGGGGAAGGTATGGACTCTCGTGCAACAGGGGCAGGTGCAACTCATCGACCTACACGGACGCGACGAGGCCGGCTTGCCGCGGATGGCTGAGGCTCGCGCGGTTCCGTTGGAGGAGTTGCCGATGCTGGACCGCGAGCGGCCGATCGTATTCGTCTCGGCCACCGCTGGTTTGCCCGGCGAAGCGAGAGTCTCCGGCCGACGGAAGCCGGGCGGCCTGCGTCACGCCTGGTCATGCTCGCGAGCACAAGCACCGACAGGGGGTCCCACGATCATGTCCAAGGAGCCGAAACGGATGAGAGCGGCGCCGGCCGGCGGCGGATGTGCTGCCGCCGGCCAAGCGGGTCGCCTGTGTTTACGTGGCAACGGGCCGCCCTGGAGGGGCGTGGACGTGACGCACGGTTGCGATTGCCCACATGACCACCATGTCGGCCACGAGCAGCGAGAGTGGGGTCAGCGAGCCGGTAACGATTGCGAGCACACCTAGCGCGAACGCGGTTCCCCCGAGGATGCTGAATAGCATCGAGTTCACCCGTTTTGCGCCGGCTGTACACGCTCCGACTCCGAGGACCAGGATCACTGCAGCCGCCCAGCGATGGCTATCGCCGATCAGCGGCACGTTCCAGGCCTCATGCGTTGCCAGGAAGGCAAGCACGGCTAGCCCGACAAGGCTGGTCGCTACAGCGTCTCTGCGTGTGAGCGTCATTGTGTGCCTCCTTTCTTGGACCGAGCTTTGCGCGGCCGCCGGCTAGGCGCATCCGGGATTGTGTGCAGCTCACTCCGTAGCTTCTGCGGAGCGGGCTATTAGGCCGGCTGTGCCGTTCGCCGGTGTGGCCCTGCTTCTCATGCGGCTGAAGGTTCAGGCGTGAGGCGCGAGGCGGTTAGAGCTTCCTGCCCTTTGATCACGATGCTTGGCAAGGATCGTGCGTTGGATATCTGTATCGAGATCAGTCCGATCGTCTTAGCGCTCTGGTCTAGAACGGCTGCCCGGCCCACGCGCTGGAACGCCGCATGGTCTAGCAGGGGCGCGATGTCTTCTCGTTCGTTGACCACGAGGTCAGTATCGCGTTCGACGATGTCATCGACAATCGTCGTCGGCCAACTGGAGCGAGGAACTCGTTTTACCTGCTCCAGTGTCATCAGGCCCAGGGGTCTTCCGGTCGGCCGGGTGACCGGGAATGCCGTGTAGCGATGCCTCGCGAAGTAGGGATAGGCCGCCTCCAACGTTGTGCCCGATGCGATAGTCACTGCGGGATGTGACATCGCCTCTCCCAGGCTGATCCCTACCAGTGTTTCTAGGGCTTGTCGCCTGACGCGTCCGGCATTCGCGGCAGTCACCAGGAAGAAGCCGATCACAGCAAACCAAAGCCCGCCCAGAGCGCCGCTGAACCAGAACAGGAAACCGGCTCCGATCAGCAGGTAGCCGAATGCGCGTCCGAGCCCTGCGGCTGTGTCCGTGGCGCTGCGCTCATCGCCGCTGCGTCGCCATTGCAGGGCGCGGGCCACTCGACCGCCGTCGAGTGGGAGCAGCCATAGGTCGATCTCCTCGATCTCGACTCCTCGCCGGCGTGCGACGAGCGCGTGTCCGAACTCGTGAGCGAGGATGCTGGCGAACAACAGCAGCGCGCTAGCCAGCCCCAGCGCGTATGAAGCGATCGGTGCGATCCCGTAGACCTCACCGGGGTAGTAGCCCTCCCCTAGTGACCATGTGATCAGCGCAACGATGACCAGCCACAACGGACTGATCCCCACCGGGATCCCGGCAATCCGAGCGACATGGATGCTTCGACCAGGCACGCATCGACAGTGCCAACCACATCGAGCAGGTTCATCCGTGCTTCCCTCCAACCGGCGTGAGCGGCTACGGATCGCGCCGAGGCTAGCCGCATGTCTTCTGCCTGGTGGCTCGACCACTAGCGCTCGGCTTCAGCCTCCATCACAGCAAGCAGTCTGATTGCCAGGGAGCTCGCTGAGCTGCGCCCACGCGATCTTGCCGGTCGTCAACTCGTCATCGTCGGTCGCGCTGGTCGCGGGAATAGAGCGTCCATGCTCGAGCCCTAGGTCTAGGCGCGTCCGGAACCGGTCTAGGTCGAGCTCCGATCAGCGCGGGCGGCGCGATTTGCCACCATTCGCTCCAGGGCGGTGGCGACTGGGTGCGGACTACTGAGCGACTCTGTGGTGCAACCTCATTGTGCGAGTGCTCGAAATCGACCAAGCTCGCGATGACTGGACCTGCTGAACGAATCACTGTGAGGTTGTGATGCCAAGGACGATTATCTGGGCGGCGGACGGATCTGAGAGCGCGGCCCGCGCGCTGCCGCACGCGACGGCTCTCCTGGAAGGCGAAGGAGCCTTGCTGATCGCAGTACATATCGCGGTGGAGGGGTCTCCGGGCGCGCCTGATGGAGAAGTACCGGACGTGCGTGCGCCTAACTTCGTGGAGGAGGCGCAGAGTCTGGTCACGGATCTGGCGGAGCGGGGAATCAGGGCGGCGCTCAGGGTGGTGAACTTCCCCGGAATGCAGCCGGCACAGAGCATCGCGGACATCGCCACCGAGGTCGGCGCCGACATGATCGTGGTGGGAACACGGGGCCATTCCCCAGTCGGCGGCGTCCTGGTCGGGAGCGTCACGCAGCGCCTGCTCGAAGTTGCTCCGTGCCCAGTTCTTGCTGTGCCGCCGGCGGCCGCAGCGCCTGAAACCCGATCGGGCGAAGCCACGACTATCGAGGCCGGAGCCGCGGCGGGAGCGTAGGGCCGCTCCGGGCTGCGGCACTCGCGGTGAGAGCCTCCAGCGTTCGGTAGTTCCTGGCAGGCAGCCGCGGGAGCATCCCGGATGCAGGGGCAGCCACGAGCGCGAGAATTCTAGGGATCCATTACCGCCAGAGCTCGAGGAGAGAGCCGTCATGCAAACAGCGCTGTCAAAGCCGATCGCTTCCTACGCGGCCCGCTTGGAGCATCTCGAGCGCCGGTCACGGTGGCCGTGGCTGATCAGATGGCTACTGGTCCTCCCGCGCTACGGGGTCCCCGCGGTCCGGTGACGCGGTTGAGCGCGGACCTGACCCAGCCCGGCGCGGTCAGCACTCCCGCACAAGCGAGCGGGCTTACGGAACTTGAGGCGTCGCGACGGTTGGCGCTCGCCGGCCGCCCGTTGCCGCCTGCCTCGAGCCGGTCCTATGCGAGCATCGTCCGCGCCAACGTCCTGACCGTGTTCAACCTGATCCTCGCCGCATTCGGCGTGGTGACACTGATCTTCGGCGACGCGCGCGACGCGCTGTTCCTGGGGATCATCGTGGCCAATTCGACCATCGGGATCAGCCAAGAAGTGCGTGCCAAGCGGGCGCTTGACCGTCTCTCGCTGCTCGTCGCTCCGCACGCAACCGTGAGGCGGGACGCGGCTGTGCGCGAGCTCGAGGTCGAGCAGGTGGTCGTCGACGACGTCGCGCTGCTCGCGCCGGGCGATCAGGTGGTCGCCGACGGGACACTCCTGACCGCCGCCGACCTGCGGCTCGACGAGTCGATTCTCACCGGGGAATCGGAGCCGGCCCGGCGCGAGGTCGGTGAGGAGGTTCGCTCCGGGGCATTCGTGGTCGAGGGGACCGGCGCCTACCGGGTCACGGCCGTCGGCGAGGACAGCTTCGCTGCCCGCATCACCGGGCAGGCGCGCTCGTTCCGCCACCCGCGCTCACCGCTCGAGCGGGCAGTCAACCGGCTGCTCTACGCGCTCGTCGCCCTCGTCGTGCTGCTCGGTACCGTGCTCGGCTACTCGCTGTATCACCGCCACGTGACCGTCCACACCGCGGTCGCCACCTCCGCCGCCGGCGTCGTCACGCTGATCCCAGAGGGGCTGATGGTGCTGGTCAGCCTCACCTACGCCGCTGCCGCCGTGCGGATGTCCCGGCGAGGCGTCCTGGCGCAGCAGCTCAACGCGATCGAGTCGCTGGCCTCTGTGGACACGATCTGCGTTGACAAGACGGGCACCTTGACGGAGGCGAGCCTGCGCGTCGTCGAGCTGCTACCCGCGCCAGGAGTGGCGGTCGACGACGCTGATGCGGCGCTAGCGCTGCTCGCCGCAAGCGCCTCGGCGCGGAATCTGACGCTGCAGGCGATCGCTGACGCTTATCCGGGGGACCCGGAGCCCGTGCTCGGTGAGGTTCCTTTCTCGAGCCGTCGCCGCTGGAGCGCGATCCAGGTCGCGGCCGGCAGCTTCTATCTGGGCGCGCCCGGACGGGTCCCGGTCGGCGAGCTCGGCGCGATCGCCGAGCAGCGTCAGCGCGAGGGCCGCCGGGTGATCGCGCTCGCCACCGCACGGGACTCACTGCCGGCTGACGCCGGCGAGCTGCCCCCGGACGGGCTGACGCCGCTGGGTCTGGTCATCCTGGCCGAGGATCTGCGGCCGAACGTGCGGGACACGGTGACTTTTCTGCTCGAGCAGGGGATCGAGATCAAGGTGCTATCAGGCGACTCGCCGCAGACCGTCGCCGCGATCGCGCGCGACGTCGGGATCCCTGTTGGCGGCGTTGCCGAAGGCGCGACGATCCCGCAGGACGTTGCTGAGCGACGACGGTTCGCCCTCGGCGCCACCGTCATCGGGCGGATCTCACCGCAGGGCAAGCAGGCGATCGTGCAGGCTCTCCGGGACGAGGGGAGATACGTCGCGATGGTCGGTGACGGGGTGAACGATGTGCCGGCGCCTGGCGATCGCACAGGGCAGCGGCACCCAGATGGCGCGCAGCGTCTCGGATCTCGTGCTGATCGACGGTGACTTCGCGAGCGTCCCGCCGCTTGTCGCCGAGGGCCGTCGCGCGCTGCGCAACCTCCAACGCGTCACCAAGCTGTACGTGACCAAGTCGGCGTTCGCCGCGTTCCTGATCCTCACGATCGGCACCAGCTCGGACGCCTATCCGCTGCTCCCGCGGCATCTGTCGCTCGCGGCGACCCTCACGATTGGGATCCCCACGTTCTTCCTCGCGCTCGCACCGAGCAGCGGCCCGTGGCAACAAGGCAGATTCGTGCGCTCGGTAGCACGGTTCGCGGTGCCCGCGGGGGTGATGACGGGCACTGGGGTCATAGCCGGCTACTTGTTCGCGCTGCATGATCTTGATCTGTCGGTGCCGGACTCTCGGACGGTGGCGCTGACGACGCTCGTCGTGTGCGGTCTGTATCTCGTGCTCGCGCTCGAAGCCGGCGGCTCGCGCAAACGCTCCGCGCTCGTCGGCGGACTGTGCGCGGTGATGGGCGGGTTCTATGTAGTGGCGCTGCTGCTGCCGGCCACGCGGACGTTCTTCGAGTTGACCGTGCCTTCTCCCGGGATGGTTGCCACGGCGATCCTTGCCGGCTCCGCGTCAATCGGGGCTCTCGCCCTGTGTGGCTACTCGCTGCGCACGGGTCCCGCGCAGGGAACCGAGTGAGTCGGCCCGACGAGAACCGGCCGCGTCGCGTGCGCGATCTCCGCGAAGGCACGCTGCCGAGCAGCGCGGATTGGCCTCGCCCGAACCCAGCGGAGCCGACCACGATCGACTGCCGCGCGCGGCGTGAGCAGCACGCCGCTCTCGCGATCCCGGCGGCGGCGTCGGCTGATCAATCGCAGCACAGGACGCCGGGGGGTCTCAATCGGCGGCTGACCGGTCACAGGCCCGGTTCAATTATGGCCGATCGCGACGCGTGAGCGGTCCGCAGGTTCCCCGCGGCTGAGTGGGGGGGTCCTACGGATTTCGGTTCGGGTGTTTGCTGCCAAGCTCGAGGACATGAGCGGCGCTCAGGCATCCGCGATCGCGCGACCCGGCGATCGACGGCGCGATAACCGACACCGAGGAGGTCACGCGCTCGCCTGGCTTGGCGAGCACCGTGCCCAGATCCTCGCGTCGATCGCGGTCACCGCGATCGCGGTCGGTGGCGTGCTGCATGCGTTCGGGTCGGGTACGGCAGGGGACGCGGTCTGGGGAGCCGCTGTCGCGCTGCTGGCAGCCGAGCTGACCTTCGAGGTCGGCCGGACGATCGTCGTCGAGCGCAGTCTCGGCGTGGACACGATCGCGCTGGTGGCGATGGTCGGATCGCTCGCGCTGGGCCAGGAGCTCGCCGGTGCGGTGATCGGCTTGATGTGGACGGGTGGCGCTGCGCTCGAGGCGGTCGCGTCCCGGCGCGCGCGCCGCGAGCTGACGGCGCTGGTCCAGCGCGCACCGAAGGTCGCACAGCTACGGGTCGACGATGAGCTCCGGGAGGTGACCGTCGAGCAGGTGCAGGTCGGGGAT
>Ga0307374_10005888_pt1 | contig 19610 bp, 14 predicted proteins | sample OX3MG_FD_202532 | JGI IMG/M metagenome (GOLD analysis project Ga0307374, IMG submission 202532) | Soil microbial communities from Risofladan, Vaasa, Finland - OX-3 | ecosystem: Environmental > Terrestrial > Soil > Coastal area > Acid sulfate soil | place: Finland: Risofladan, Vaasa | collected...
GCACTGCGCGCGGAAGGTCGCGTTGTCGCCGAGATGAGACCGTACGTGCACGCGGTCGGGCACTGTGACAGATGCGGCACCACCGTGGAGCCGCGGCTGTCGCTGCAGTGGTTCGTCAAGGTCGCGCCGCTCGCCAAGGCCGCCGGCGACGCCGTCCGGGATGGCCGGGTCCGGATCTACCCGGCGCAGCTCGCGGCGCGCTACTTCGACTGGGTCGACGACATGCACGACTGGTGCATCAGCCGGCAGCTGTGGTGGGGGCACCGGATCCCGGTCTGGTACTCACCCGACGGCGAGGTCCGGTGCGTCGGGCCGGACGAGGTGCCGCCCAGGGCGGGCGAGGCGGCAGGGTCGGGTGGGGCGGGCCAGGACCAGTGGACCCAGGATCCCGATGTGCTCGACACCTGGTTCTCCTCGGCGCTGTGGCCCTTCTCCACGCTCGGCTGGCCCGAGGACACCCCGGATCTGCGTACGTTCTACCCGACCAGCGTGCTGGTCACGGGGTACGACATCCTGTTCTTCTGGGTCGCCCGGATGATGCTGTTCGGCCTGTACGCGATGGCCGGCGCCGGGCCAGAGAATTCGGTGCCGTTCCGCAGGGTCGCGCTGCACGGACTGGTGCGGGACGCCCAGGGCAAGAAGATGTCCAAGTCGCGCGGCAACACCGTGGACCCGCTCGACTGGATCGCCAGGTTCGGTGCCGACGCGACCAGGTTCACCCTGGCCAGGGGAGCAAGCCCCGGCGGTGACGTCGCGCTCAGCGAGGAATGGGTGGCCGGCGCGCGGAACTTCTGCAACAAGCTGTGGAACGCCACCAGGTTCGCGCTCATGAACGGAGCGGACGCCGGCGGCGCCCTGTCCGCGCAGGAGCGCGCCGCGCTCAGCGTCCCCGACCGGTGGATCCTGTCCAGGCTGGCCGCCGTCATCACCGAGACGGACGCGCTGCTCGAGGAGTTCGAGTTCGCCAAGGCGTGCGACGTGCTCTATCACTTCGCCTGGGACGAGTTCTGCGACTGGTACCTGGAACTGGCCAAGCCGGTGCTGACCGACACAGGGCTCAACGGCCAGGACGAGGTGGCGGCCGGGCTGACCCGCCGCGTGCTCGGCCACGTGCTCGACCAGCTGCTGCGGCTGTTCCACCCGGTCATGCCGTTCGTCACCGAGGAGCTGTGGACCGCGCTGACCGGCGGCGAGTCGGTGGTAGTGGCGCAGTGGCCGGTGGCGGCCGGCGATGCCGACCCGGCGGCCGAGGCGATCGTCGAGTCGCTGATGCGGCTCGTGACCGGGGTCCGCAGGTTCCGCGCCGACCAGGGACTGCGGCCCTCGCAGCGGGTGCCCGCCGTCTTCGCCGGAATCGGTGACTCGCCGCTCGCGCCGCACGAGGCCTCGGTGCGCGCGCTGCTGCGGCTCACCGAGCCGGCCGGCGGCTTCAGCCCGAACGCCTCGGTGCAGGCCGAGGGCATCACCGTCCAGCTGGACACGTCCACCGGGATCGACGTCGCCGCGGAGCGGCGGAGGCTGACCAAGGAGCTTGCTGCCGCCCAGGCCGATGCCGAGGTTTCGCAACGCAAGCTCGCCAGCCCGTCGTTCATCGAGAAGGCACCCGACGACGTGGTGACCAAGAGCAGGGACCGGCTGGCGGCGGCGCAGGCCGAGATCGGCCGGCTGGAAGAACGCCTCGCAGCGCTGGCGGGGCCGTGATGGTCGTGCCGGAGGCGCGCAAATGAGCACCGGAGTCGACGCGGAACTGCGCGAGATCGAGCAGCAGATCCTCGTGCGAACGCCCGAGCACTCGATCGACCCGTCGCTGGACCGGATCAGGGAGCTGACCGGCCTGCTCGGCGACCCGCAGCGCTCGTACCCGGTGACTCACGTCACCGGGACCAACGGAAAGACCTCGACGGCGCGGATGATCCAGACGCTGCTGCGCGCCCGGGGCCTGCGCACCGGCCTGTTCACCAGCCCTCATCTGATCTCGATGCGCGAGCGGATCTGCGTGGACGGCGAGCCGCTCAGCGCCGAGCGGTTCGTCGAGGTCTACCGCGAGATCGAGCCGTACCTGGAACTGGTCGACAAGAACCAGCCGGTCCCGCTGTCGTTCTTCGAGGTGCTGACCGGGATGGCGTTCGCCGCGTTCGCCGATGCCCCGGTCGATGTCGCGGTGATCGAGGTCGGGATGGGCGGCACCTGGGACTGCACGAACGTAGCCGACGGCGCCGTCGCCGTGATCACGCCGATCTCGATCGACCACGCGCAGTACCTGGGCGACACGGTGGCGGCGATCGCTGCCGACAAGGCGGGCATCATCAAGCCGGGCGCGGTGGCCGTGATCGGCCAGCAGCCGGTCGAGGCCGCTGCCGTGCTGCTGCGGCGTGCGGCCGAGGCCGGCGCCTCGGTGGCCAGGGAGGGTATCGAGTTCGGGGTGCTCAGCCGGGAGCTGGCCGTCGGCGGTCAGCGGCTGGCCATCAAGGGGCTGCTCGGCGAGTACCACGACCTGTTCCTGCCGCTGTTCGGCGCGCACCAGGCCGCCAACGCCGCCTGCGCGCTCGCCGCCGTCGAGGCCTTTTCCGGCGGGGCCGGCTCACCGGACGGGCTGACCGGCGAGTCGCCGGACGGGGCCGGCGGTGACCGGGCCGAATCGTCCGTGAACCTGCGCGGAACCATCGCGCTCGACCCTGACCTCGTCGCGGAGGCGTTCGCGATGATGAACTCGCCTGGCCGGCTGGAGATCGTCAGGCGCAGCCCGGTCGTGCTCATCGACGCCGCGCACAACCCGGCCGGGATGGCGGCGACGGCAGCCGCGCTATCCGAGTCGTTCGGGGCCGCCGAGGTGATCGCCGTGCTGGCGGTGAGCGCGGACAAGGACGTGGCCGGCATCATGGACGAGCTCGAGCCGGTAGCGGCCGCGGTTGTCGCGACCAGCAACTCCTCGCCGCGGTCCCTGGACGCGGCATCGCTGGCCGAGATCGCCCGGTCGGCGTTCGGTCCTGACCGGGTGCACCTGGCCGAGCGTCTCGACGACGCGATCGAGCTGGCCGTGGGCCTGGCCGACGAGGCGGCCGCGGCGATCGGCGGCCCGCTGGCCGGCCTGATGACAGGCGACGAGGACCTGGGAGCGGCCGCGGCGGGGACCGTGGTGCTGATCACCGGGTCGGTGATCACCGCCGGGGACGCGAGGCTGCTGCTGGCCAGCCGGATGAGCGGGCCCGGATGAGCGGGCCGCGCGCGAGCAGGCCCGGCATGAGCAGGCCCGTCATGAGCAGGCCCGTCATGAGCGGGCACCGATGAGCAGGCTGAGCGCGACCGTGCTGATGCTCGAGGCGATCGTGATCGCGCTGACCATCGTTCCCGCGGTGAAGCTCGAGAACGTCGCGCCGGTGACCGCCGGGCTCGTGGCCGGGATCGCGGTCGTCGCGGCCGTGCTTCTCGCCGCGCTGGCGAGGCGCAGACTGCTGGTGACCCTGATCGGCGGGAGCCTGCTCCAGGTTCTCGTGATCGCGTCCGGCGCCGTGCTATCCGTTATGTATATTCTCGGCGGAATTTTCGCATTGCTCTGGGTGACCGGAATCTGGCTTGGTCATCGGGTGGAAAGCTCGTCGTAACGTTATTGCAACTTCTGGCGACTCGCTATCTATTTGCCCGGCCCGGTGAGGATCGGTGCGAGGTTGCCGGGTAGCATCATTCCCTGCGGATAGCTGATGCCTGCGCTGACCAGATGTGGGCAATATGCGGCTATACAGAGTACCCATATATGCAGAGCCCGTATTTGCGAAGTTCGTAGTACGCGCACTCGCTGGACCATAGGGAAGCAGATGAGCAACGCGCTGGCCTTTCTCGGCCGTGACATGGCCGTCGACCTGGGTACCGCCAACACCCTGGTGTATGTCAGGGGGCGCGGGATTGTTCTGAACGAACCATCAGTTGTCGCGCTGAACACCAATACCGGACAGATAGTCGCCGTCGGGCTGGAAGCCAAGCGTATGATAGGCCGCACTCCCGGCAATATCATCGCAGTCCGGCCGCTAAAAGACGGAGTAATCGCTGACTTCGACGTCACCGAGCGCATGCTGCGTTATTTCATCCAGAAAGTTCACCGGCGCGGCGGCCTGGCCAAGCCGCGAATAGTCATCGCGGTGCCCAGCGGAATTACCGGCGTCGAGCAGAGCGCCGTCAAGGAAGCCGGGCATCAGGCGGGCGCGCGGCGCGTCTACATCATCGAGGAACCGATGGCGGCGGCGATCGGCGCCGGGCTTCCGGTCAACGAGCCGACCGGCAACATGGTCGTGGACATCGGCGGCGGCACCACCGAGGTCGCCGTGATCTCGCTCGGCGGCATCGTGACCGCGCAGTCGATCAGGGTCGGCGGCGACGAGCTCGACCAGGCGATCATCAACTTCGGCAAGAAGGAGTACTCGCTGACGCTCGGCGAGCGGACCGCCGAGGAGATCAAGATGGCGCTCGGCTCCGCCTACCCGGCCAGCGACGAGCCGAGCGCCGAGATCCGGGGCCGGGACCTGGTCAGCGGCCTGCCCAAGACGGTGGTGATCTCGGCGGCCGAGGTCCGCAACGCGATTGCCGAGCCGCTCGCCGTGATCGTCGACGCCGTGCGGACCACGCTCGACAAGTGCCCGCCGGAGCTGGCCGGCGACGTGATGGACCGCGGCATCGCGCTGACCGGCGGCGGCGCCCTGCTGCGCGGGCTCGACCAGCGGCTGCGCGAGGACACCGGGATGCCGATTCACGTCGCCGACAACCCGCTCGACTCGGTGGCGCTCGGAACAGGCAAGTGCGTGGAGGACTTCGACACTCTCCGGCAGGTGCTTGTCCCCGAGTCCCGCCGCTAAGAAGGGCCGGCGACGTGCGCGACACCCGACGCAGCAGGCTGGCCCTGGCCATCGCGCTGGCAGCCGCGCTTGTCCTGATCGCCGTCAGCTACCAGAACAAGTCGTCCTCGCTGATCACGTCGGCACGTGGCTTGGCTGGCTCGGTATTCGGCGGTGCCGAGCGCGCCGTTGCCTCGGTGACCAGGCCGGTTGGCAGGTTCTTCGGCGCGGGCGCGGCAGGCGCGGGCAGCTCCGGCCCGACGGCCGCCGTGGAGCGGCAGCTGATCTCGATGCGGACCGAGCTGAGCGCGGCCAGGCTGACCAAGGCCGAGTTCCGGCAGCTCGGCAGGCTGCTCCAGGTGTCGGGCCGCGGCGGCTACCGGGTGATGGCGGCTTCGGCCATCGCCTTCGGCCAGGGCTACCAGCAGACGGTGACGCTCGACGCCGGACGCGCGGACGGGATCAGGCCGCAGCAGACCGTGCTCGACGGCGACGGCCTGGTCGGACGGGTCGTGTCGGTCAGCGCCAGGACCTGCACCGTCATGCTGGCCACCGACCCGAGCTCGGTGGTCGGGGTCCGGCTGGCGCCTGGCGGCCAGGTCGGCTGGGTGACCGGCCAGGGCCGCGGCACGGCCGGGACCGGGCTGCTCAAGCTCCAGGTACTCGATCCCAGCGCGCTGAAGACCGGCGAGCAGCTGGTGACCGCCGCCTCGGTGCAGGACCGACCGTTCGTGCCCGGCGTTCCCGTCGGTGTCGTCGTGTCGGTCAGGAACAAGGCTGGCGGCCTGACGGGGCAGGCACTGGTCCGGCCGTACGCCAGCTTCGGCGCGCTCGACGTGGTCGGGATCGTGGTCTCGCCGCCCCGGCACGACCCGCGGTACTCCGTCCTTCCGCCGCCGCCGCCCAGCCCGGCCCCGTCCAGCCCGGCCCCGTCCAGCCCAGCGCCGAGTTCGTCGCCAGCGCGGTCCGGGCACGCACACAAGTAGGGCAGGCCGGTAACGAGATGAAGCGCCAGGTCGTCGCGATCGTCGCACTGGCCGTCGTGCTGCTCGTCCAGCTGACGATCGTGAACGGCCTGGTCCTTCCTGGCGGCGGTACGCCGGATCTCGTCCTGCTCTGCGTCGTGGGGCTCGGGATGACGGGCGGGCCGACAGCCGGGCTGATCGCCGGGTTCTGCGCCGGGCTCGCGCTCGACCTCGCGCCTCCTGCCAGCCAGCTGGTCGGCCTGTACGCGCTCGTGCTGTGCCTGGTCGGCTACGGCGCGGGCAGGCTGCGCTTCACCCTGCGGCACTCGGCCCTGCTCGCGCTCGCTGCCGCGGCGGCGATGGCGGCCGCCGGCGAGGTACTGGCCGCGGTCCTGACCCTCGCGCTCGACACACCCGAGGTCACCTGGGCGTCGGTGGCTCAGGTGCTGCCGCCCTCCGTGCTCTACGACGTCATGGCGACCCCGCTGGTTACGCTGACCGCGGTCCGGATCGCGGTCGCGCTCGGCGTCAGCTTCGACCCGGTCGACGACTCGCCCGCGCTCGAGACCGGCGGGAGTGCCGCTCCCGTCACGGTGGCAGGCAGCGCCGGGGTGCCGGGGACCGTCAGCCAGCGGATGCGGTACCGCCGGGCCATCGCGGGGGACAGCCGGGCCGCCGCCAGCGGGCGCTGGCTGGTCGGCGACGTCAACGACGATGTCCCGGCGATCGGAGCGATCGGCTGGCTGGCCGGGCCGACCAGGTCCCGGCGGGCCAGGCGTGACCAGGCCAGGCTGACCGCCATGGTGACCGGGGCGAGCCCGCGCAAGGGCGCGTTCTGGGTGGGCAGGCGGCCGCCGGGGGTCGCGCCGGTCACGCCGCCGATGCCGGCCGGGCCGACGGGCCTGGCGTGGCTGCGGCCAGGATCTGGCGTGGCCGGATCGGCCGCGTCGGCCGCGAGGGCCGGTCAGGGCGGACCGGCGCGCCCGGTTCGTCCGGTACGGCTTCGGCTGGCCGACGAGCAGCGCAGGAGGTCACGAGCGGCCGGGCGGAACCCGCGCGGGGCCGGCCTTGGCGCGGCCGGGACCGACCAGCACGGGCTGGACCGGCACGCGCTGACCGGCCCGGAGCTGCCCAGCATCGGGTTCGGGACGGGGAGCCTGCCGGGGGCCGGCCGGGCAGCCGGGCCGGGGTTGCCCAGGATTGCCTTCGGGACGGGGAGCCTGCCGGGGGCCGGCCGGGACACCGGGCGGCGGGTGCCGAGGATAGCCTTCGGGACGGGGAGCCTGCCGGGGGCCGGCCGGGACACCGGGCGGCGGGTGCCGAGGATTGCCTTCGGGACGGGGAGCCTGCCGGGGGCCGGCCGGGACACCGGGCGGCGGGTGCCCAGGATCGCGTTCGGCACCGGGGGTCTCGCTACGGGAATGCGGGCCACCCAGGCCCGGCCGGCGGCGCCGCGGTTCCGGCCGGTCTCGTCGCGATTCGCGTCGGGATCCTGGCTGGCAGGCACGGCGGCGGCCAGGGGCGGCGCCGGGCTGTCGGTGAGCTTCGGCCGCCCGCTGACCTCAGCCGGATCTGGTCATCCGGGCGCCCTGGGCGGACAGGCCGCCCGCAAGCGCAAGCAGCCGCGATTCGCCCGCAGCACGTCCGGATACCAGCCGGCGCGCTCACGGCAGCCGAAGACCGCCAGGATCAGCGCCGGGCGCGGGCCGCTTCGCCGTCTGGGATGGCTGCGGCGGGCAGGCGGCCGGTCCACGGTCTGGCGGATCGGCAGCAGGCGGACGGGAAACTACCGATGATCCCGGCCTCGCGGCCCCGGCTGATCGTGCTGTACCTGGTCGTCGCCGCCCTGCTCCTCGGCCTCGCCACGCGGGTCTGGTACCTGCAGGTCAGGACCGGCACCGCGTACCAGGCCCAGGCGAACGCCGAGCGCGTCAGAGAGGTGATCCAGCCGTCGGTACGCGGCCCGATCGTCGACGACACAGGCGCGCCGATGGTCGACAGCCATTCCGCGCTCGTGGTCTCGGTCAGCATGCCGACGCTGTGGAAGCAGAGCGACGGAGGGGCTGCCGTGCTGAGCCGGCTGGGCCGGCTGCTGCACATCAGGCACCGCAGGCTGCTTCGCGAGCTCCGGCTGTGCACGGCGGGCGTGAGGCAGCCGTGCTGGCCGGGTTCGCCGTATCAGCCCATCCCGGTCGCCGAGAACGTGCCGCCCAGGATCGGGCTCGAGGTGCTCGAGAATCAGCGTCTCTACCAGGGGGTGACCGCCGCGGTCCAGCCGGTCACCCACTACCACCAGCCGATCTCCACCGACCTGGCCCAGACCCTCGGCTACCTGCAGCCGATCACGGCCAGCGAGCTGAAGCGGGAGGGCCTGCCCGTGACCGGGTTCTCCAGCGTCGACCTGGTCGGACAGGCCGGCCTGGAGCTTCAGTACGACCGCGCGCTGCGCGGCATACCCGGTGCCACCAGGCTCGCGGTGAACGCGGCGGGGCAGGTGACAGGAACCGTCAGCGCGGTCAAGCCGCAGCCGGGGGATTACCTCGTCACCAGCATCAACTCCGCCATACAGCGGGACACCGAGCAGGCACTCGCGGGCGCCGTCCAGCGGGGCCAGTTCGCCGGCAACCCGGTCGGCAAGGGCGGCGCGGCCGTGGTGATGACCACCACCGGCCGGGTGCTCGCGCTGGCCAGCTACCCGACTTACAACCCCAGCATCTGGACCGGCGGGATCTCCCAGGCCGAGTTCCGGCACCTGTTCAGTACCCACGGCGGCGAGCCGATCCTGAACCGCGCGACTCAGGGCCAGTACGCGCCCGGATCGACGTGGAAGGTCACCTCGCTGGCCGCCGCGGTCGCCGCAGGCTTCCCGCTGAACGGCACCTATCAGTGCCCGGCGGCGGTGAACATCGGCGGCCGGTCCTACGTCAACGACGGCAGCCCGTCACTGGGCGCCATGAGCCTCTACACCGCCCTCGTCATCTCCTGCGACACCGTCTTCTACAACCTCGCCGACCAGATCTACCTGCGGGACCACCCGCATGCGAACGACGTGAGGTCACCGCACGCTCCCGTGCAGGAGATGCAGAAGATGGAGCTGGGCTGGGGGTTCGGCCGGGCCACCGGGGTCGACCTGCCCGCGGAGAACGCGGGCAGCGTGCCGACCCGCGAATGGCTGTACTACCTGTGGAAGGACAACGCTCACCAGGGCCAGAACTGGTGCAAGTACGGCAAGGCCAACGGCAGCTACGTCCAGCAGATCGAGTGGGATGACTGCCGGTCAGGCAATATCTGGACGGCCGGCCAGTCGGTGATCGCCGCGATCGGCCAGGGCTATGTCTCGGTCACGCCGCTCCAGCTCGCCCGGGCCTATGCCGCCCTGGCCAACGGCGGCACGCTGTACAGCCCGCGCATCGGCGAGGCGCTGATCGGCCCGAATGGCAAGGTGGTGCGCAAGATCACGCCTCCGGTGACCGGTCATCTGCCGGTGGCGAAGTCGACACTCGCCTATATCAGGCACGCGCTGGCCGGCGTGGTCACGAGCGGCACGGCAGCGGGGACGTTCGGCGGTTTCCCGCTCGGCAAGGTGTGCGTGGCGGCCAAGACCGGTACCGCCCAGGTCAGCGGAAACCAGTCGACCTCGGTGTTCGCCTCGTTCGCGCCGTGCGACCACCCCAAGTACGTCGTCGTGATGATGATCCCGAACTCTGGTTTCGGCGCGCAGGTCTCCGGGCCCGCGGTCCGGCAGATCTGGGACGGCATCTACGGCCTCGAGGGCCACAAGGCGGCGCTGCCCGGCGGAGTCCTGCCCGGCCTGCCGCATCTTGACCAGGCCGGCCAGCTGGTCCCGCCGGCCGGGTTCGGGCCAGCGGCGGCCAAGCCGGGTAAGGCCGCCCAGGCGGCGAGCCACCGGAGGCGGCACCCGTGAGCTGGGTCAGCAGCCAGTCCCGCCGCCGGAGCAGCCCGGCGCGGGCCGCTGTCCGCCGGGCCGCCGCCAGGGTGGCGGGCCGCGACTCGGCGCTCCGGCAGGCCGACTGGCTGCTGCTGTCCACGGTGCTCGCGCTCACCCTGCTCGGGACGCTGATGATCTGGTCGGCGACTCAGCCGATGCTGGTGCAGCAGGGCGCCAACCCGCACGGCTTCCTGCTGAAGCAGCTGCTCAACATCGCCCTGGGACTCATCCTGATGCTGGTCGTGGGCTCGCTTGACCCCCGTCAGCTCAGGCTCTACGCGCCGATCGTGTACGGCCTGTCCTGCCTCGGGCTGCTCGCCGTGCTCACCCCGCTCGGCAGCATCGTCAACGGGGCACGATCATGGATCTCGCTCGGTGCCGGATTCCAGATCGAGCCGTCGGAGTTCGCCAAGCTGTCGGTCATCGTGATCAGCGCGATGCTGCTGTCCGGACTGCGGCCCGGCGAGACGAGGCCGGGGAGCAAGGCGGTGGGCCTGACGCTCGGGATCGCGGCGATCCCGATCCTGCTCGTCGCCGCCGAGCCCGACCTCGGCGTGATGATCGTGCTCGTCCTGCTCGTGGTCGGGCTGATCGCGCTGTCCGGCGTCCGGCTCCGCTGGCTGGCCGGGATGATCGCGGCATCGGCGCTGACGATCACCGCCGTCGCCAAGCTGCACCTGCTCAAGGCGTACCAGCTCAGCAGGCTCACGTCGTTCATCAACCCGTCGGCCGACCCGCGCGGCACCGGCTACAGCGCGGCACAGGCGAAGATCGCGATCGGGTCGGGCGGCCTGCACGGCACCGGCCTGTTCCACAGCCCGATGATCGCCGGCAGTTTCGTCCCCGAGCAGCACACCGACTTCATCTTCGCGGTGGTGGGCAACGAGCTTGGCTTCACCGGCTCGCTGATCGTCATCGGCCTGCTCGGCCTGCTGCTGGTCTGCGCGCTGCGGATCTCGGCTCGCGCCGAGGACCAGTTCGGGATGCTGGTCGCGGCCGGGATCGCCATCTGGTTCGCGGTGCAGGCATTCGTCAACATCGGGATGACGGTCGGGATCATGCCGGTGACCGGCCTGCCGCTGCCGTTCGTCTCCTACGGCGGGTCGGCCATGTTCGCCGACATGATCGCGGTCGGCCTGCTCCAGTCGGTACGCAGGCCGCGCAACGTCTTCGCGAGCTAGCTCGCGCGGCGGTAGGCCATGGTCATCACCCGGTCAAAGCCCCGGTCGGGCAGGACGCGCCGGGCTAGCAGCAGGGGTCGCGCGCCGAAGCCGATGACGTGCGGGTCTTCGGCCGCCGGCTTGTGGCAGCGCTGGCGATGACGCTGCCGACGACCGCCGGGTCGGTTGCCCGGCGCGGGTTGGTGCCCATGGCGCGCAGCACGGAGCTGAACCGGCCGGCCAGGCGCCGAGCGGCTCGTAGATCTTTCCGCCCATCGATGAGACGTTGATGATCCGCCCTGAGTGCCGCTCAGGCGCGGTCCGCGCCGGATCAGGCTTAGCTGTAAGTTCTGCGTCGCTGGCGGCCGCATAGTCTTCAGCTAACCGCAGACACCTCACTCGTCGCGTATTCGCGCTCTTCGGGACTGGTGCTCGCAGCCTGGCTGGTGTGGCTGGTGCGGAGCTGGAGCCTGCTAGTCGATGCCTGCGCTGGGCGGGAGGCTTTGCCTGTCACGCGGGGCTGCTACGCCGTTGGGCGAGGCAGAGCCGTTGGGCGAGGCGGATCCGTTGGGCGAGGCGGATCCGTTGGGCGTGGCCGTGGCGTGGGGCGAGATCGTGACCGGCGCGGGCACCGAAGTTCCGTGGGCGGGCTTCGCCGGCGCGTGACCGGCAACCTGCTCCGCGGCCTCGCCACGACGCCAGGGCTGAGCCCGGACCAGCCACACCGTCAGGCCCACCACGGCTACGGTCCCCACGATGATCCCCAGCGGGGTCGTGGGCACGCCGACGTACTTCAGCCCGGAGGCGAAGATCACGAAGGTGATCACCGGCCTGATGTAGCGGTCGGACGCGCGGGAGGACAGGAACGACCCGATGAGCACGGCGGGCACGCTGCCGATGGCGACCGACGCGGTGACGGCGAACACGACATGGCCCCAGGTCAGCGCCCCGAGCGCGGCCGCCGCAGTGAGCGGGACGGCCTGGGTCAGGTCGGTGCCGACGAGCCGGTTCGCACCGATCAGCGGATAGACGAACAGCAGCAGCACGATCATCAGCGAGCCGGACCCGACCGACGTCAGCCCGACGATGAGGCCGCCCACGGCGCCGATCGCGATGGTGGGAATCGGCCGGATGGTGATCTCGGTGATGGTGCCCAGCCGCTGGTGCCCGGACCGCCGGTCCAGCACGTAGCGGAGCACCATCGCGGCCGCGCCCACGAGCAGGGCCACGCCGAGCGCGATCTCGACGTGCGTCTGGTCGGTCGCGCCGCCGCTGCCCAGCAAGTGCAGCAGGTAGGAGCCCAGGAAGGCCATCGGCACCGAGCCGAGCACCAAGAACCCGACCATGCGCAGGCTGACGGTGCCCTTGCGCAGGTGCACCGCGGCTCCGAACGGCCGCATCAGCACGGCAGCGACGAGATCGCTGGAGATCGCCGACGACGGCGTGACGCCGAACAGCAGGATCAGCATCGGCGTCATCAGCGCGCCGCCGCCCGCTCCGGTGAGACCGACGAGCAAGCCGACTACGGCGCTGCCGAGAACCATGAAGGGGTCGAGGTGCATGGACATCCGTTTCCCGTGCGACTGCCGCCCGCGAATTACCTATCGTTCTGACCTAGAAGATAGCTTAGGCTGACCGATCGCACATCCTCCGCCGGAAATACCCGCACGTCGGCCAGCGACGGTTGACCCTCGCCGGTCGGTAAGCTGTAACGATGCCTGTTCAGTCGGTCTACCCCCGGCTTGAGTCGCTGCTCCCGCTGGTGCGCAAGCCGATCCAGTACGTCGGCGGCGAACTCAACAGCGTCGTCAAGGACTGGGACGACGCCGATGTCCGCTGGGCGCTGATGTACCCGGACGCGTACGAGGTAGGCGTGCCCAATCAGGGGATCCAGATTCTTTACGAGGTGCTTAACGAGCGCGACGGCGTGCTCGCCGAGCGCAGCTACTGCGTCTGGCCAGATCTGGAAGCACTGATGCGCGAGCACCAGGTGCCGCAGTTCACGGTCGACGCGCACCGGCCGGTCAGAGCTTTCGACGTGCTCGGCGTCAGCTTCGCGACCGAGCTCGGCTACACCAACCTGCTGACCGCGCTCGACCTGGCCCAGATCCCGCTGTCGGCCGCCGACCGGGGCGCCGACGACCCCGTCGTGCTGGCCGGCGGGCACGCCGCGTTCAATCCCGAGCCGATCGCCGAGTTCATCGACGGCGCGGTGCTCGGCGACGGCGAGCAGGCCGTCCTGACGATCACCGACCTGGTCAGGGACTGGAAGCACGCCGGGCGGCCGGGCGGCCGCGACGGCCTGCTGCTGCGGCTGGCCGCCGAGGGCGGCGTCTACGTGCCGCGCTTCTACGACGTGAGCTACCTGCCCGACGGGACCATCGGCGCGGTCGTCCCGAACCGGCCGGGCGTACCGCGCGCGGTCGGCAAGCACACCGTCTCCGACCTGGACTCGTGGCCCTACCCGAGCAAGCCGCTCGTGCCCGTGGCCGAGTCGGTGCACGAGCGGTTCAGCGTGGAGATCTTCCGCGGCTGCACCAGGGGCTGCCGGTTCTGCCAGGCCGGCATGATCACCCGGCCGGTCCGCGAGCGCTCGATCACCACCATCGGCAACATGACCGAGGCCGGCCTGGCCGCGAGCGGGTTCTCCGAGGTCGGGCTGCTCTCGCTGTCCAGCGCCGACCACAGCGAGATCAACCAGATCGCCACCGACCTGGCCGACCGGTACGAGGGCACGAACACCGGACTGTCGCTGCCGTCGACCAGGGTGGACGCGTTCAACGTGACGCTGGCCGACGAGCTCAGCAGGAACGGCCGCCGGTCCGGGCTCACCTTCGCCCCCGAGGGCGGCACCGACCGGATCCGCAAGGTGATCAACAAGATGGTCACCGAGGATGACCTGATCTCGACGGTGACGACCGCCTACGCCAGCGGCTGGCGGCAGGTCAAGCTCTACTTCATGTGCGGGCTGCCGACCGAGACCGACGACGACGTGCTGGCGATCGCCAGGGTCGCGCACCGGGTGATCGAGGCCGGCCGGAAGGCCAGCGGGCGGCGCGACATCAGGTGCACCGTGTCGATCGGCGGATTCGTGCCGAAGCCGCATACCCCGTTCCAGTGGGCGGCCCAGTGCGACCACGAGACCGTCGACGCGCGGCTGAAGGCGCTCGGCGCGGCGATGCGGGCCGACCGCGGCTACGGCTCGTCGATCGGGTTCCGGTACCACGACGGCAAGCCCTCGGTGGTCGAGGGACTGCTGTCCCGCGGCGACCGCCGGGTCGCCAGCGTCATCAGGGCGGTCTGGGAGGACGGCGGGCGGTTCGACGGCTGGAGCGAGTACTTCTCGTTCGAGCGCTGGGCGGCCTGTGCCGATGCCGCCCTCGCCGCCGACGGCGTCGACCTGGCCTGGTACACGACGCGGGAGCGCTCGTATTCGGAGATCCTGCCGTGGGATCACCTGGACACCGGGCTCGACCGGGACTGGCTCTGGCAGGACTGGCAGGCGGCCGTCGACCCGGCGGGCGCGGCGGAAGTCGAGGACTGCCGGTGGACGCCGTGCTTCGAGTGCGGGGTCTGCCCGGCGATGGACACGCAGATCGAGACCGGGCCGACCGGGGCGAGGCTGCTGCCGCTCACCGTGCTCGGCGCGCGGGAGGACGGCTAGGTGGCCCGGCCGGTGCCAGGCGGGCCGCCACCCGCGCCCACGGTTCAGCGGCTGACAATCAGGTACGCTAAAAGAGGCAGGATGCGCTTCGCGAGCCACCGGGATGTGGCGCGCGCGATCGAGCGGGGAGTGCGCAAGGCCGGGATTCCGGTCGCGTACTCCGCGGGTTTCTCACCGCATCCGAGGATTTCGTATTCGGGCGCGGCTCCGACGGGATCAGCGAGCGAGGCGGAATACCTCGAGCTCTCTGTTACCCGGCGTTGCGAGCCGGACGATATCGGTCGGCGGCTTGGCGCGGCGCTGCCGGACGGGATTGACGTGGTCGAGGTTGTCGAGGCGGACGGCAAGTCCGCTGGACTTCAGCTTGAAGCCTCCGAGTGGGAGGTGAGCTGGCCGGGCGTGGCACCGGACGCTGCCGCCTCGGCGGTGCGGGCGTTCCTCGCCGCGCCGAGCGTGGAAGTCGAGCGCCTGACCAGCAAGGGGACAAGGATCCTGGACGCCCGCGCGGCGGTGGTCAGCCTGACGAGCACGGCCGGCCCGGCGGGCGGGGACGTTACCCGGCGTGCCGGAACGGACCCGGCTGCCGGATGTGCGATACTTCGAATGATTGTTCGGCAGATGACACCTGCCGTCCGACCAGATGACGTCCTGGCCGCGCTTCGCCAGTTGTCGGCTCTCGAGTCTGGCTCGCCTCCGCTGGCGACCAGGCTGTGGCAGGGGCCGATGAGCGCGCTGACCGCAGCTCAGACGGGAGCCCAGACGGGGATGAGCGTGATCTGTGAGGCTGCCGGCCCTGACCGGCCCGGGCAGCCGCCGGCAGCCGTATCCTCGCCCGCACGCGACATCGCGGGACTCGCGATCGCGGGCCCGGTGCCCGTCATCCACAGGCCAGAACAACACGTGCCGGACCCGGGGCCAGTACGCCTGGGCCCTGTTTCCGGCGCAGGAGAACTCAGATCAGGACGCACGACAGACAAGGCAGTGCGCCTGGAGGCGGAGAGCGCCGAGACGGCGCCAGCCACCCAGGTGCGTGCGAACGAACAGCTTCCGCGCGGCACGCTCGGTCAGTTCGCTGACCCGCGCGCCCGGAAGCCCGACGGAAGAGATTGCCCGGATGCTCGAAACCGAGCCACAGAACAGACAGCCAGATCCCAATGAATCAGAAAGTGCTGGTCAGAACCAGAATCCCGGCCAGGAAGGCAGCCACAGGCGCGGCTTGCTGCGCAGGGGCCGCCGGGGCGTGACCAGGGGGGCCGGGCTGCCGGCCTTCAAGTCAGGCGCTCCGGCCGACAGCGACCGGCCTGAATCCGGCGTCGGCCAGGCGGCCGGTCCAGACGCAGCCCCGGCGGGCGGTGCCGTTCCGGCCGTGCCCGTGGTTCCGGCGCACCAGCCGGCCCAGGCGGCCCAGGACAGCTCCGCCGCCCGCGGTGGCAGCGCTGGCGGCGGTCAGCAGCCGCCAGTCCCCGCCGCGGCCTTCCAGCCGCCCGTCGTGGTGTTCCAGCCGCCCGCACTGACCGAGCGGCCGCCAGCCGAGCCCGCCCGTCCGCGCGGCGATGCCGGCGAGGATGAGGGCGACGGACCGGGCGCCGCTGCTCGCCGGCGCCGGCGCGGCGGCCGCGGCCGCGGCAAGGGCGGCGCCGGCGAGGCAGGCGCTGGCGACGACGCCGCTCAGGGCGGCGGGCAGAGTGCCGCTCACGGCGGTCCGGGCCAGCCTGGTGCCGATAGCGGGGCAGGCGCGGGGACTGCGGAGAAGCGCGGCGGAGGAGCGCAGGAGCGCTCCGCCGCGGGCAGGACGGACGCGGGCAGGACGGACGGGGGCAGGACCTCGGCGCCCAGGGACGGCGGGCGCGAGCAGGCCGTTGACGACGGCCCGGACGGCGACGGCGGCGGCTCGTCCACCAGGCGCAGGCGCCGCCGCAGGCAGCGCACCGGCGCGGTGGTGCCGGGGGGCGAAGTCCCGGCGCCCGATGAGCCAGCCGACACGGTCGTCCACATCCGCGAGCCGCGCGCGGCCGCTGAGACCGACGACGTCCGCGCGGTCAAGGGCTCCACCAGGCTCGAGGCCAAGCGGCAGCGACGGCGCGAGGGGCGCGACACCGGCAGGCGCCGGCCGCCGATCATCAGCGAGTCGGAGTTCCTCGCCCGCCGCGAGGCGGTCGAGCGGGTCATGGTCGTACGGCAGCAGGGCGACCGGACCCAGATCGCCGTGCTCGAGGACGGCGTCCTGGTGGAGCACTACGTGGACAAAGCCAGCCACCAGTCCTACGTCGGCAACGTCTACCTCGGCAAGGTGCAGAACGTGCTGCCGTCGATGGAGGCGGCGTTCGTCGACATCGGCAAGGGGCGGAACGCCGTCCTGTACGCCGGCGAGGTCAACTTCGACGCGAGCGGCCTCGAGGGCGTGGCGAAGCGGATCGAGTCCGCACTCAAGTCCGGCCAGTCGATCATGGCGCAGGTCACCAAGGACCCGATCGGGCACAAGGGCGCCAGGCTGACCAGCCAGGTGAGCCTGCCGGGCCGGTACCTGGTCTATGTCCCCGGCGCCTCGATGACGGGGATCAGCCGCAAGCTGCCCGACACCGAGCGGAACAGGCTCAAGCAGATCCTGAAGAAGGTGGCGCCCGAGGAAGGCGGCATCATCGTCAGGACCGCCGCGGAGGGCGCGTCCGAGGAAGAACTGCAGCACGACGTGACCAGGCTGGTCGCGCAGTGGCAGGCGATCGAGCGCAAGGCCAAGACCGCCAGCGCGCCCGACCTGCTCTACGGCGAGCCCGACCTGACCATCCGGGTCGTCAGGGACATCTTCAACGAGGACTTCACCAAGCTCGTCATCGCCAGCGACAGCGAGTGGGACCTGGTCGACGAGTACGTGCGCTACGTGGCGCCGAACCTGGCCGACCGGCTCGAGCGGTGGACCGACGACAAGGACCTGTTCACCGCCTACCGGATCGACGAGCAGCTGCAAAAGGCGCTGGACCGGAAGGTCTGGCTGCCGAGCGGCGGCTCGCTGGTGATCGACACGACCGAGGCCATGACGGTTATCGACGTGAACACCGGCAAGTTCACCGGCCAGGGCGGCAACCTGGAGCAGACCGTCACCAGGAACAACCTCGAGGCGGCCGAGGAGATCGTCAGGCAGCTGCGGCTGCGTGACATCGGCGGCATCATCGTGATCGACTTCATCGACATGGTGCTCGAGAGCAACCGTGATCTCGTGCTGCGGCGGCTGATCGAGTGCCTGGCGCGAGACCGGACCAAGCACCAGGTCGCCGAGGTGACCTCGCTCGGCCTGGTCCAGATGACCAGGAAGCGGGTCGGTTCCGGGCTGGTCGCAGCGTTCTCCGTGCCGTGCGAGCACTGCAACGGCCGCGGGCTGATCGTGTCGAACGAACTCACCGAACTGCCACACCCACCTGAGCGCAACGGGCAGCAGACCGGACCGCCGAAGCCAGGGCCGGCCAGGTCCAGGTCGGCCAGGAGCAAGGCGATCGCGCAGGTCGCCGCCAAGACGATCGAGTCAGAGGCTGCTGCCGACGGTGCCGCGAGCGCCGAGGCTGAGGCGGCGGCGCAATCTGAGCTCGCGACGGTCGGTACCGCCGAGCCGGCGGCCGCCACGATGAGCGCCACGGCAGGTACCGCCGAGCCGGCGGCCGCGATGGTGACCTCGCCAGGGACGCGGAGCTCGGCGGCGGTCGCAACGGAGGCGCCGCCGCGCCGCCGCCCCAGGCGATCCGCGCACCGGGAGGCCGGGCCGCCAGATGCGGTGCTAGCCGCCGAAGCGAGCGCGGCTCCAGGCGCCGGCCGAGCGCCCGAGGTTGCCGGCTCGGCAGCGGCGGCTTCCGCGCCCGAGAATGCCGGCTCAGCAGCGGCCTCGGCGCCCGAGGCAGCCGCAGCCGCCAGCACGGCTGCCGAATCCGGCGAGTCCGGGAAGCCAGCTGCGAACGCCAGGTCAGGCGCAGCCGCTGAGGCTGATGTGACCGGTGAGCCGGCTAGTGACCATCCTGCCGCTGAGGCCGGATCGGACTCGGCCGCGGGCAACTGAGGGGCGCGTAGTCTGATATTCTTTGTCGTCGGCGTGTCTGGCTGCCCAAGGCAGTGATCGTGGATGATTGCCGGTCATGACGACCGGCAGACGACCAGGATCGTGAGTTCGGCGGGCGAGTGGCGCGTAATGTCGGCAGGCCCGGTCGCCTCGACGTTCGGACGAGGCCGCGATTCCCGCGGCGGGCTGGCACCAGGGAGAGAGAGTTCTTTCGTGTACGCGATCGTTCGCTGCGGCGGCAGGCAGAGCAGGGCGTCGGTTGACGATGTCCTGACCGTTGACAAGCTCGCCGGTGATGTCGGCTCCACCGTGACTCTGCCGGCCGTGCTCATCGTGGATGGCAAGAAGGTGATCAGCGACAGCGCCGAGCTCGGCGGCTACGAGATCACCGCCGAGATCCTCGGGCCGGCCAGCGGCCCGAAGATCAACATGATCCATTACAAGAACAAGACCGGTTACCGGCGCCGTCAGGGTCACCGGCAGAAGTACACGCAGGTCAAGATCACCGGCATCGGTACGGACGAGGCCAGCGCCAGCAAGAAGAAGGCCTGAGAGGTAACGCAGAGATGGCACACAAGAAGGGCGCCTCGTCCAGCAGGAACGGGCGTGACTCCAATGCCCAGCGGCTCGGCGTGAAGCGGTTCGGCGGCCAGGTCGTCAATGCCGGCGAGATCCTGGTGCGCCAGCGCGGCACGCACTTCCACCCGGGCATCGGCGTTGGCCGCGGCGGCGACGACACCCTGTTCGCCCTGGTGGCGGGCAAGGTCGAGTTCGGCTCGCGGCGCGGCAGGCGCGCGGTCAGCGTTGTCCCGGCCGTGGAGGCCGCTGAGGCCAAGGCCAGCTAGGGCCGGAGTCCGTGGGCCTTAGCTGGCCGGGCACAGACTCGAATGCAGTGGCGATGGGCCATCACTGTGGAATCACCGACAGTGATGGCCCATCGCTATCACTAGGGGGCTGGCATGGCGGAATTCGCTGATCAGGCAGAGCTCCGGATCCAGGCGGGCGAC
>Ga0307374_10005889_pt1 | contig 19609 bp, 19 predicted proteins | sample OX3MG_FD_202532 | JGI IMG/M metagenome (GOLD analysis project Ga0307374, IMG submission 202532) | Soil microbial communities from Risofladan, Vaasa, Finland - OX-3 | ecosystem: Environmental > Terrestrial > Soil > Coastal area > Acid sulfate soil | place: Finland: Risofladan, Vaasa | collected...
CGCTGACGGCCCGATACCGGCGCAGTGGACGACGGAAGCCAGGCTGCCGCCCGCCTCGTGCAGAGCTCGGGTGACGTCTGCCTCTGACGTCACGTCCCCGCTCACAGCGATGAGCCGGGTCACACCCAACCTCGCGACTAGGTCGTCCAGCTGGGCACTGTCCCGGTCGAAGGCGACCACTCGCGCGCCTCTTGCGGTGAGCAGTTCAGCCGTTGCCTTGCCAAGTCCAGAACCGGCTCCGGTGACGAGCGCCGTGGTGCCATCGATCTCCATTCCCGAATCCTCAATTCAAACAGCCGGTGGATGGCCAAGCCCGCACGGTTCTAATCCCGACTTCGCTCTGAGATCGGCGGTCGCTTCACGATCCACGAGACCCGCGGCATCCAGGACGACGCCGTACGCCCGGCGCGCGTGCTGCACGCTCACCTTGCCGTCGACGACATCCTTCGCAACCGCCTCAGGTGCGCGCGAGAAAGCGTCGCCATAGCCTCCGCCGCCAGGAGTTATCAGCGAGACTATGTCACCGCGCTTGAGCTCGACAGCGCACTTAGTCGGCAGCACCGTCGTCAGACCGTCACGGGTCAGCAGGTTGGAGGAGCGGCCCCCTTCCCCGCCACCCGCGAGCCCCCAAGGAGCGAACCGGCGCCGGTCGCTTCGAAGATTGGCGAGCGCGCTCGGCTCCCGCAGTTCAAGACTCCGCACTAATGCGAGCCCGCCCCGGAAGCGACCGGCCCCACCGCTGTCTGGAACGTACCCGTACTCCCGGACCAGCACTGGGCTCTCCCGTTCCTCCAACTCGATCGGGGTGTTGGCCATGTTGGCGACCAGATTGCCAATTCCGTCGATACCATCCTTGGTCGGCCTGGCCCCGCCGGTTCCGCACGCGACATCTACAACGATGAATGGGCGATTGTCCTGGTCATAACCGCCGATGGTGATCAGCTGGATGCCCCCCTCGGCAGCGGCCGGCACACGATCCGGAACAGCCTGGGCGAGCACGCCGAGCATCACGTCCATGACCCGATAGGCGGTAAGGCCACGCCCCGCGCACGCCGCCGGATACGCCAGGTTTACGATGCTCCGCTCCGGAGCGGTCACAGTAATCGGCCGAAAGAAGCCTTCGTTATTCGGAATGTCGGCGTTCATTACAGAGCGCACGGCGCTGTAGACCACCGACTCCGTCACAGCGATAGGGCAATTGATGGCCGCCTTCACCTGCGGCGCACTGCCCGCAAAATCAACCCGAATCTGGTCACCGGATATGACCATATGCACGGCGATGCGGACCGGACTGTCGTTGGTGCCGTCATCGTCAATGAAGTCTTCGAACTCATACGCGCCGTCCGGCCAGCCTGCGATCTGGGCACGCGCGACGCGCTCACTGTAGTCGAGTAGGCCCTCAAGATAGGCCTCAAGTCGGTCATTGCCGTACTCCTTCACGAGCCGGTCCAAATGACGTGCACCAATACTGCACGCCGCGGCCTGAGCGTGAAGATCGCCTATGACCTTGATCGGCAGCCTAACGTTCTTCTCGATCAACCGGAAGAAGGTCTCATTTGGTCGACCAGCCTCGTAGAGCTTCAGGAACGGGATCCGGAGACCTTCTTGGTAGATCTCGGTCGAGTCTGTGGCGTTGCTCCCAGCGACTCGACCGCCGATGTCGGTCTGATGGGCCACGGTGACGGCATAGGCGAAAAGTGCCCCGTCGACGAAGATCGGGCGGAACACGAAGACATCCGGAAGGTGCAGGCCGCCCTCGTAAGGGTCGTTCATTACGACCAGGTCGCCTTCGACCAGCGAATCACCGAAGTGCCGACGCAGGTATGACAGAGCCTTCGGGATAGCGCATAGCTGCAACGGCAGGCTCAGTCCCTGACCCACCATGCGACCGTGCCGGTCGCACAGAGCCACCGAGAAATCGAGGAGGTCTTTGACAATGGCCGATCGTGCTGTGCGGAAGATCGTCATGGCCATTTCGTCCGTGACTGAGGCCAAGGCGTTGCGGATGACTTCCAACAGCACCGGATCGAGCGGCTTGGACTCCGGGGGGCCAGCCGTCAGGGTGGTCTTCGAGCTTTGCGTCACAGGACCTCGATCACGATGCTTCCGTGACGAAGGTCACGCCAGACCTTGGAGTTCGGCGGCACCACCACCGTGCAGTCATCGTCCTCAACGATCATTGGACCCGGCACAACCTCTTCTGTCAGGGCCAACCTTCCAAGCACGCGAGTCGTGACAAGACCAAGCTCCGAGCCGAAGTAGACGTTGCGGACGGACTCGGGGCGCGAGGCGCCGACTCCCGAAAACACGTCCAAGTCGGTTTCACGCGGTACCTGGGCGCGAAGCACCAGCTTCACCATAACGACCGACTCGGCTTCCGACCGGTATCCGTAAGTGCGCTCGTGTTCTCGGTGGAAACTGGCTTTGAGGCCGGCCAGCGTTGCTGCCGAGACTTCGGAGTCGATCGGGATCTCGAGGTCACTCCGCTGGCCTTCGTACCGCATCACTGCCGAGAGCTGGTGAACCACGTCACCAGAGGCATGGCCGTCCGCCGCCAGCTCGTCGACGGCCTTGGCCTTCAACGCCGCCACACGAGCGCCCAGCCAGGCTGGATCCAGTCCGTCGACGGGAGCCATGATCGCTTGGACAACCTGACGGCCCGCTTGACTGAGCAGGAGGCCCAACGCGCTCAGCAGGCCGGCCGCCGGCGGAATGACCACGCGAGGGATTCGTAGTGCTCTCGCGATATCCACAGCGTGCAGCGGTCCGCTCCCGCCAAACCCGATAAGACTGAACTCGCTCACAGACCGGCCGCGCTCGGTTGACACGGCTCGCGCGGCGCGGACCATTGTGGCGTTGACCACCTGACGCACCCCGAAGGCTGCGTCGAGGACCGAGGTGCCCAAGCGCCCCGCAATGCGCTCCGCCATCGCGGCTTCTGCCGCCCTTCTGTCGATACGGAGGTTGCCGCCAGCCAGCTCCTCGGGCAAATAGCCGAGGATGAGGTTGGCGTCGGTGACCGTAGGCTCGGTTCCACCAAGCCCGTACGACACCGGTCCCGGCATCGCGCCCGCGCTTCTCGGACCCACACGGAGTCCCCCGCCCTCATCGAACCACGCAATGCTTCCGCCGCCCGCACCGACCTCCGCCACGTCGATCGCAGGCACAAGCAATGTGTAACCTGCGCCAGACGCTAGCCGGCTGCCGATGGAGATGTCCGCTCCAACTTCGTACTGCGTCGTCGTCAGAACATCACCATTCTCGATGAGTGTCGCCTTGGTACTGGTCCCGCCCATGTCAAACACCAGGACATCCGGAAGCTGCGAAGCCTGGGCGATCGCTCGCGCAGCGATCACGCCAGCGGCAGAACCCGATTGGATGAGATTCACGGGACGGGTAATGGCCGCTTCGATGCCCATGCGATCGCCATTTGATTGGAGCAGCTGAACAGGCGCTTCGATCCCAATAGCCTTGAGATCAGCACTCAGCCGACTCAGGTACCTTGCAACAGTCGGTTGGGTGTATGCGTTCACCACCGTCGTACTTGTTCGCTCGTACTCGCCGATATCCGGCACCAGATCGGACGACAGGGTCACCGGAAACCCCGGATGTTCCTCCTCCACGATGGCGGCCAGCCTCCGCTCGTGATGGGGATACTCATATGAATGTAGGAGGCAAATGGCGATCGACCTCACACCAGAGGCGAGCAGGTCACGCACTCGCTCCCTTGCGATCGCTTCATCAAGATCGAGGATCACCTCCCCACCTGGAGCGACGCGTTCAACGATGCCGAGTCGATGACGCCTGCTGACTAAGGGTGCTGGCTTGTCCCAATGGAGGTCATACATGCGGGGAGCCCGAATCCGACGCAACTCGAGCACATCCCTGAAACCCTCGGTCGTCAAGAGGCCCGTTTCGACTCCTCGCTTTTCTAAAACGGCGTTGGTGACGATGGTGGTGGCGTGGACCACCTCCTCCACTGCGTCGCCAGCCGTCCCAAGGCGGTCCACGATCGCGCCGACCCCCTGAAGGATCGCGCGTCCATAGTCATCGGGAGTCGACAGCACCTTCGCCGTATAGACGTCCTCACCGCCGACGATCACGACGATGTCGGTGAAGGTTCCTCCGATGTCGGCACCGATTCGAAGGGTGCGGGGCTTCGCGGCCGTATCCCTCCTCATCCAGCAGAACCGGGCCGCGCTCCGGTGACCTCGACCAAAGCATCTTCCATGATGGCCAAGGCTCGATCCATCTCCTCCTGCCCGATCGTCAGCGGCGGCGCCATCCGGCACACACTGTTCAGCCCGGGCATCCGGATGATGCTGATGATCAGGCCCCGCTCCAAACACGCCTGCGAGAACTTCTTGCCCAGTTCGTCAGCGGGCGCGCGAGTATCTCGGTCGGTTACGAACTCAATGCCGAGTAGCAAGCCGCGACCGCGAATATCACCGATCTGCTCGAATCGATCGGCCATGGATCTGAACTGCTCGACCAGAAAGGATCCCTTCTCTAGCGCCTGCTCCGGCAATCGTTCCTCCTGCACCACCTCAAGGACCGCCATGCCCATCGCGCACACGAGTGGATCGTTTGAGTGCGTGCTGCCACCCGTCCATCCCTTCTCGAACGCATCTTGCTCGATCTCCGCGCTGGTGGCCATACAGCTAAGGGCGGCTCCGCCCCCCATGGCTTTCGCCAGCACGAGGAAGTCAGGAGCCACGTGGTTCTCGAACGCGAACATCGTACCGATCCGTCCGAACGCCGTCTGTGACTCATCGTAAATCACCTTCATTCCGCGTTCGTCTGCCTTCTTCCGCAGCAACTCGAAGTACCCTGGGGGCGGCTCAATGATCCCCGCCGCGCTCATCAGCGGCTCGGCGATGACAGCGGCTGGATACCCGTTTGACTGGCTGTCAAAGAGTTCAAACCCGAGTTCAGCACACGCGAACTCGCACGATGGGAACTTCAGCCTAAGAGGACATCGAAAGCAGTAAGGGATCGGGAGCGCATACGACCCAGGCATCTGCGGCCCATATGCATTGCCCTTTCCGAGGCCGCGATGGCCAAGTACGAACGTGTTCGACCGCGACTGAGCAGTATTCCCGAAGAAGCTGCGATCGATCGACACCACTTCCCAATTGCCGGTATGCATCTTCGCCATGTGCAGCGCGGCTTCGTTGGCCTCTGTACCGCTGTTCTTGAAGATCATCTTCGTGAGGCTCTCGGGCAGATGCCTAGCCATGCGCTCAGCGAACAGGATCGACTCCTCCTGGAGCAGCCACTTGCTCGAGTGGATCATCTTTTCGCCGGCGCGCACCATCGCTTCGACGATGCGAGGGTGATTGTGGCCGATCGTCGCGCTGATCTGACCACTTACGAAGTCGATGTACTCGTTTCCTTCGACGTCCCAAACCTTGGAGCCGAGACCACGGGCGATGATCGGCCCCTCCTTCTCCACCGGATGGAAGCGGATTAGGTGCTTGCGCGCCATCTCGAGCAGTTCGTCGGTGCGTGTGGTCTCGTTCATTCCTTACCTCCGTTTAGGCGGGGCTGCCACCCTGGACGCCATTCAAGCACATTGAAGCAATGAGGTGCAGGACTTGACCCACCTCTTTAGCCACCTTAAACTCCACGTCCTGAATGGTTCCACGGGCGACCCCTGACTACGGCCGCTATGAACGGTTCTCGCTCTCCCTGGACGGGGGGGTGGGATTCGTCACGATCGAGAACCCGCCGATCAACCTGATGGACGTCACCATGATGCGGGAGATGGGCCGGCTCGCCCGTGACACCGCCGCCGATCCGAGCATCCGCGTGCTCGTCTTCCGCAGCGCGAACCCTGAGTTCTTCATTGCGCATGCCGATGTGGTGAGCATGGTCGAGCTGGACTCGTCGCCGGCGGAGCGCTCAGCTGAACTCAACCCGCTGCATCGGATCATGGAGGCTTGGCGGCGACACCCGAAGGCCACCATTGCCCAGATCGAAGGCCGCGCGCGCGGGGGCGGAAGTGAATTCGCGCTCTCCCTGGATATGCGTTTCGCAGCGCTGGACACCGCCATCCTGAGCCAGCCCGAGGTGGTCCTGGGCATCTTCCCGGGCGCCGGTGGGAGCCAGCGGCTGGCCAAGCTCGTGGGGAGGGGGCGAGCCCTCGAGATCATTCTTGGCGGGTGCGACTTCACCGCGGCCGAGGCGGCGCGCTACGGTTATGTGAACTCTGCTCTGCCGGCCGGGCAACTCGGGCCGTACGTCGAGGCACTCGCTCACCGGATCGCATCATTCCCCCCCGAGACCATCCGCCTTGCCAAAGAGTCCGTTGATGCAGCACTTGACTCCACGTGGAACGATGGACTCCTCGATGAGGCGTTCTACTGGCAGCAGGCGTTCGCGCAAGAGGAGACTCGTCGGAGAATGCGTGCGTTCCTTCAGTTCGGGGGCCAAACCCGAGACAGTGAACTCGACTGGCAGTCCCTCGTCGACGAACTGAGCCGGGGTTAAGACCGGTCAGAAGGGCCGGAAGGGATCGCCAGAGCAAGCCTGCGGTAGGGGTCGTCGGTCACCAGGACCGGCGATGAGCCTCTTCGGTGGCTCAGCGGATCTCCTCACTGGTCCTTACTGTCCAACTTTGGGGCCGCTGGCCTGCATAGAGAGCCACCGCCTGGCTCAGGGTTTGCGCGCGCCACTTGCGCTGTATGCGCCTCCAGTACTCCCGCGCCGTCGCTGCGCGGATTCCCATGACCAGCGGCACCTGCTTCATTTGAAAACCCTTTGCGAGCAAATCTAGCAACTCGCCCTCTCGATCAGACAACGGCGGCAAGGTAACCGATCCTGTCTCCGCGTGCTCAAGGCCCAGCGCAGCGGCAGCTTGACCAGCGGTGGCGGCGCAGGACGGGCGCTCAAAGAGGAACGATACGAGCCCATCCCCGAAGACGACCTGGACGGGCACAACCCCGGCGTGTTCGACCGCCGATACGAGCGCAGACGCCCGGCCGAACTCTGTTCGATAGCACACTCGGACCGGATCCGACCGCGAAGCCGCGGAGTGGCGCCCACGGTGATTGCAGGGGGGGGCGGCGGCCAACACTTTAAAGGGATTGTAGCGCCGTGGCTCTACTTTAGCCAGATTTACTTTTGACAGATCTGTAACGGCTGGCTGTACACGCAGCCTAGGTTCTCTTCACGCTCTTCAGGAACGCAGAGGGGCGAGGACCAGTTGGTCCAGCTCTGCCGCTCGGAGCAACGGCTCGGCAGGCATCTCCTCTTCCACTACCGACGGCGGCCAGCCTTCCGGTGCTGGATTCGACCAGTAACCGGGCCCAATGAGGGGTGCCACGAGTTTGGCATTCAGTCTGTCAGAGAAGTTCTGGCACGAGGCTGGTCACGCCAGGCCGGGATGGTCGCAAACCTGGGCCGACGATTGGCGCGGCGGCGAATCTCATCTAGTGTCCTGGGCCAGAGGTTCGTACGCAAAAGCGGCGGATGCTTTCGAGGATCTGGTCCGCGGTCTTGACCCAGATTGAACGGCTGGGGGCTCTGGTTGTAGATCGAGAGGTAGAGACGGATTGCTTGCTCGAGTTGAAGAACGCTGCGGTGCGTCCCACGGCGGATCTGCTTTTCAGAGAGCAGCGCAAACCAACGCTCGACTTTGGTTGATCCAGGAGCTGTAGGTCGGCGTGTAGTGGACGTGAAAGCGCGGGTGGCGCAGCAACCAGGACTTGATCAGCGGTGTCTTGTGGGTGCCGTAGTTATCGAGCACGAGGTGGACATCGAGCTCGTCCGGCACCTCCTTGTCGATCCGGTTCAAGAAACTCTTGAACTCGACCGAGCGGTGCTCCCGGTGCGTCTCCCCGATCACCTTGCCGGTGGCGATGTCAAAAGCGGCGAACAGAGATGTGATTCCGTGCCGGCGGTAGTCGTGGGTCCGTCGCTCGGGCAAACCCGGTGCCATGGGCAGGATGGGCTGGGTCCGGTCCAAGGCTTGGATCTGGGCCTTCTCGTCCACGCAGAGCACGAGAGCGGCTTGGGGCGGTTCCAGGTAAAGACCAACGATGTCGCGAACCTTCTCAATGAACCTGCGGGTCGTTGGAGAGCTTGAAGTTCTCCACCCGATGAGGCTGAAGCCCAAAGGCGCTCCAGATCCTACGCACAGTGGTGCGGCTGAGGCCACTGCGCTCGGCCATGCTGCGGGTACTCCAATGAGTGGCGTCCCGCGGCATCTCTTCCAGGGTCGCGGTCACCACCTTCTCCACGGCTTCGTCGCTGACAGTGCGCGGAGCCCCCGAGCGAGGCTCGTCGAGGAGCCCCGCCAGCCCCTGCTCGATGTATCGCGAGCGCCACTTGCAGACCGTGTTGTTGGTGACGCGGAGCTCGGCCGCCACCTTCGAGCTGGAGAGCCCATCGGCGCAGCGCAAGACGATGGCTGCACGTCGGGCCAGGCCATTGCTCGATTTGGTGCGCCTGGTCCACCGGAGGAGATAGATACGATCTTGGTCAGAGACGGTGAGGGGAGCCCTGTGGGGACGGCCGCGTGGCATGGCGTGAACCTCGGTGTGCGACTCGACGGCGACCTGACATTATCGCACTAATTTCTGGCCCAGGACACTGGCGAATGGCCAAGGATCCCCGCAACAAGATACCTCATCGACCCGACGGTTCCTGCTCCTAGAAATTGGGGGGGGTGATAGCGGTGATAACCACCGCCCGTTTGTTCGAGCGGTTCTCAACTCGGTGTGGGATCGAGCTGTCGAATGACAGGGCATCGCCATCTTCGAGAACGAACTCCTGTCCATCGACCCAAACTACGATTTGGCCCTCGACGCAGATCGCGCTTTCCTCGCCAGGATGCGAGCTTGGTTCGCCGTGCTCGGAGTCGCCCGGTCCATATTCGATCCACATGAACTGCAGTTGGCGGACCAGATCAGGCGTCAGCAACTCATAGCGGACTCTCGACTTCGGGAGTGACAGACGCTTTCGCTCGTCATGGCGCACGAGCAGCTTCCCCCCCAGCCTACGTGGTCCGGCAGTCGGCGCGCCCTGGTCGGGCAGGGCGCTGTCGTAGAAGAAGGCGGCCACCGGGACATCCAGGGCCCCCGCAATGCCGCGCAGCGTGGCGAGCGACGGGCTGGCTAGTCCCCGCTCCACCTGCGACACCAAGCTCATCGACACCCCAGCCGACCGCGCGAGTTCCTTGAGCTTCATACCTGCCGCAATGCGCGCGTGGCGCATCCGCTGCCCGAGCGCTACTGCTTCGGCTTCGAGCTTTTCGGATGCTTCAATCAGGTTGACCACCCCCTCGAATCCTAGGGTATCGCAACCGAACTTATCAAAGGCTCATGCCGCCGTCGACCACGAGCACCTGACCGGTTGTGTACCCGGCGCGCGCCAAATACATCACGCCATCCGCCACCTCCGCAGGTTGCCCTGGCCGGGGAATGCTGCATCGTCCCAGCAGAGCGACGCGCGCGCCTTCGGTGATGTGACTCGTCATCTCGGTCTCGACGAAACCGGGCGCCACGGCATTTACGGTTATCCCATCCCTTCCCAACTCCTTGGCGAGTGCCTTGACGAGCCCGAGCAACCCAGACTTCACAGTTGCATAAGCGCTGTCGCCGGGGAACCCGATCAGGCCGACCACGGAACTGATGACGATGATCCGACCCCATTTCCGGACGCGCATGGCCGGAACGAGTTCGTGGCAGAGGTAGTAGGCAGAATCAAGCGAGGTCCGCATTACGGCCGACCACTCCTCCGGCTTGAGGTGCTCAATCCTTCCCCCGAACCACTGCGCAGCGTTGAGGACCAGGACATCCGGGACTCCGAGACTAGCCTGGACCGATCGCGCCAGGACGGTCACCTGCGCTTCATCACTTATGTCCGCCGGCCAAAGGCTTGCGCCGGCGCCGATCTGAGCCCGCACGTTCTCGGCCCCGGCGACGTCCGAGCGATAGTTGACTGCAACACGAGCGCCGGCTCCAGCGAGGGCGAGGCAGATAGCAGCCCCAATGCCTCGGGAGCCCCCGGTCACCAGCGCGAGACGGCCGTCGAGTGGCCTATCCAGAAGTCATCTCCCTCGTAGAAGGTTCGGCCCAAGCGGAACGCGCGGCGGCCACGGCCGACCACTTGCATAATTGCACATGAGGCACAGTGCAAATGAACGCTGCCGGTCGCCCGCGCAATCAGGTTGTGATCGAGGGTGGAATATCTAGTCCGCAAACGCCCCATGCTTTGGGATCTGAAGTGAAGCGGTCATACGCCCGAGGATCCCGGCACCTACAACAGGTCGCCTTCCGACGCTCCTCGGCCACACGCCAGTCACGAGTTCCTGAACCCCGTGAACTGGAGGGAATGAGATGAAACCGATGCCATATCAGAAGTACCGCCCATACCCCCCAGTCCAACTGCGGGATCGGAGGTGGCCGGACCGCGTGATCTCGAAGGCTCCCACGTGGTGCAGTGTCGATCTCCGAGACGGCAATCAGGCTCTCATTGAACCAATGGATGTAAGCCGGAAGCGGCGCCTCTTCAAACTCCTCGTACGTCTGGGCTTCAAGGAGATCGAGGTGGGATTCCCGTCGGCCTCGCAGCCTGATTATGACTTCGTACGCCTGTTGATCGACGAGCACTTGATACCCGAGGACGTCACCATTCAAGTCATTACCCAGGCTCGTCCCGAGCTAATCGACCGTACCTTTCAGAGTATCGAGGGATGCCGCCGCGCGATCGTCCACCTCTACAACTCGACATCCACCCTCCAGCGCCGCATCGTATTCGGCCTGGATCGAGCCAGCATAGTGGATATCGCAGTCCGAGCGACAGAGCTGATCAAGCATCGCGCTAGTTCTCTGAGGGGCAGCGCCGTAGTCTTCCAATACTCGCCGGAAAGTTTCACTGGAACCGAGCTCGAGTTCTCGAAGGAGATCTGCGAGGCGGTCATGGCTGTGTGGCAACCGACGCCCGAGCACAAGATGATCCTTAACCTTCCGGCGACGGTTGAGATGAGCACTCCCAATGTGCACGCCGACCAAATCGAATGGTGCGACCGTCACTTCGGCAACCGAGACAGCTGGATCTTGTCCGTCCACACCCACAACGACCGCGGCAGCGCGGTAGCCGCTACCGAACTAGGGCTGATGGCAGGGGCTGAGCGAGTAGAAGGCACACTCTTTGGCAATGGCGAGCGCACCGGCAACGTCGATCTGATCACCCTTGCCTTGAACCTCTTCAGCCAGGGGATCGATCCGGAATTGGACATTTCCGATATCGACGAGGCGCGCCGTATCGTCGAAGCCTGCAATCAGCTTCCCGTGCACCCCCGACATCCGTACGTGGGCGAGCTGGTCTACACCGCCTTCTCTGGATCGCATCAAGACGCCATTAAGAAAGGCTTCGAAGCACTCCATGCCTCCGACAGCACGATATGGGAAGTGCCCTATCTCGCCATCGATCCTCACGACGTGGGCCGCAGCTATGAGGCGGTCATCCGGGTTAACAGTCAGTCTGGGAAAGGGGGGGTGTCCTACATCCTCAAGCACGATCACCACATGGACTTGCCCCGACGGCTTCAGATTGAATTCATGCAGGTGGTCCAGAGAATTACCGACGAATCCGGCAAGGAGATCACGCCCGACGAGATCTGGCACGCGTTCGAGGCGACGTATCTGATGCCCGGATCTGATCTCACGCTTGTCGAGCACGAGACGAGCGATCGCGCCGGCAGCGATGGCGCGATGCGGACCGAACTTAATGCTCTACTTCGTGTTGGCGGAGCTGATCTGCGCATCACCGGCCACGGCAATGGCCCGATCGCCGCCTTTGTGAACGCGCTAACGCGCGACAGTGGACTTCAGCTGCTAGTTGCCGACTTCGCCGAACATGCAACGTCTGTGGGAGCCGACGCCTCAGCGGCTGCCTATATCGAGGTCATCGCCAGCTCGGGCGGTTCCGCTTGGGGCGTAGGTATTGACACCAATGTCCTGAGCGCCTCCCTCAAAGCGATCCTTAGCGCCGCCCACCGGCTCGGCCTCGACATCCCGGCGATGGCTTCTACGACCCGATCCGTCAACACGTAGGTGGGTCCAGGTCGGAGTATCGAACCTACGTTCTTCATCGACCGTCTCATGGGCCAGCGCGCGCGTTCCCGCCTCGACGCCCGGCTGCAGATGGTGTTTCAGAACCCTTTCAGCTCGCTCAACCCCCGGCGCCGCGTGGGCGACCAGATAAGCGACGCGATGTCCATCCTCGGCCTGGTGCCCGCCGGGCGCCGCCGCGCCTGCGTGCAGGAGCTGCTGGAGCAGGTCGGCCTGCCCGCCACGGCGGCCCAGCGATTCCCGCACCAGTACAGCGGAGGTCAGCGCCAGCGCATCGCGATCGCGCGCGCGCTCGCCGCCGAACCTTCCGTGATCGTCCTCGACGAGCCGCTCTCGTCTCTCGACGCGTCCGCGCAGGCACAGGTGGCGAACCTCTTGAAGCGCCTCGCCCGCGACCTGGGCGTCGGTCTCCTGCTCATCTCGCACGACCTCGCGATCGTCCGCCACATCGCCGACACGGTCGCGGTCATGTACCTCGGGCTGGTGGTCGAGACCTCGCCGACGAGGCGCCTGTGGTCGGCCCCCATGCATCCCTACACGGAGGCGCTTATCGAGGCGATCCCCCGCGCCGACGGCAGCGGCTTCTTGCCCGAATCGCTGCCCGGAGAAGTGCCCCGACCCGGCCCGGCCCCCCGACGAGGCGCCGGCTGCGATCGCGTCACGTTCGAGCAAGGTCACCCTGGCGCCCTTTCTCGCCAGGGCAAGCGCGGCGGCGCAGCCGATGACACCACCGCCGATGACCACCACTCGCCCGTCCAAGCTCACGGTAATCCGCTTCCTCCACCCAGGCCGGCCGACACCGCTCGGATCACGGCTCCGGCTTCTCGACCGGGAGACCTGCCTCCCGCCACGCCTTCATACCGCCTCTGAAGTTGACGACATCCTGGACGCCCTGGGCGACCGCCATCTCGGCCGCGACGGCCGAACGCTCGCCGACCTCACAGCTGAAGATCGTGCGCTCGCGGAAGCGGTGCAGATCGGGCCGGGCCAGAATCGAGGCTAGCACGACATGGCGAGCTCCTGCGATATGGCCCTGCTCTGTGACCCTTGTAGCGGTGTCGGTTGGCCGCTGACGTGACTCAGTGCCTGCTCTGGCGACTTCGGTCTGCCCTCAATGGGACATGTCCTTCGGCGGCTGACCGGCGCTGGCGTGGGTCCACCCGGTTGGCTTGATAAGAAGTTTGTCCGCTCTGGCGTGACTCTTCACAGGGTTGCCTCCTGGTGCGCGCTGCCTACGCCGGAACCGGTTTTGCGGTCAGCAGCCGCAAGGAGGGCAATCGGTGTCGATATTGGCCGAGCGCATGGACTATGTCATCGGAGTAGACACCCATCTCCATAGCCACACTGCTGCGGTCCTGACCGCTACTGGAGCGGTCGTGGCCAGCCTGCAGATTGACGCTGAGCTGGCAGGATACTGTCGCCTCGTCCGAATGGTCGGCCGAGCAGCGCCCGGAAAGCGAGTGTGGGCGGTCGAAGGCACCCGCAGTTACGGTGCTGGTCTGACCGGGCACCTGCTCAGCTTGGGCGAGACCGTGGGCGAGGTCGACCGGCCAAAGCGGCCGGCGCGTAAGCGCGGCAAGTCGGATGAGATTGACGCCGTGCGTGCTGCCCGGGAAGCTCTATCCATGGGCCAGCTGGCTTCGCCGCGAAGCTCAGGGCGCCGAGAGGCGCTTCGTATTGCCGCAAGCACCCGGCAAGAGGTGATGGACGAGCGGACGCGGGCCATGAATCAGCTGCGCGGCCTGGTTGTCAGCGCACCTGAGCACATCGCCGCGCGGTTTCGCGACCGAACCGGCCACTCGCACTCGCTCGAGCGCCTAACCAAACGCTGCCTGGCCTTGCGAGTCGTTGGCATCGCCGACGTCGAGGACCGTATCCGGCTCGACACCATGAAGCGAATCGCTCGGCGGATAGTGGAGCTGCAGCGAGAGGCAGCTCATTACGAGCGTGAGATGGCTGCGCTGATTCGGGAGCTCGCGCCTGGGCTGCTGGAGTTGCCAGGAGTTGGTCCATCAACCGCGGCCATGGTCTTGACTACCTACTCTCACCGCGGACGTTTTCACAGCGAAGCAGCATTTGCATCGATGGCTGGAGTAGCCCCCATCCCGGCTTCCTCGGGCAAACAGCAAAGGCATCGACTGAACAGGGGCGGCGACCGGCGCCTCAACCAAGCTCTCGACCTCATCGTCAAGAACCGGATCCGTTACGACCCGGAGACAATCTCCTATATGGACCGGAACAAGGGAGGCCGTCGGACAGACCGGGACCTCCGCCGAATCCTCAAGCGCTACCTGGCCCGCAACCTATTTCGCTTTCTCGAACGCACCAAACCCCTTGACAAGGGATAGAAGTGTCCCATTCCCAGTCTTCGCGCACGTCGACGACCTCGTAGCCGTCGCCGATGAGCTCTCGCACCTGGTCGAGCTTGAGGTCACGGTAAGGGGTTTCCATCAGCTCTTCCCCTCTTGCCGGGCTTCCTCCGGACCAACTGCGATCCCTGCCGACGATGCGAGGGCAGGCTTGGAATGGGACAGGATCGTCCTCTCCGCGCCCAGTGCGCGTCCCCGCAGCATGCCCTGCCAGTACAAGAGCGGCAGCCCGTAGCGCTTCACCAGGTACATGCTGAAACGCTCCTTCGACTGATCGAAGGGGAAGCTCTCCCGCGGGCGCAGCTCATAGTCGAACTCGGCCATCACCAGCCGCCCGTAGCCGGTCACGACCGGGCAGGCGGTGTAGCCGTCGTAGCGGGCTGGCAGCTCCCGGGATGCCGCCGCCGCGGCGACGTTGGCGGCCACCACCAGGGCCTGGTGGCGCACCGCCGCCCCTGTCTTGGCCGTCGGCAGGTCGCTGGCGTCACCCAGCCCAAACACGTTCGGCCAGCGCACGTGCTGCAAGGTGTTCTTGTGCAATTCGACCCAACCGCCTGCGCCAGCGACCGGGCTGCGCTTGATGAAGTCGGGGGCGCTCTGCGGCGGCGCTACATGCAGCAGGTCGAAGTGGATCGTCTTGCGCTCTCCGCTGTCCAGGTTTTCGACCACCGCCTCCTGTTGCTCCGAGCGGACCTCGACCAGGTTGTGCCGGAACATCGTCTCGATGCCTTTGCGGGCCAGGACCGCGTTCAGGGTGCGGGCGTACTTTTCGACCCCGAAGATCCCGCCTGCGGCCGAGGCGAAGATGATCTGGGCCCGGCTGCGGACCCCCGTCCGGCGGAAGTGGTCGTCGGCCAGGTACATGATCTTCTGCGCCGCCCCCGGGCACTTGATGGGAGTGGCCGGCAACGTGAAGAGGGCGGTGCCGCCCTTGAATCCGCGGATCAGCTCCCAGGTCTTGCCGACCGTCTCGTAGCTCCAGTTGCTCGCCACCGGGCCGCTCGCAATACCCTCGGAGAGGCCGGGGATGGAGTCCCAGTCGATCTGGATGCCGGGCGCGACGACCAGAAAGCGGTAATGCAAGCGGCGACCGCCTGCGGTGACTATCTGATCGTTGTCGGGGTCGAGCTCAGTCGCAGCTTCCTGGATCCAACGGACGCCACGAGGAACGACCGAGGCTTGGGGCCGCACTGTCCGCTCCTTGGTCAGCACGCCGGCTCCGACCAGCGTCCAGAGCGGCTGGTAGAAGTGTCGCTGCGATGGCTCGAGGACGCTCACCCCCAGCTGAGGGGCGATCCGCCTGAGTCGGGCGGCCACGCTGAGCCCGGCGGCGCCCCCGCCGATGATGAGTACGTCGCTGTCTTCGATCTTGGTTGCCACGGAATACTCCTGTGCCTGTAGGCAATGAATGAGGACGGGGCGAGAGCCGCCACGGCTCCCGGCCAGGCTGCCGCCCGGCTTCAACCGGTCCTAGAGACGGTCGCTACAGGCGCAGGTGCGATAGAGCAGGAAATCGATGAACAGCCGGCGTGAGAGGACTGACCTGGAATCGACCGGCTGCATGGTGGCGTTTATCCCAGGCGGGATTGAGCAAGCGTTAGGGCCGTTAGTCCCGTATTGCGCGGGACCCCAGGTCGATCCACATGGGGGAGCGTACCGCACGCGGAAGACCGGTGGGCCCGAGATGTTGGCGATCTTTCCAGCCGGCGCACGGTTTCGAAAACCGCTGCAGCTAAGTTCAAATCCAACCCTGTATAGCCAGGCGACATAGCCAACGGAGCCGGATAGAGCCAGTCCGGTTCAGCAATGCCGGTGGGCCGGCGCCGTCGTTCACAGTGGATGAGACGCCAGCGGGCTCGCGGGTCTAGACGGATGCTGGGCAACATGTACTGAGCCGCGTGTGACGTTCAGCTGAGCGGATTGATATGCCGAACGGCGCGAGCGGCGCCGATGAACGAATTCGCTCCAGCTCGGCCGTCGGCATTGGCAATGACGCGCTTAGTTACGCCCCAACTTCGACTGGCTGTTCCAGACCTGACTGTTCCATCAACTGACGTGTTTCGTCGACAGCTGCTGAGTCGCCATTCGTCTGGACAAGGACCAGGTCCATGAGAGGGGGCACCCTCTGTGTCAACCTGACGTGAGACACCTCCACTGGCGAAATTGATGAGCCAAGAGGGGGCGGTAAGGAGAACATCTCGTCATGGTGACAATGCCTTTGGTGGAGAAGTCCACGGAGCAACCGCGCCCGTCCGAGCCCGACCCGGAAGTGCCGGCGAAGGCGAAGCATCGGTCCTACAGCGCGTCGTACAAGATCCGCGTCCTTAATGAATACGAGGGCCTGAGTCGGGCCGACAAGGGCGCACTGCTGCGGCGCGAGGGTCTGTACTCGTCGTTGATCGATACCTGGCGGAAACAGCGTGATCACGGAGCGCTGGCCGCCTTCACGCAGAAGCGCGGCCGCCCGCAGGCTGACCCTCGTGACCGAGAGGTCGCGCGGCTGCGCCAGGATCTGGCCCGAGCTGAGTCGGAGCTCGACAAGGCCAGGAAGGTGATCGAGATCCAGTCAAAACTGTCGGCGCTCTTGGAGGGGCTCGCAGCCGAGAGCGCGGAGGGAGACAGCGAGCGGACATGATCGTCGAGTCCGCCGTTTCCGAGCTGACCGTCGTCGTGGGCACCGCCAGTGCCTGCGCGGCGGTCGGCCGTCCGCGCGCCACCCACTACCGGCGGCTTGGACCGCATGCACCCAGGCCCCAGCGCGAACCGTCCCTCCAGCCACGGGCACTGACCGTCGTGGAGCGAACCGAGGCCCTTGAGATCCTGCACTCGGAGCGATTCATCGACGCGGCGCCGCCGACCGTCTACGCCACCCTCCTCGATGAAGGCCGCTATCTGGCTTCGATCTCGACCTTCTATCGCATCCTGCACGCGGTCGACGAGGTCCGCGAGCGCCGGCGGATCGCCGTTCACCCTCCACACGTCAAGCCCGAGCTGATCGCAACGAGGCCGAACATGGCCTGGTCCTGGGACATCACCAAACTGCTCGGACCCTACAAGTGGACCTACTACTACCTGTACGTGATCCTCGACATCTTCAGCCGCTACGTCGTCGGCTGGATGGTGGCCGCCGAGGAAAGCGCGAAGCTTGCCGAGCGACTGCTGGCCGATTCCATCCTCAAGCAGGGCGTCGACCGCGACCAGCTGACCATTCACGCCGACCTCGGCTCGTCGATGGCCTCTAAGCCAGTGGCCTTCTTGCTCGCCGACCTCGGCGTCACCAAGAGCCACTCGCGACCTCACTGCCCTAACGACAACCCCTTCAGCGAAGCGCAATTCAAGACGCTCAAATATCGCCCCGACTTCCCCGAGCGATTCGGTTCGCAGCAACATGCCCGCGACTTCTGCCGGATCTTCTTCCCGTGGTACTGCAACGACCACCGCCATTCTGGCCTCGGGTATCTCACGCCGGCCGACGTTCACTATGGCCGCGCCAAGATGGTTCGCGCCCGCCGCGTCGACGTGCTGTCACTCGCCTACGCAGCACACCCTGAGCGCTTCGTTCGCAAGCCACCCGAGCCGCCGCAGCTGCCCGGTCCAGCATGGATCAACCGACCCGCCAAGGAGGTGCTGCCGACTCAGTAATTTCTTGAAAGAAGTGTCTCAAAAGGGTTGACAACTTCCGGCAGCGTCACAGCAACATGAAGGCCTGTATTCGCGATTTGATCGAGGTGCAAGAAGAATCTGAGCTCCTGCTCGCCCTCATACGACCGACCCTTCACAAAGAAGGAGCCCAAGAAGTGTTTCATCGTGACTTCCTGTCGGTCCCGATCGATGTAGGAAATTGGCCATGCGAATACTGCATGTGTGGCACCCGGATGGTTTAAGGCTTCGCCAACCTGCCTCACAACCGAGCGAATAGCTACGTCCCCCCTTTCCTCTGCATAGTTGGTCCACATGAACTGTGACGGCTCCTGCCCGATGTACCAGCAATTCACGAGGTTGCGCGGGCGTTCACGATCCACCCGCCACTTAAGGGCTTGACCCGGGACTTCCCGAAAACCGTGTGCATGCGCAAGAAACGGACCCACCGCCTCGCTTAGCGCTTCGTAGGATGGGCGCAGGTTCGCCTTTGGAAGATGGCCCTCGAATTCGTCCTCCATTTGGTCTAGGCGGCTGAACCACAGTGCTTGATGCCGCAAGAGGTCTGCGAACTTCCAGCGCGACATGAATCGCCAGATAACCTGCTCCATTGGCGGCTCGCCTAAGTGCTGATTGATTGCAAAGCGAGTCTCGATCATGCGATCTAAACCGCAATCGTGGGCAGATCGACACCAACTCGCCGCCGCATCCCGTTTAACGATACGGATACCCGAGACGCGTCCTCATCGACAGAACTCTCGAGGCGCACTTTGGCGTGACCCCATGAAGCGCTTCAAACGAGCCCGCCCGAGATTTCCTCCTCCTCCTCCCGCAAGAGGTGTCGTGCTACGTTCAAACCCAACCCTGAATGCCGTGGTGACAAGCGCCCGAGGCGCTCAGGATCTCAGCTTCCTACGAGTGGTGCCTCACGGTCCCGAACCGTGGCGGGGACGTGTCCTCAGGTGTCCGACAGACTCCCGTGTCGTCCTCGCGAATATGAAATCGACCAGGCTGGTGTCCTTTGGTGACCTGCAAGACCCTGCCGATTCCGGGAGATTGTGACCCGGCTGTGACCCGGCACCGGCATTCGGCCTCTCCGAATACCCCACTGCTGTTCATGTTCCAGGCGCACTCGGAGGTGACCTTCAGATCGGCTGGTTCCGCCGAGTAGCGCTACTTACCGAAACCCCTACCGTATCGCCTAGCCAAGCACCACCGCCCCCTGAACCTGGGCGCGGACGGCTTCGATGTAAGCGGCCGGAATCCGGCCGCTGAGAGCGCGGCTATACAAGACCCGGCGATCGCCGAGGACCAACTCGCCGAGCGAGTTCCGACCGGCGACGTACCGCCAGTCGAGCTCGACGGCGTCGCGGGCGTCTATGCCGAGAAATACGCGGATGAGATGCTGGTCCTGTTCCCACCACTGGCGCCAGCGCCCGAGACCTCCGAAGCCGTGGAGCAACAGCACCTGGGCGGATTCCCGGAGCAGGCGCAGCGCGTCTGACAGGAACACAACTCTTT
>Ga0307374_10005892_pt1 | contig 19604 bp, 28 predicted proteins | sample OX3MG_FD_202532 | JGI IMG/M metagenome (GOLD analysis project Ga0307374, IMG submission 202532) | Soil microbial communities from Risofladan, Vaasa, Finland - OX-3 | ecosystem: Environmental > Terrestrial > Soil > Coastal area > Acid sulfate soil | place: Finland: Risofladan, Vaasa | collected...
GCGCCAGATCGACGACCTGTTCGACGTCGGTGTCACGCACGGCCACGTTTCCTCGATGACCGCGTCGGGCATCGCCGTCTCCCAGAACGTCGCGGGCACCAAGCACCTGTCGCTCGGCAGCAAGATCGCGGTCCTGTTCTCGGCCACGGGTCGCAGGCTCTTCACGGTGCAGGCCATCTACACCGCCCGCGAGCTGGCGGGCGACTACGTGCTCACCCTCGCCGCGGCGCAGGCGAACTTCGGTCAGCAGCTCGACTACCAGATCTACGTGAAGACCGCTGCCGGGGTCACGCCGGCGGCGGCCCGGCACGCCCTCGAACAGCAGCTCGTGACCTATCCGACGGCGACCTTGATGGACCAGGCCCAGTACAAGGCGCAACAGGCCTCCCAGATCGATCAGACGCTGAATCTCATCGACGGGTTGCTCGCCCTGGCGCTGCTGATCGCGCTGATCGGCATCACCAACACGCTCGCCCTGTCCGTGCACGAGCGCATGCGCGAGCTCGGCCTTCTCCGGGCGGTCGGCATGACGCGCGCCCAGCTGCGGGCGACCGTGCGCCAGGAATCGCTCCTCGTCGCCCTTCTCGGGGCGCTGCAGGGCCTCGTGGTCGGCATCGTGCTCGGCTGCGCGATCGTGGCGGCGATGGGGTCCCTCGGGGTGACCCACGTGGCGATACCGATAGCCCAGCTGCTGTCGGTCACCGTGGTCGCCGGGCTGGCCGGCGTCGTCGCCGCCATCGCACCGAGCCGTCGGGCGGCCAAGCTGAACGTCCTGCAGGCGGTGACGACGGACTAGGCGGCGAGATGAGCGGTCGAGGTGGGTGACATGGACGTTGCGGTCGTGTACGAGAGCATGTTCGGCAACACGCGGATGATCGCCGAGGCGGTGGCCGAGGGACTGCGCTCGGATCCGGACGTCCAAGTGGCGGTCGTGCCCGTCGCGGGGACAACGAGCGAAGTTCTCCGCCCTGTCGATCTTCTGGTCGTCGGAGCTCCCACGTACTTTCTCCATTTGAGCTCACCCCGTAGCCGGCAGATGGGGCTCCGGATCGGCGCCACGCCGAGCAAGGATGGATCGGCACGTCCGAACCTCGAGCCGGGCTCGTCGGGTCCCGGCGTCCGGGAGTGGCTCGACTCCCTGCCCCGCGCGGCACCCGGGCGCCGTGCCGCCGCGTTCGACACCCGCCTCGGCCGTCCCCTGGCAGGCGGTGCCGCCCGGTCCATTGCCCGGCGCCTGCGCCGGCGCGGCTACCGGATGGCCGCCAAGCCACAACGTTTCATCGTTGCCGACATGTCGGGTCCCCTGCGGGAGGGGGAGCATGAGCGGGCTCGGGCGTGGGGAGCTGGTTTGCTCCGCCCGTCGGGTTGACCGAGCCCGGCGTGCAGATGCGAGCGATGCCCGCTGGCCTCCACCCCGAGCAGATCGCCGCTGGCGTTCACCGCGTCGCCATAGGGTGGGGCGTCACCGCCGCCAACATCTACTTCGTGCAGTCCGGCACCTCGTGGATGCTGATCGACACCGCGTGGCCCCATCGCGCCGAGGTGATCAAGGCGGTCGCGGAGGCGTTGTTCGGGCCCGGCACCAGACCCACGTCGATAGTGTTGACCCACACCCACCCCGACCACGCCGGGTCCGCCCTCGCCTTGGCGGAGACGTGGGAGGTGGCGGTGTACGTCCATCCCGACGAGATGCCACTCGTCGGGGGCGAGTACCGGCTTGAGTACTCCAACCCGCTGGACCGCTGGCTCGTCGCGCCGGTGATGCGAGTCGTGCCAAGACGGATCACCGCGCGCGCGGCCGCCAAGGCCAGCCTCACCCACGTCGCGCGCCCCCTCGCACCAACCGGACCCGTCCCTGGTCTTCCCGACTGGGACTGCATCCCCACACCCGGCCATACGCCCGGCCACGTCGCCCTCTTCCGGGAGAACGACCGAGTGCTCATCACCGGAGACGCCGTGCTGACCGTGAACCTGAACTCTCTGGGGTGTCCGGTGCTCGGCAAACAGCAAGTCTCTGGCCCGCCGTACATCTCGACGTGGAGCTGGCCGATGGCGAAGGCATCGGTCGCCGCGCTCGCCAGGCTCGAGCCGCAGGTGCTGGCGCCCGGGCATGGGTCGCCCATGACGGGTGCAGCGACGGCGCTGCGCCACCTCGCCGAGCGTCAGCATCCGCGCGCCCGTCATCGGGAGACCGGACCGGTGAACGAGCCGAGTCGAGGCGAAGGTTTTCTCACGCCGGTCGACTACGCGCGCCGGACCCGTTATCGCCGACCACCGGAGACCTACCGACGCGTGTCCGGACGACTCGGGCCGCTCCTCACCTCCGCGGGGCTCAGCCCGAGGGATGTGATCACGCTGGAGGTTCCTGGACGTCGCTCTGGGGTGGTCCGGCGCACCGTCATGGTCCGCGTCGACTACGACGGGGACCACTACGTGGTGGCCCTCGCCGGCGAGTCGGACTGGGTCCGCAACGTGCGCGCCGCGGGCGGGCGCGTCGTGGTCGGCCGCGGGGAGCGCCACGCAGCCCGGCTCGTCGAGGTTCCTCCGGAGCAGCGCGCTCCCGTCATCCGTGCCTATCTGGTGAGGTGGGGCAGGAGCGCAGGTTCACGCGTCGCGGCCAGGGAGGCCCGCCATTTCTTCGGCGTGAGCCCGGACCCCTCGCTGGAGGAGATCGCGGGCGTGGTGGAGCACTACCCCGTGTTCCGCATCTCGTACGGCGGTCCTCCGGACCGCCACCGCGGCTGGGGGCGATGACTACCGGCGACTGAGCGCCCTGAGGTCGCCTCCCTGACCTGAGCCCGATCGTGGTATCGGCCATCGCATCGACCACGATGGCCGTAGCCGTCGGCGAGCATCGCGACGAAGCGGCACGGCGCGCCAGCGGCGTCGCGGCACTCGAGAGGCCGCCACAAGGCAGACGTGCTGGTCAAGTGGACGGGCGGTGGCCTGATCGTCGACAGCTCGGACACGTCGGGTCAAGCGGTCGGTGGCCGGCCCCGCTTGGGCAAGGGCCCAGCCCTCTTCGGCATTCGCCCGGCGTCGTCGAGAGCTCGGCGCAACAGCATCTCGATGTGGGCATTGAGGCTGCGGAACTCATCGGCCGCCCACTGGGCCAGGGCATCGTGGACGCTGGGATCGATCCGCAGCAGTACCTGCTTGCGGTCATTCACCGATCACGAGTAGAGGGTGCCGGTGTTGATCACTGGCGAAGCCGGTTGGTCAGCGCAGAGTACGACCATCAGATTGCTCACCATCGCCGCTTTGCGCTCCTCGTCAAGGTCGACGATGCCGCGCTCACGCAACCGCTCGAGCGCCATCTCAACCATCCCGACCGCGCCGTCGACGATACGTGAGCGGGCCGCGACGACGGCGTTGGCCTGCTGTCGACGCAGCATGGCCTGGGCGATCTCCGACGCGTAGGCAAGATGGCTGATGCGCACCTCGACGATCTCCACCCCGGCGATGGCGACGCGCTGGGCCACCTCCTCGGCGAGCTCGCCAGCGACGATGTCGGTCGAGCCGCGCAGTGATAGGCCTTTTTCTGCGGGGTTGTCGTATGGATGCGTGGTCGCAACATGCCGTAGAGCTGACTCGGCCTGGACCCGCACGAAGTTGAGGTAGTCATCGACCGCGTAGAGAGCACGCGAGGTATCAGCAACCTGCCAGACGACAATGGAGGCGATCTCCACAGGATTGCCGTCGGCGTCGTTCACCTTCAGGTGGTTCGTCTCGAAGTTCCTGACCCGAATGCTCACGTTCCGTCGGATGGTCAAGGGCAGGATCCAGGACAGACCGGTGCCGCGCACGGTGCCGACGTAGCTGCCGAAGAAGCGCACGACCCGGGTCTGGCCGGGCTGCACGATGACGAGCGAGATCAAGATGACAACGCCCACCACGACCGGCACGATGGCGATGAGCGTGAGGGAGTGCTGGACGAGCAGGACAAAGGCGGCGGTACAGGCGGCGACGACGAGGACGCCGAGCCAGCCGTTGATGGTCCACGCCTGCCGCTCGCGGATCTCGACGCGGGTTCCCGAGTGGCCGACCGGAGTTGCCTCGGGATCGCTGTAGGGCTGACCAGACTGGCTCATGATCCCTCCTGAACTGCGGTCTGATAAAGTGATAGCGATAAGATATCACTTTATCTCCGCTCGCGCGAAACGCCGGCGCGCCGTCAACAGCACGGCTCGATGGGCGGGCTACGGGGGTCTTGGATGACCCCGTTGGCAATAGCGGATCACCAGTTCGGGAGCGACCCGCCCGATGCTCTCGGAAGAACACGATCCGGCCAGACCGACTAATCCGCGCACAATCGGTCGGCCCACGATCGGTAGCTAACACGCTTCCCCGAATATGCGAGCGAAACGATGCTCAGGGTGTCGATGAACACTGGTCGCCGGCCGGTGGTGGTGGTGGTGGTGGTGGTGGTGGTGGTGGTGGAAGGATCGCCAATTGTGCGTGGCCGACCAGACCCCCGAACGTTGCCAGAGGCTGATCGGCGCGTCCTCGCCGTGTGGGCCGCTGACTGTGCTGAGCCCGCTTCCATCACCGACTCATCGTCGGATCGACGTGGTGGGCAGTTGCGAGAACGCTGTGGACGGCCCCGCCGATTCGGTACCGGAGGGTCGGAAGCCCTCGCCGACTGCTCCCCGTGGCGGCACGTGGACCGCCCCGATCCAAGTTGGCCGATAGCTCCCGAATCGCGCCGGGGCCCCTTCGACGTGCTAGATGTCTGGGCGGGGGCGCACCAGGCGACGATCGAGCCGGGACGGACCCGTGGCGGCGTGTCCGAGGGGCAATCTGGCCATGGCGGGGCGTCGGCAGGAAGCGGGGCAGAGTCCGATGAAGGCAGCGCAGCTGGTCGCGCCGGGTCGTTTTGAGATCGTCGAGGTGCCGCTGCCGACGGTCGGGGCGGGGGAGGTCCTTGTGGCGATGCAGCGTGCATCGATCTGTGGGAGCGATCTCCATGCCGTCTTCGGTGCCCACCCACGCGCCGTGAAATCCATGGCGCCGGGGGCTCCCGGGCACGAGGGAATCGGCGAGGTGGTCGAGTCGCGTGCCGAGCCATTCTCGCCTGGTGACCGCGTGCTCACCGTGCCGATGCCGGGCTCGGCGGGCTGTTACGCCGAGTATCAGGTCGTCGGCGCCGATTTCCTGGTCCGGCTCCCAGAAGAGGGCGACACCGCCCGGCTGCTCCTCGCCCAGCAGCTCGGGACGACCGTCTACTCGTTCCGGCGATACTGGCCCGCGGGGCTCGACGCCGAGGGTGCCACCGCGGCGATCGTCGGTGCTGGCTCGGCCGGCCTGTTCCTGCTCCAGCTCGTCAAGCTGGCCGGCTTCGCGCAGGTCGTCGTGTGCGACCTGGACCAGAACCGGCTCGCGGTCGCCGCCACGCTCGGCGCTGACGTCATGGCCCATGCCCCGAGTGACTCCTTCGTCGAAGCGGTGCGCCGGGTCACCGGGGGCGTCGGGGCCGAGCTCGTCGTCGAGGCCACAGGCCTAGACCAACGCCGGGCCGACTGCGTCGAGGCCGCGCGCTATGGGGGCCGGATCGGCTTTTTCGGCCTACCCGAGCACGCCGGTCCTGTCCCGTTCCCCCTTGCAAGGGCCTTTCGGAGGGCGTGCACCATCGAGATGGCCGGTAACGCTCAACTCGAGCCGGGACTGCGCTCGTTCCGGGAGTCTCTGGACCTGATCTCCTCCGGCGCGATCACCGTCGAGCACATGCTCGAGCCGCGCTTCTCGCTCCTGCACGTCCAGGAGGCCTTCGAGGCGGCGCGCGACCACGTCGGGGTCAAGACCTCCGTCGATCTCACCGGTGCGCCGGAGTGACGGCGAGGTGCACGCCATCTGGCTCCCTGGTCTCCCCTCGCCGCCGTTCCAGCCGTCACTACCGGGGCGGGGCTCCGACAACCCGACGCGGCCCATGGTCGGGGCGCGTCATCGGTACCCGGGACCGGAGAAACGAAGTGGGCCGTCCACGGTGAGACGAGACTGGAACGATGCTGCTTCGCCGAGCAGAACCGGCTGACGAGGCCGCAGTCGCTCGCGTGCACGTCCGCTCCTGGCAGGTGGCCTACCGCGGACTCCTTCCTGACCGGTACCTCGATGCGCTACAGCCCGAGGATCGAGCGGTCAGCTATACCTTCGGCGACTCCGCCCCGGGTCGACCGGCGACGGTTGTCGCCATCGAGCAGGACGCCATCTGCGGGTTCGCGACGATCGGGCCGACCCGAGACACCCACCGCGCGGGCAGCGGGGAGCTGTACGCCATCTACGTCGACCCCGCCTCGTGGGGCAGAGGTCTCGGGCGCGCCCTGATGAACGACGCGCGGGACCGCCTCGCACTCCAAGGATTCGAGGAGGGACGCTTGTGGGTCCTCGTCGGCAACGAGCGAGCTGAGCGCTTCTACCGGGAAGACGGCTGGCTCCCTGACGGATCGCGTCGTCTCGAAGAGGTACACGGCGTCACGGTCGACGAGGTCCGCTACCGCAGGGCACTGCGATGAGCCGTCCCCGTCGGATGAACCTTGACTGCCGACGTCCCGGCGTTCTGTGGCAGCCGGCCCTGCTTCAGGTGTTGGACTATTGGGGCAGTCTCGCTGGTACCGGTGACTAGCTCGACCCAGCCTGCGAGGCGGTCGGCGATCGGGAGCACTGAACATCCTTGGCGGCTGCAACGATCTTGCCGGAGCCGCCCAAATGTGGGCTATCTGCCGATCTGCAGCCAGAGCTCTGCTAACGGCTCGCGGCGATCGGGACTGCGAGAAGATGTTGTCATGTCTGACGAACGGCTGCCTCCAATTACTCCCGGCCAGGTACACGACAGCGACAGGTTGGCAGCGATCGCGCGGCTCAGAGACGTGTTTGCGCGCGGAGAGCTCTCCTTCGACGAATTCTCAGTGGCCTTGGAGCAAGTGCTCAGCTGGACCGTCACCCATGGTGGGACGACCCCGCCGCCGTCGCAAGGTAGTCGTGTCGAGACCCGCTTCGGCCTCGCGGGCCATTCGGTCGAGGACCTCCTCGGTCAGCTCGAGGCCAGCCTTCGACCGCCCATGGGGCTTTTTGTCACTCATCAGCATCTCCCGACTCGCGAAGCAGTGCTGTGTAGCCCCGGCGGATCGTCATCGCGTGCATCTCGCTCTCGTCGTCTCGGAGTCTCCAAAATGGGGGCCGTCGGGCCCTAGGCGAGTAGTCCACGGCGAGTCAGAGTGGGTGTGATGTAGCGCTGCCTCCTTGTGGACTGACGACCGGGACACCAATGGCCTCGTCGGTCATCACCGTCGAACACCTGCAGAAGCGCTACGGCGACGTTCTTGCCGTGCGCGATGTTAGCTTCGAGGTTCAGCGTGGCGAGATCTTCGGCATCTTGGGCCCGAACGGGTGCGGCAAGACCACCACGGTGGAGTGCCTGCAGGGGCTGCGGCACGCGGACGGAGGCACGATGCGCGTGCTCGGCTATGACCCACGCCGGCAGGCGCGGGAGCTTCGGCGTCACATCGGCGCCCAACTGCAGGAGTCCGCGCTGCCGGACCGCATCAAGGTCTGGGAGGCCCTGCAACTGTTCTCCTCGCTCGCCACCGGAGGGCCGCCTTGGGAGACCGTCATGAAGGAGTGGGGTCTGTCCGATAGGCGCAATGCGGCCTTCTCCAGTCTGTCGGGCGGACAGCGGCAGAGGCTCTTCGTCGCGCTGGCACTGGTCAACGCACCCGAGGTCGTGTTCCTCGACGAGATGACCACCGGCCTCGATCCCGCCTCGCGGCGAGTCGCGTGGGCAATGATCGAACGGCTGCGACAACAAGGAACGACAGTCGTGCTGGTTACCCATTTCATGGACGAAGCCGAGCGACTTTGCGACCGGGTGGCGGTCATCGACGAACATCAGGTCATCGCAAGCGGCAGCCCAGCGGCGCTCGTCGAACGATTCGAGGGCGGCAGCGAGGTCTCCTTCACCGCCGACGGCGACGTGAGTTTCCTCGAAAACGTGGAGGGCGTGAACGAGGTGCGCCGGGCCGGGCGCCGGGTGGTCGTTCGTGGATCCGGGGCCCTGCTGGCCTTCGTAGCCGCCGCCCTGGTGCATGAAGGGATGGCGCCACTCGACCTCGGGGTGCGCCGGGCCACCTTGGAGGATGTCTACCTCGAGCTGACCGGCGGTAGTGAACGGGTAAGGGCGGCGCGCTGATGCGGACGGTCGGCAGGCTGGGCTGGGTCGAGATCAAGCTGCTGTTGCGAGAGCCGCTGACGTTGGTCTTCTCGTTGGCACTCCCACTGATTCTGCTCTTCGTCCTCGGCAGCGTGTTCGGGAACACGCCTTCGGCACGCGGCCAGAAGCTCGTCTACCGGGGTGTCGGGGCCAGGGATTACTATCTGCCCGCCTACGTCGCCCTCGTCATCGCGTCCGTGTGCGTTATCAGCGTCCCCGCCCAACTCGCGGGGTACCGGGAGCGCGGCGTGCTCAAGCACTACCGGGCGTCCTCGGTCTCGGCGCCGGTCATCGGCGGCGCCGAGCTCATGGTTGCGGTCGCTCTTTCAGCGGTGAGCGCCACGATCCTCGGAGTAGCTGCCGCCATGGCGTACAGCTTCGAGCGTCCCGAGTCGGTGTTCGCAGTCGTTCGGACGTTCCTCTACCTCAGCGTGGGATTCGTCGCCTTCGGCCTGCTGCTTGGGGCACTGCTCCCGACAGCGCGGTCCGCGCAGGCTGGCGGGATGCTGATCTGGTTCGTCATGCTCTTCCTCGGTGGGGCCGGCCCACCGCCCGAGGTCCTGAGCGGCCCGATGCACGTCGTGTTGGACCTGACGCCGATGTGGTATGCGGTGCAGATGATGCAGAGCGCATGGCTCGGCCTCGATCCGGGCTGGTCGTGGTGGGTCTTCACCGGCGTGGCCGTCGCCAGCGCTGGGCTCGCCCTCCGCCTGTTCCGCTGGGAGTAGACGGCCGCCACTACTTGCAGTCGGCGCTTCGACACGCGGCACCTAACACGAGTCCGAACGGTTGGCGCGGCCGTGTGGAAGCATCTCGGGCATGGCGTTCGACGAAGACCTCGCTTGCCGCGTGCGCGAGGTGCTCCAAGAAGAGCTGGGACGGACGGAGAAGCGGATGTTCGGCGGCCTCGCGTTCTTGATCCACGGGAACATGGCAGTCAGCGCCAGCAGCCAAGGCGGTCTGCTGCTACGAGTAGCACCTGTGGAGACCCAGGAGCTCGCCCGCCGACCCCATGCCCATCCGTTCGTGATGCACGGACGAGAGATGGACGGCTGGCTGCGGATCGACCACGAAGGTCTCCGGACAAAGCGTCAGCTCGAGCGGTGGGTCCGCCTCGGCGTCACCTTCGCCCGGTCACTGCCCCCGAAGAGGTAGCGCCAAAGACTGCCTGCCTTCGGACAGGAGACCGCGTCGACGCGGAGCGCCGGCGAGCAACCGGCGACGAAGGCAGACCCGGGGGGCAATGCTACGATCGCTGCGTCCGACAAGGGCTGACGCGGAGGGGGTATCTCATGAGGTTCGTGCTGGTCGACCCGACCCAGCAGCCGGCCGAGGTCGCCGTGAGCTTGGCGCCCCGCCCTGCCGACCTGCGTGGGCTTCGGCTCGGTCTCGTCGAGAACACGAAGGCGAACGCGAGCGATCTGCTCGACGAGGTCGAGGCGTTTCTCCGTGACGAGCTCCGACCGGTGACGGTCAGCCGCTACAGCGTGCCCGCGACGCTGCCGGCGTCCGACGACGTGCTCGACCGTATCGCCGCCGAGTGCGACATCGTCATCGAAGCGGTCGGCGATTGAGGGAGTTGTAGCGCGGCCAGTGTGGCCGACGTCATCCTTCTCGAGCGGCGAGGCGTGCCCTCCGCCGCGATCTGCACCGAGGCCCTGCGGGCGAGCGCCGATGCCATGGCGGCGATCCAGGGTGTTCCCGGATACCGCTACGCCGTCGTGCCCCACCCCGTGAGCAGCCTCGGTCCGGAGGGGCTCAGGGCGCATGCCGAGCTGGCTGCGCCCCAGGTGCTCGAGATCCTGCGCGCCTCCGGAGCGGCGCGCACCGACGAGCGACCGGCTGGAGCCCCCTGATGTCGCTCGACGAAGCGGCGCTGGAGGAACCAGTCGACGTCGACGCCCTCCTGGCGGCGATCGAGTACTGCTACGAGCAGGGCTGGACCGACGGCTTGCCCGTAGTGCCCCCGACGCCGGGCATCGTTCAGCGCTTCCTCGCGCACACGAGCCGCGACCCGGACGAGGTCGTGGCGCGCCTCGGCCAGGTGCGCCGGGCGGGGACCATCCGGCAGATCGCCGTCAACGCGGCGATGGCAGGCTGCCAGCCCGAGTACCTGCCCGTCGTCATCGCTGCCTTCGAGGCGGCGATCGACGAGGGCTGGCCGGCCGCAGGTGGCTGGCAGAGCACCACCGGGGGCGGCCCGCTCCTCGTCGTCAACGGACCCGTGCGGACCGAGCTCGGGTTCAACTCCCGCGGCAACGTCTTCGGCCCGGGCTTCCGCCCGAACGCCACGGTCGGGCGGGCAATGCGGCTGATCATCATGAACGTCTTCGGCATCCGCCCGCACGAACTGGATCAGTCGACCCAGGGCAACCCGGGGAAGTACAGCCTGTGCATCGCCGAGAACGAGGAGGAGAGCCCCTGGGAGCCTCTCCACGTCGAGCTCGGCTACCTGGCGGACCAGAGCGCCGTCTCCGCGCTCCATACCCGGGGCATCGACTTCATCGACAACCGTCACACCGGTGATCCCCGCCACATCCTGAACGACATCGCCGACTCGATCGCCCGCACGGGCACGATCCTGCGCATGCAGAAGCGAGTCGGCGTCATCCTCGGCCCGGAGCACGCGCAGCTGCTCGCCGGCCAGGGCTACTCGAAGGGCGACGTCAAGGAGCACCTGGTGGCGGGAGCCGTCCGGCGCGTCTCGGACCTTCGACGCGCCGGCAAGGACGCCGTGAAGGCGCCGCCCCCGGGCGCCGATCGGTCGACCGGCTCGTTCCACGGCATGGCCGAGCCTTCTGGTGCCGGCGACGGTGACGACGGCGGCGAGGAGCTGATTGGCGTGCTCGCGTCACCGGACGATGTCATGGTGGTCGTCGCGGGTGCACCGAACGCCGGGGTGTCGGCCGTGGCCCAGCCGCTCGGGTTTCCGCCCCACTTCCCCGGCCGAGCGCTCGTCCGGGCGTGACGGGGCCGGCGCCGGTCTACGTTCTCGCGAGCGAGCTGCTCGGGGTGGTCGGTGCCCAGGATCCGGTGTGGGCGTCGCTTTGCGGCTCCCGATCATCGATCCACGTCGAAGAGGCTACTGACGGGTGTGACAACGCCGGAGGAGAAAATCGGGAGTGATACGCCGAGTGCTACCCGGCCCCGAGGGGCTCCTTCGGGAGAGGGAGAACAAGGATGTCCGTCGGGATCGATAGACACCCCGGTGTATCCGCCAGAACGTGCTTGCCGAGCCCGTCCGATTGTCGCACCAGAAGCGTCTGCCTCAGCCAGAGCGCCCTCGACGGCTTCAGGCGAAGCGGCATTGAGCTGTGGAGTTCTATGTCGGCGTCCTCGGCATGGAGAAGCGGCTCGAGGTTCCAACACCGGGTGGCGGTCGTTGGATCGTGGTGGCGCCTCCGGGAACGATTGGGACCACCCTGGCTCTGGTCGCTGCCCACGATGGCGTTCCGGCCGCGCTTGAGACGGGAATCCGGCGCTCCACCCCCGACGCCGACGCAGCCCACGCTCAGCTCGTATCCAAAGGTGTCGAAGCGGGCGAAGTGCTGCGCTGGCCGGGGGTCCGGCGATGTTCGCTTTCCGGGACCGCAACGGCAACGGCTTGGAACTCATCGAAGCCGCTGGCCCATCGGCATATCCTTCGGAACGAAGGAGATGCGATGAAGCTGAACGAGCAGTTCACGGCCACCCCGCAGAGGAGCCCCGACAACGGGGGCTGGACGTACGTGGTGATGCCGGGGTCGGCCGAGTACTTCGGCACCCGAGGACTGGTCAATGTTCGGGGCCTGGTGGACGGCCACCCGTTCCAGAGCGCCTTCATGGCGCTCAGCGCCGGCCGCCACAAGCTGCCGATCAAGGCGGAGCTGCGGACGGCCATCGCCAAGAAGCCCGGAGACCGGATAGCGGCCGTGCTCCAGGAGCGGCTGGAGCGGGGAGGCCACTGATGTCGGCCGCCGAGATCGACGAGTACTTGGACCGCCTGGACGAACCGAAGCGCTCGACCCTCAGCCGACTGCGCCGCGACATCCTCGCTGTGGTTCCCGACGCCGAGCAGTGCATCTCCTATGCCGTGCCCGGCTTCAAGGTCGCCGGCAAGACGATCGCCGGCTTTGCCGCCTTCAAGAACCACCTGAGCTACCTGCCCCACAGCGGCTCGGTCTTCCCCGAGCTAGCCAGGGAGCTGGCCGGATACGGGAGGTCTTCCGGAGCTTTGAGGTTCCCCGTCGATCAGCCTCTACCGCCCGAGCTGGTCGAGAAGCTGATCGCCGTGCGGCTACGGCAGGCCTTCCCTCAAATGCCTAGAGACAGAACTGGGAGTTGGGACGCGACCTCGGTCTCCAAACGCAGGTGAAGCGAGCGCACCCTATTCGGCGATCCTGATCCTCGACATGACCCGCATCGGGGTTGCCAAGCACCTTGGCGTGCTGGAAGGAGCCGGCTTGGTGGTAACCCGCCGAAGCGGTCGGGAGAAGCTGCACTTTCTGAACCCGGTCCCGATCCGGCTCATTCACGACCGATGGGTGAGCAAGTACACCGAGACGTGGGCCGCCGGCCTCGTCGCGCTGAAACACGACCTGGAGGCGACCATGGAGAAGGTCTTCGAGATCTACATCCGCACCACCCCCGACCGGCTGTGGGAAGCGATCGTCGACCCCGACATCCGATCCCGCTACCAGTTCGGCGTGCGCACCGAGTCGGACTGGACGCCCGGATCGAGCTTCCAGATGCGCCACGCCAACGCTCCCGGTCCCCTCGGCGAAGGCCAGAATCTCGAGGTCGACCCGCCCCGGCGGCTGGTGCAGTCGATGACCGCCCTCTGGGGTGACGACGTCGCTCGCGAGGGCACCAGCCGGGTCACTTGGGAGATCGAGCCGATCGGGGACTCCTGCCGGCTGACGGTGACCCACGATCAGCTGCGCGAGGATGCCAACTCCCAGCTCTACGGAGGCTTGCCGATGATCCTGTCGGGCTTGAAGACCTGGCTCGAGACCGGCCAAGAGCTCACTACTCCCGGCTCGCTCATGTACCGCTCGGTGCCATGACCGCTCTCGACGAGACCTTCACCGCCATGTTGCGAAAGAGTCCCGCCAGGGGCAGCTGTGGCGGGGAGGAGCTCACCAGCCCCGAGAAGGAGCACCGGCATGTCCGAGACACAAAGAGCCCTGGAACCCGAGGACCTCACCCGGCTGTTCGTCGAACGGGCCAACGTCTGCGACGCCGCCGGCATCGCCGAGCTCTACGAGGAGCAGGCGGTCATGGCCTACCCGCCGGGCAGCCAGACCGTGGGCGTGACGCGATCCGCCAACTGTGGGAGAAGGTCGTGATGGCCAAGCCTCACTTCGCACCAGAGGAACCCCTCCCCACCCTGCGAAGCGGTGACATTGCGCTTACCGCGACCGTCGCGAGACGCTCGATGCCGCCGATGCGGCGGAACTCGCCGAGCTTCTCGAGTACGTGCTGGAGCGGCTCGACCTCCTCGCCGAGGATGACCTCGCCCGCGTTCTCTTCGCCAGCACCACCTACGGTCGCGCCGACCTGAAGGTGGACATCGCTCGACTCATTCTCCAGCTGTGGAGCGCACAATTGAGCCCTTGACACACGTAGGAGCATCGATCTGGGGCGACCGGAACCCTCTGAGGTGACTTTCGGGTGTGCACGGTTTGGGGCGCTGCAAGCCGCCCAACGGTTCGGGTCAGCAGCGTGGGAATGTCAAGCTGAATTGGCCCCACCGTGCTCATCGGAGTTGGCTCCACTTTTGACCCGGGGCTCGCCCTCGTAACCTTGATGCATGGCTCCGAACGGTCCCCAGCCCCCTGGCCAGAGCGTCTTTCGACTGCGCATCCAGCTCGCTGACGTCAATCCGGTGATATGGCGCCGGGTGCTCGTCCCCGGGTCGGTCCGGCTGAGCAAGCTGAGCGAGATGCTGCTCGCGGCGATGGGCTGGACGAACTCGCACCTCCACGCATTCCTGGTCGGCGACAAGCGGTTCGGGATGAACTTCGACGAGTTTCCTGAGGGTGAGATCGACGAGAAGGCCGTGACCGTCCTCCAGGCGCTGCGGGACGAGCGTCGTTTCGTCTTCGAATATGACTTCGGCGACGGCTGGGAGCACGAAGTCGTCATCGAAGAGCTGACCTGGTCGTATTACGGATTGAAGTTCGCGGTCTGCGTCGACGGCCAGAACGCGTGCCCGCCCGAGGATGTCGGCGGCGTGCCTGGCTATGCGTACTTCCTCGACGCGATCACCGATCCAGACCACGACGAGCACGAGAGCTATCTCGAGTGGGTCGGGGGATCGTTCGACCCGGCCGAGTTCGATCTCGGCGCCGCCAACGCGGCGTGTCAGAAGGTCCGCTGAACTAGTTCGCCGACCGCGCCTTTCGCGCCCGGGTCGAGCGCAGGCGATAGCTCTCGGTGCCGGTCTCGATGATGTGGCCATTGAAGGTCACGCGATCGACGATCGCCGCGACGAGCCGGGGATCGGTCACGACCTGCCCCCACTCAGAGAAGGGCAGGTTCGACCCGATCGCGACCGACGCCTTCTCCTCGCGCTCAGTGAGGATCTGGAACAACAGCTCGGCACCACGGACGTCGAGCTGGACATAGCCGAGCTCGTCGACGAGCAACAGGTCGAGCCGTCCATAGCGGGCGACGAGCCGAGCGAGACGTCGTTCGTCCTGGGCTTCGGCGAGTTCGTTCACGAGGCCGGCGCAGGTGACGTATCGCACCCGCTTGCCCGCCTCACACGCGGCGAGTCCCATGCCGATCAGCAGATGGCTCTTGCCGGTGCCGGAGTCCCCGAGCAGGACGACGGGCTCTCCGCGATCGAGATAGCTCGACGATGCCAGCAGCGCGATGGTCTCTGCGGTGACCTTCGGACTGGCAGAGACGTCGAAGTCCGCAAGGCGCTTCAGACGCGGGAAGCGTGCCTCGGCGACACGACGAGTCCGGCGCCGGTCGGCGCGTTCGTCGATCTCGGCGGCCAGCACGTCCGCGAGATAGCCGAGATGGCTGACCCGATCGCGCAATGCCGCTTCGGCGAGGCGAGCCGCCTCGGTGCGCACGACCGGGAGGCGCAGCTCCCGGGTCGACGCCCCGATCGAGGCTTGCGCCGCGGTGTCGGAGATCGTGGTCATGAGCGTGCCTCCAGGAGTTCGTCATAGGGAGAAAGGAGCGGCGCCGGTCGGTCGAAGCGGTGGAGTGAGCCGATCGGGAGCGGCGTCGGGCTCGCCGGTTCGGTCGATCTCCGGGCTTCGACGAGGACGACTGCCGGATCGACCGACCCCACCTCGAGGGCGCGTTCGATTCCGCCGAGCAACGCGTCACGGTTCGTGTGACGGTGTGCGAGGAGCACCTCGATGAGCGCCCGGGTCCCGTCCGCATCGCCGAGCTTGCGCCGTGCTGCATCCCAGAAGCGCTCATGGGTTGGTCCGAACGATCCCGAGGCCCGGGCTGCCTGGAGCGCCGTCGCACCGGGCAGTGCCCCGGGCTTCCTCTCGAGCACCTCGAGGTAGTGGTCGAGACAGAGGGACTCGACGCCTATGCCGACCGCTCGTTCGTGGTGTGCGACGACCCGGTTGCCCTCTCGAGCCTCGACGTGCTCGGCACCCAAGAAGACGTCGATCCGCCGTCCGACATAGCGGGCAGGGACCGAATAGAAGCACTGGCGGACACAGACCCGGGACTTGTGGTCGACCCGGCAGCTGAGCGCGAGCGTCAGCTCGAAGCGTTCGTCGGGCAGGGCGCGTAGTGCGGGGAGCTCGGCGGCAAACTCCTCGCCGACGGTGTCGCGGTGACCGAAGATGTGCCGAGCATCGTCCTTGGCGTCCGCGAGCGCGACGAACTCGTTCAGCTCCTCCAGGGTGTCGACGGCCGGGAGTGGGACGAGATGACGCCGGCGGAAGCGTCCGACCTCACCTTCGACGCCGCCTTTCTCGTGCGCGCCCTCCTGTCCGGGGATGCAGAAGAACGAGTCGAATCTGTAGTGACTGCGCATCGCGACGAAGCGCTCGGACTCCTTGCGGTCACGACCACGGAGCACCCGGGTGACCGCTGGCTTCAAGTTGTCGTATCGGATGCGGCCGGGCACGCCCCCGAAGTGCTCGAAGGCCCGGACGTGTCCGTCAATGAAGACCTCCTGCGCCTCGTTCGCGTAGATGCGGTGGAACGCCTTGCCCGAAGCCGACAGGCGCATGATGAACATCCGACCGATGACGAGCTCACCGCCGAGGCGGAAGGTGATCTGGCCGAAGTCGACCTCGGCCTCCTCGCCGGCGGGATGAGACTGGGGGACATTCACCTTTGAGATCGAGACCGGCCGATCACGCTTGGCCTGCGCGACGTAACGACGGACGGTCGACTCACCGACGTCTGCCCCGAGCTCCTCGACGAGCCGCTGGAAGACCCGCCGGGCGGTGTGACGCTGCTTCCTCGGAGCGGACTCGTCCTCGGTGAGCCACCGGTCGATCGTCGCCTTCCACGGGTCGAGTGCCGGCGACGGGCGCACGGTTGACTTCCGCGGCGGTGGGATCGGCGAGGCCAGCGCCTGGCGCACCGCTCTTCGATGGACGCCGAACCGGTTCGCGAGTGCGCGGATGCCGAGCTCCTCGCGATCGTGCGCCTTGCGGATCTCCTCGAACAGCTCCACCCGTGATCTCGCCATCCGCCCAGATTCAGCGCACCGACCAATTTGGTGGTGGATCCCGATGAACGCGCCCGGGGTGGGTCCAAGTCAGATGAGCACGAGCGTCAGGAGTGGGGCCCAATCAGGTGAGCACACTCAGCAGCGCGTGCGAATCGGGAAAACGCTACAAGGCCAGATGGAGTTGCAGCGCCTCGTCGAGCGAGCCAAGGAGCTCCGGCGGCACAACGCCGATGCGTTCTCCGATGCGCTCGATCGCGACGGACCGAACTTGTTCCGCCTGGGCCTTAGAGTCTCGATCGAGTCCTGTGTCGGCTGCCCGCAGCAGCACCTGAAACGGGTAGATGTGCTTGATGTTCGACGTCGCGGGCACGACGGTGACGATCCCTCGCCCGAGGCGTTCTGCCGTGGTGTTCGCTCCGTCGTTGCTCACGATCACTGCAGGTCGCCGCTTGTTGGCCTCCGCCCCGCGCACCGGATCGAGGTCGACGAGGCGAATCTCGCCTCGTCGCATCAGCTCAGCCCGTCGCTGACGGCGGACTCCCAGATCTCCGCTTCGCCACCCTTCGACCACTCGTCCCACGCCTCTTCGTAAGCGGGGCCGAGCTCCGATGCTCGAAGCAACCGGACAGCCTTGTGCATCACCGCTGAGCGCGATGCGAAGCCCTGCGCATCGGCGTAGGCGTCAAGAAACTCCACGTCCTCTTCGGGGAGACTGACACTCACTTTCACACTATAATGCTACCTGAGGTAGTAGTCATGGCGCAACGACAGGTGGGCGCGCGATGTAACAGACCGCTCGCTCGGTCCCGGCGATCCGGGATGCTCCGGCAACGGGATTCGGAGACGCGGCTTCTGGGACGCCTTCGCGCCACGCGCCGGCACGCGTTGGTGCGGCGGACCGCCCAGTCGACAGCACGCATAGCAGTCGGTCTGCATGCGCGGGGCCGGGGCGCGCCGAGCCTGACCCAGCTCGCCCGATGCGTCTCGGAGCGGCTTGAGCGTCTCGATAGCTTTGCTCCATGAGCACTCCCATTTTCGACACTGCGATGACCGACCACCTGCTCGCGACAACCCGCTCGGTTCGAAAGCGCCTGGACTTGGAGCGTCCCGTCGAGCGGGCAGTGGTTCTCGATTGCCTCCGCCTCGCCATCCAGGCCCCGACGGCCAGCAACACTCAGCGCTGGCGCTGGCTGGTGGTCACGGACCCGACCAAGCGAGCCGGCCTCGCCGACCTTTACCGCCAGGCGGGCGGCGAATACCTGCGCGAGAAGGCCGCCAGCGGCATCGAAGGCCAGACGAAGCGCGTGTACGACAGCGCGGTGTACCTGGCCGACCACCTCCAGGAAGTGCCAGTCCACGTCATCCCATGCATCCTTGGTCGCGTCGATGGGGTGGCGAACAACCAGGGTGCCGGCTTCTACGGCTCCATCATCCCCGCCGCCTGGAGCTTCATGCTGGCCCTGCGCTCCAGGGGCCTCGGCGCGGCGTGGACCACCCTTCACCTGCACAAGGAGAAGGAAGCGGCCAAGCTGCTCGGCATCCCCGACGACGTCACGCAGGTCGCGCTGCTCCCCGTCGCCTACACCATCGGCATCGACTTCAAGCCCGCCGCCCGTCCGCCGGTCGAGATGATCACCTACTGGGACACCTGGGACGACACCGAGCCGCCCGCCAGAGGCTCGAACCTCGTCACCTGAGCCGAGGTGACGAGGTCCCGATGTCGGGGGAACGTCACCGCGTCGCCCGCCCCGGCGTTCGGGGACGCTCCACGGCTACGCCGCTCGCTGTTATGAGATAGTCAACTCACCTTGAGATAGCGACGAAGGGCCTCCCGAACTACGTCCGATGCCGTCGTTTGCTCAGCGGCCGCGCGTTCGTCAACCGCACGGCGCAGTTCAGGATCGAGGCGGACGGGCAACGTCTCAGCCGGTCCTGCACCCATGGTGGGACGCCCCGGCCGCCGTCGCAAGGTAGTTGTGTCGAGACCCGCTTCGGCCTCGCGGGCCATTCGGTCGAGGACCTCCTCGGTCAGCTCGACGCCCGCCTTCGATCGCCCATAGGACTTCTTGTCACTCATCAGCGTCTCCCGACTCGCGAAGAAGCGCTGCATAGCTCCGGCGCATCGTCATCGCGTGGATCACTATCTCGGTCTCGTCGTCTCGGAGTACAGAGACGACCTCCAACAGATTTCCGGCACGGTCCGGACCGAGACGGAGCACCATGGCATCGTCCTGATCAGCGACCACGAGCGCGTGCTCGATCGCGTGCTGAATGTCGTTGTCGCTGACTCCGTGCTTGCGAGCTGAGCCGTAGATGTCCACGTGCCGAATATTGTATCGCGAAACTCCTTACCCTCCCGTGACGAACGCGACGACCACGTAGGCGGCGTGCCGGTCGAAGTTCTCTCGACGGCGGTCGTAGACGGTGGTCGTTCGTGGATCGGCGTGGCGGGCGGCGATCTGGACGTCACGCAGCGGAACACCGGCATCGAGGGCAGCCATGATGAACGCGACGCGGAGCATATGCGGGTGGACGGCTCCGAGACCTGCTCGCCTGCCGATCGAGCGCACCCAGCGGTGTGCGGTCCGGCGGTCGAGCCGCTCGCCGTCGCGTCGGCGGAGGATCGGGCCTCGCTGCGATCACCGACCGCCAAGTCCACCGTCCGCGCCGTGCGCGGCACGAGCGGGACGAGCGCTGGCTTGTTGCCCTTCCCGAGAATGCGAAGGGTGCGGTGCCCCCGGTCGAAGCCGAGGT
>Ga0307374_10005893_pt1 | contig 19597 bp, 11 predicted proteins | sample OX3MG_FD_202532 | JGI IMG/M metagenome (GOLD analysis project Ga0307374, IMG submission 202532) | Soil microbial communities from Risofladan, Vaasa, Finland - OX-3 | ecosystem: Environmental > Terrestrial > Soil > Coastal area > Acid sulfate soil | place: Finland: Risofladan, Vaasa | collected...
TGGTATCGCAAAAGCATCGAATACATGCAGGACACGGTTGGCATTCGTCCCTCGAAGTGGTGCGCTGGCTGCCACGATCCCGCCTTGCTTTTGACCGGTATGTTCGACCGACCCGTTCGCGAAGTCGAGAATACTCCCGAAGGACAGGCAGGCTTGGGCTGCGTGATGTGCCATTCCATCGTGGCGGTACAGTCCACGATGGGGCAAAACGGTTACGTTCTTGAATACTCGCCGCTGGATCGGATTGCAACCAGTAAGAATCCCATCGTGCACCATTTGGTCGACTTCCTCATAAAGCTGAATCCCGAACCACACCGGCGCGCATTTCTTAAGCCATTTGTCAGGAATCAGACGGCTGAATTTTGCTCGACGTGCCACAAGGTCCACCTCGATTTTCCGGTAAATCATTACCGCTGGACGCGTGGCTTCAATGAATACGATAACTGGCAGGCGAGCGGAGTTTCGGGCAAAGGCGCGCGGTCCTTTTACTATCCGCCAAAGCCACAAACCTGCACGGATTGTCACATGCCCAAGGTGCGCTCCGCGGATTTCGGCAACGTTGGAGGCCAGATTGATTCACATCGCTTTCCAGGCGCCAACACGGCTTTGCCTTACGAAAATGAAGACACTGCACAGCTCGACACGGTCGAGAAGTTCTTGAAGGCCAATCAAGTGAGTGTTGATATTTTTGGTATTTCGCCGGAACACACAGAACCCGAGGCGAAGGGCGCGGCGGTGATAGCGGGTGCGGGCGCTGTGCCGCAGATTCAGACGACTTTTGGCGTGGGTGAAGAATCAGAGTTCACGGCTCCGAAGGGGCAAGAGGGATTTGCCACGCGCGCGTCCCAACTAACGGCTCCGTTTGGCCGAGTTCCTATCGCGGTTCGCCGCGGAGATACTGTAAGAGTCGACGTGGTCGTCCGCACGCGCGGCGTTGGCCATTTCTTCCCGGGCGGAACCGTAGATGCCTTTGATTTGTGGCTCGAGCTGAAGGCTACAGACGAAAAGGGGCGCACGATCTTCTGGAGCGGCGAGGCGGAAAGAAATAATAATACGAATGGACCCGTGGATCCTGGAGCGCAGTTCTACCGATCTTTGCTGATCGACTCACATGGCAATCCAATCAACAAGCGAAACGCCTGGGCCGAGCGCGCTGTGGTTTACGTGCATTTGATTCCGCCTGGCGCCGCCGACACGGTCCATTATCGTTTGCACATTCCGAAGGATGTGGGGAATCGCATTACGCTGACGGCCAAGCTGAACTACCGAAAATTTAGCTGGTGGTTCACGCAATTCGCTTTCGCGGGCATTCACGATCCAAGCCAACACAATCCTGCTGTTTCGACGGGATATGACGACACGAAATGGGTATTCACCGGCGATACGAAGGATGATTCGGGCAAGCGGCAGGGCATTCCAAATCTGCCCATCGTCGTGATGGGGCAGGACAAAGCGGAGTTGCAAGTGTTGCCCGCTGCAGCAGCGCCTCCCAAGCCGCACGTCACCGTAGAAGCCGCTGACTGGCAGCGATGGAACGATTATGGTATTGGTTTGCTGCTTCAGGGTGATTTACAGGGCGCCGACGCAGCCTTCGAAAAAGTCGCCCAAGCGATGCCGAATCGCGCCGACGGCTGGGTCAACATGGGGCGCGTGCAACTTCAAGAAGGGAACTTGCCAGAAGCGGAGAAGGTCCTTTTGCAGGCTCTTAAAGTGGCGCCGACACTTGCGAGCGCACATTTCTTTTATGGCAGCGTGTTGCGCGATCAGGGGCAGTACGACAAAGCGATAGCCCAGTTCAAGATTGCGCTCGACCAATATCCTGATGACCGCGTTGTGCGCAATAACCTGGGTAGGACACTTTTTCTTGAGCGCCGATATGCCGACGCCGTACGTGAATTTCAGTCTGTGCTGGGGATCGATCCCGAGGACCTGGAAGCGAATTACAATCTTATGCTTTGTTACAACGGCATGGGGCAACTCGCACGTTCTCATGAGTATGAAGTGCGGTATCTGCGGTTCAAAGCGAATGAAGCGGAAGACGCCTTGACCGGTCCATATCTTCGCGCTCATCCTGACGACAACAATGAACGGCAGCCGATTCACGAGCAAACATCGGCGCCACTCGCTCCAACGCGTCCGCCGTATCGTTCTGGCGATCCACCCAGGGCAAAAGGTTCGCACTGATGCCACGAAATCTCTTTGGCAGATTCTGGCTGGTTTTGGCACCCGTTATTTTGATCTTTTCACTGACTGGCCTCCGCGCCCAGAAGCTTCCGCCAGCGCATATCATTTTTCAGGATATGACGCGAGCGGCGGGCATTCACTTCGTCCATAACAATGGTGCATTTGGGAAAATGTGGCTTCCGGAAGCGATGGGTTCAGGCGTTGCGTTTCTTGACTATAACAATGATGGCTGGCAGGACATTCTGCTGATCAATGGAAAGAATTGGCCCGGGCATGCCGGCCCGCATTCCACGATGGCACTTTACCGCAATAATCACAACGGAACATTCACGGACGTCACGCGTCAAGCCGGTTTGGCGGTTGAAATGTACGGCATGGGAGTGGCCGTGGGAGATTATGACAACGACGGCTGCGACGACATTTTCGTGACGGCACTTGGCCAAAGCCATCTGTTCCGCAACAATTGTAATGGCACATTCACGGACGTTACGAAGAAGGCAGGCTTATGGGGCCCGAATGAATTCAGCACCAGCGCCGCTTGGGTCGATTTCGACCGCGACGGCCATCTGGATTTGCTCGTTGCGAATTACGTCCAGTGGACGCCAGAAACCGATATTTTCTGCACGCTTGATGGCGCCGCCAAGTCATATTGCACGCCGCAGGCATATCACGGGACGTCGCTTCGGCTGTGGCACAATAATGGCAACGGAACGTTTACCGACGTCACGCGCAAGGCCGGATTGTACGACCCCACATCCAAAAGTCTCGGCATCACGATTTTGGATGCGAATCAGGACGGCTGGCCGGATATTTTCGTCAGTAATGATACGGAGCCGAACAAGCTTTACATCAACAATGGCAATGGAACTTTTACGGAAAAAGCCGTCATGGCCGGCGTCGGTTTCAGCGAAGATGGTATCGCTCGCGCCGGCATGGGTACGGATTCTGCGGATTATGATCGCTCAGGCTATCCGAGTATTCTGGTAACGAATTTCTCGAACCAGATGCTGGCGCTTTATCACAATGAGGGAAACGGCCTGTTTGTGGATCAAGCGCCGAATTCCGAGATCGGTCGTGCCAGCCTCCTTACACTGGGTTTCGGCTGTTTTTTCTTTGATTATGATAATGACGGGTGGCCTGATATTTTCGTCGCGAACGGGCATATTGATCGCGATATCGAGAAAGTGCAACGTCAGGTTCGTTATGCCGAGAGACCGCTGCTCTTTCGCAACCTCGGCGGCGGAAAATTCGCCAACGTAACTTCCACTTTGGGCACGGCCTTCGATTCTCCGCGCGTTGCGCGCGGCGCCGCTTACGGGGAGGTATACAACGACGGGAAGCTGGACATTTTGATTTCGACAAATGCCGGCCCGGCCTATCTTTTCCACAACGAAGGCGGTGTGAACCAGAGCCTTCGCATCAAGCTCGTTGGCACGAAATCGAATCGCGACGGAATTGGCGCGGTTGTCACAGTGACGTCAGGCGCGTCGAGCCAATGGCAGATGCTCAAGAGCGGGTCGAGCTATCTTTCTTCGAGCGAACTTGTTCTGACGTTTGGGCTCGCGCAAAATGCAAAGGCCAACGAAGTTGAAATTCGCTGGCCCAGCGGGCACGTGGATCACTTGAGAGATATTTCCGCGGGGCAGACGATTACAGTAAAGGAAGGGCAGGGCGTCGTCAGTGCGAATCCATACCAAAAAGATTGACGCAGGTATGCCTCGAAACCTCCATCGCTTCTTAATTCTCGCTATCGGGCTTCTCGCTTTTATAGGCCTCTCATTTTTCGTTCGCGAATTTTCTCATGCGCGCACGCTCCAAGCGGCGGCAGGGACCAAGATTGAAGCAGCTCAGCACAATAACCTCGGCGTTGCCTATATGGAGCGCCAGGAGCAGAAGAACGCGCTTGCGGAATTTCAGAAAGCCTACGCACTCGATCCGGAGCTTTATACTGCCAGGCTCAATCAAGCGATTGCGCTGCTAAATCTCCAACACTTTCCCCTGGCTGGTTCGATCCTCAACGAAAGTGCAAAACGCGAGCCAAAGAATCCCCGCGTCTGGTACAACCTCGGGCTCCTCGAAAAATCCGAAGGTCATGCGGATGCCTCTGTGGCGGATTTCGAGCGAGTTGCCGCGATCGATCCCGATGACGCTGACACGCAGTATTTCCTCGGTCAGGACTATATGGCCTTGCACGAATATCCGAAGGCCATTGCGGCATTCGAGCGCGCTCTAGAAATAAACCGGTTTCATGTGTCAGCTGAATTTGCACTGGCACAGGCCTACCAGCGTTCCGGCGAAACGCCGCGCGCGCGCACTCACTTGGTTCGGTTCCAGCATTTGGTGGCGATGAAACTCGGCGCACCGATGAGCCTGACTTATGGCGATGAGGGAAAATACTCGCTCGCTGAGGTTGTTCCGCCAGGCGCGGAGCAGGTTCTTAGCGCGATTCCCGTTCATTTTGTGGACGTAACTTCAGAATCCGGTTTGCCAACTCAGGCCGCAGCGCCGAGCAGCCAAACGAGCGCAAAAGACACACGGAATTCGTGGGGCTCCGGGGCGTGCGTTTTCGACTATGATGGCGATGGTCGCCCAGATATTTTTCTGGCTAACGCGGATGGCAACGGCCGCCCGGGCCTCTATCACAATTTGGGCAGTGGGAAATTTGAAGACGTCACCGCGCAGTCGGGAATAAAGATTCCCGGACCTGGGATGGGTTGCACAGCAGGTGATTACGACAACGACGGGCATGCTGATCTTGCGGTGAGCTATAACGGCGGCGTCGCCCTCTTTCATAATGACGGCAACGGGAAATTCCATGACGTAACCGCCAGCGCGGGAATTCGCATCACAGGCCAGGCGATGGGCCTCACATTTGTGGATTACGACCATGATGGTGACCTCGATCTTTACGTGGCTCGCGCTGCTGCATCGGCCGGAAAACATTCTTCTGAGTCTTCGGCAAACGCTCCGGACGAACTGTGGCGCAATAATGGCAACGGAACATTTACGGACGTGACACAACCGACGGGTTTGGGCGGGTCGGGGCCGAGCTGGGGTGCGACCGCAAGCGACATCAATAACGATCGGGCCGTCGATCTTATCGTCACCTCCTTTCACGGATCGCCCACGGTGTATTTGAATCCCCGCGAGGGCAAGTTCGGCGCGGAGCAGCCCTGGCGTCCCGTTATGCAATCGCCCGCGGTAGGCGCGCTGGCTTTTGACTTTAACAAGGATGACTGGATGGATCTGGCGTTCACGCACTCGGGCGCGCCCGGACTTTCTCTGTGGCGCAACGTCAAAGGAAAACAATTTGTGCCTGTGGAGTTGCCAAAACTCGACTGGAGCAGGGGTTGGGGGTTAGCGGCGCTTGATTATGACAATGATGGGTGGATCGATCTCGCCGCCGTGGGAGCAGATTCTTCCGGCGGGCACATCGTACTGCTGCGGAACGAAGGTTCCGGCGGCTTTCGGAATGTTTCAAGCGAAGTTGGCTTGGATAAAATTCACCTCACGCGCCCGCGCTCGCTCGTGGCTGCGGATTTTTTCGGCGACGGAGCGACGGATTTGTTGATCACGCAGAATAGCGGGCCGCCTGTGCTCTTGCGCAACGTGGGCGGCAATCGCAATCATTGGTTGAAGGCGCAGCTTGACGGTCTGAATGACAACAAAAGCGCAATCGGAACCAAGATCGATATCTACGCCGGAACTCTTCAGCAGAAGTTCGAAGTATCAGCCGCCTCGGGATATTTGGGGCAGAGCGACACAAGTGTTACCGTGGGCCTTGGTGACGTCACCAAGGTTGATATTGTCCGGATGCTTTGGCCCACCGGCGTGTTGCAAGATGAAATTAATTTCCCAGCGAATTCGCGCCAAACGATTACCGAGCTCGACCGTCGCGGCAGCTCGTGTCCGCTTTTGTTTGCGTGGAATGGGCGCACGTTCCAATTTGTTGCAGACATCATTGGTTCGGGAATCGTCGGGCACTGGGTTGGACCGGACGAAAGAAATATTCCGAATCCCGAGGAATATCTCAAGGTCAACGGCTCTGACGTCCAGTTGAAAAACGGCCAGCTGGACTTCCGCCTTGTCGAGCCGGAGGAAGAACTCGACTATCTCGATCAAGTTCGCCTTCTTGCTGTTGACCATCCGGCAGATGTAGAAGTCTATCCGAATGGCCATTTCTCGATGAATCCTCCATTTCCTGCGTTCAAGGTGGTTGCGACTCGCGCTCCGCATCTTCCACTCGGCGCATGGGATGATCGTGGCCGGAACGTTCTTCCGGCGCTGCTCGAGCGCGACCATCAGTTTGTAACTGGCTTCGAGAGTACGCCCTTTGCGGGCTTCGCAAAATTACACTGGCTCGAATTGAAGTTGGGGAACTGGAGTCCGCGGCATCCTCTGCGGCTGATTCTCGATGGCTTTACGGATTACTTTTCCGCGAGTTCGTTATATTCAGCGTGGCAGGCTGGGTTGAAACCGATTCCGCCCTACATCGAAGCCCTCGGCGCGGATGGACGCTGGCGGCGCGTGGTTGGGGACATGGGTTTCTTTTCGGGACTCGAACGGACGATGACCGCCGATCTAACGGGGAAGCTCCCGCCCGGCACGCGAAGAATCCGCATCGTAACGAACTTGAAGATCTATTGGGATCGAATCCGAATCGACAATTCCGCGCCCGACGCAACCTATCGCGTATCGAATGTTCCGCTGGCGAATGCGAAACTGCAATTCCGAGGCTACCCAAATTATGTCGAGGGCAAGACACCTGGCGATCTGACGTTCTTTTACGACCAAGTGAGCGCGACGGGACCGTACGCGCATCAGGCGGGGAATTATACGCGCTATGGAGATGTGCTGCCGCTTCTCGAACAGGTCGATGAAAAGTACGTTGTCTTTGGCTCGGGTGACGAAGTGGCCGTGAGTTTTGATCCTTCCTCGCTGCCAAAAGTGGCACGCGGCTGGATCCGCGATTATTTTTTCTATGCGAATGGGTTCGATAAGGACATGGATTTCTACGCTGATTTTGGCAGCACCGTGGATCCATTTCCAATCCATACGCTCGCTTCGTATCCATACGCCCAAGGAACAGGCTATCCCACCGATCCAAGCCACCTCGAATATTTGCTGCGTTATAACACTCGCGCGGTTTCGGGCAGACCGCCAGTTTCCTATCGCTTCCAATATCGCGAGCATGGGACGTCGAATGGCAGAACGCCGTGACAATATCTGAATCGCTACGAATCGGCATGGCCGTACGCTGCCGGAAGATCAGCGTCGAATAGAGATACGGCGTTGGAACGCGGCGCATGGCCGTTATACTCTTCAAACGTGCGCTCGGCTCAAAGGTCGCCTACGTTCGGATTGTTCCTCGGCCTCATCATCACTCTGGCCGCCGTTGTGCTCTATTCCGCGTACATCACGCGGCAAATCTCCGGCTTGCGCGAGCTACAAAATAATTTGGCCGATCGATACCGGAAGGATTCGCTTCAGCTTTTGCGCATTCAGAATGATTTGAACTCGCTTGGTCTTGCGATGCGCGACATGCTTGCCAACGACGAACCATATCCCTTGACTGCATGGTCAGCGCAATTTCAACAAATCCATACTGACCTGAACGATGCTCTCCGTCGTGAACAGCAGTTTGCGGTCGCCCGTCGAACGCCGGAGCAGATGCAAACTTTGGCGCATTCGGTCGCTCAATTGTGGGACGCAGTGGCCCGCACATTTGTTCTTGCGCAAAGCGGCAAGGACAAAGATGCTCGGGAGCAAATCCGCATCTCGCTGCAAGCCCGGCAAGCCTCGCTCACGTCCGTCGTGGCACGTCAATTGGTTGAGAACAATGAAGGTGAGGAAGATGCCGCGCGGCAAATTGCGGAAATCTACGATCGTGTGCAGCGCCAGGTTTATCTGTTTCTGACCGGAACGCTGATTGCGATATTGCTGACCAGCCTGTATTTGATTTACTGGAACCGTCGCCTATTCGCGCAGCTGGATGTATTGTCAACGCAGCGGAGCGAGCTTGCCCAGAAATTGATCTCTACGCAAGAATCCACCCTGCGCTATATTTCACGTGAGTTGCACGATGAGTTCGGACAGATACTGACGGCAATCGGCTCAATGCTCAGCCGTTCGGAAAAATACGCTCCGGAGGGATCGTCCCTGCGCGGCGATTTGCGCGAAGTCCGTGACATTACGCAGACTGCGCTCGATAAGGTACGCAGCCTTTCACAGGCGCTGCATCCGGTAATGTTGGATGAATCCGGGCTGGAAAACACGGTCGATTGGTATATCGCCACGGTTGAAAAGCAAACGGGTCTTGCCATTACGTACGAAAAGTCCGGCACGTCTTTCGCGTTGGACGGCGCCGCGCCCATTCACATTTATCGGATATTGCAGGAAGCGTTGAACAATGTCTCGCGGCATTCCAGAACGCAGCGAGCATGGGTGCGTTTGCGGTTCTCGCCCGATGCGCTGGAGCTTGAAGTGGAAGATCACGGCGCGGGGTTTGCCGGCGGCGCAGCAAAGCCGGGAATAGGATTGGTCGCGATGCGGGAACGTGCGGAGCTCCTGGGCGGCACGATTGAATTCGCTCAACCTGCCGGCGGTGGGATTTTAGTCCGCCTCAGAGTTCCACGGGCGACGCTGAACTAATATGCCAGATAAAATCACCGTTTTGCTGGTTGACGATCATTCTCTGGTGCGCCGAGGTTTCCGGCGCATGCTCGAAGATGAGCCGGACATTGCCGTTGTGGGAGAAGCAAGTGACGGAGATGAAGCGATTCGTCTTGCGCGCGACCTCCACCCTCAAGTGATTTTGATGGATTCCGCTTTGCCCCGAGTTAGCGGCCTGGAGGCAACGCGGCAAATTCTCGCAAGTACTCCCCAGCCGGCAATTTTAATGTTGAGCATGCACTCGGAAGATACGCTTGTACGCCAAGCGCTCGAGGCCGGCGCGCGAGGATATATTCTCAAAAACGCCGTGGACCTCGAACTGGCGGCCGCGGTCCGCCGCGTCGTGGCTGGCGAAATCGTGCTGTCTCCGCAGCTTTCACGTTCCGACGCCTTAAAGGGCGAACGCAACTCTGGACTCACGACGCGGGAGCTTCAGGTTCTGCAACTCATCGTGAATGGCAAGTCCAACAAGGAAATCGCCGAGCAGCTGGACCTCAGCGTGAACACGGTCGGTGTTCATCGCGCCAACATTATGGACGCACTCGGAATCCACAAGACCGCCGACCTCGTGGTCTACGCGATTCGCAACGGCTTGGTGAACATCTCGTGAACCGCAGATCGTTTCTTCTGAGTCTGGCAGGCTTGGTTTCCGCCGACGCATTGCCGATGAATTCCGCTGGTGGTCTCTCTTTGCCGCAACAGTCAAATCCCGGATTTCGTTTGGCCGACGTCACATCGCAATCCGGCATTCACTTCAGCCACAATAGCGGTGCATACGGAGGAAAGTTCCTGCCGGAGACGATGGGTTCCGGGTGCGCGTTCCTCGACTATGACGGCGACGGCTGGCAGGACGTCCTTCTCATCAATAGCATGGACTGGCCGGGGCACCGACGAACTCGCGTGACAATGCGCCTCTATCACAACAATCGCAACGGCACTTTTACCGACGTCACCCGCCGCGCGGGCCTCGATATCGAGATGTACGGTATGGGCGTTGCCGTAGGGGATTACAACAACGATGGCTTCCCGGATATTTTCGTCACTTGCGTCGGCCAAAATCGCCTCTTCAAGAATACCGGACGTGGAACTTTTCTCGACGTCACGCGCGAAAGCGGGCTCAGGGGAAGGGAGGGATTCAGCACTTCGGCCCTATGGTTTGATTTTGATCGCGATGGTTTCCTCGACCTCTTCGTTTGCAATTATGTGAAGTGGTCCCAAGCTCAAGATGTTTTCTGCAGCCTCGATGGCAAGCACAAGTCCTACTGCACCCCTGAAGCCTACCGTGGAGAAACCTGTTGGCTGTTTCGCAATCGCGGCAACGGGACGTTTGAAGACGCCACCGCCACCAGCGGAATCTTCGATACCAGTTCCAAATCCTTGGGCGTGGCTATGCTCGATTACGACGAAGATGGCTGGCCAGATCTCATCGTTGCCAATGACACCCAACCGAATAAGCTCTACCGCAACCAGCGCAACGGCACATTCAAAGACGTGGCCGTGGAAGCAGGCGTCGCATTCAGTAACGACGGAAAGGCCCGCGCAGGAATGGGTGTTGCAGTCGGCGATTTCAACGATTCAGGCCGTCCTGGAATTGCCATCACCAATTTCGACGATGAGATGGTTGGCCTATATCGGCCGCTGGGCAAAGGTTTGTACGAGGACGTAGCCGTCCAGAGCGGCGTTGGACTTCCCTCGAAAAATACTCTGGGTTTTGGCTGCGTTTTCGCCGACATGAATCTCGACGGCGCGCTCGACCTCGTGGTCGCCAATGGACACATCGACGAAACTGTCCGCAACATTCGCGGAAACGTGGGCTACGCGCAACCCCCCCTGCTCTTTTTGAACGATGGCACGGGCAAATTCCGCGATGTCGCTTCCGAAGTTGGCGACGCATTCCAGCGGCCGAAAGTCGGACGCGGCTTGTGCTACGCTGACTTCGATCGGGATGGCGATCTCGACCTATTGATGACCACGAACAACGGCCCCGCTTATCTTTTCCGCAACGATCAGCCTTCGCGCAATCGCGCCATTCGCTTTCGCCTGACTGGCGTCAAGTCAAATCGCGACGCAATCGGAGCGCGCGTCGAAATCTTTCACGGCGATTCGAGTCAATCTCGTCTCGTACACAGCGGCTCCAGTTATCTTTCGCAATCGGAACTTCCGGTGACATTCGGCCTCGGCCAGCGGGATCGTGTCGACCGCGTCGTCCTCAACTGGCCCAGTGGCAGAACAGAAGAGTATAAGAATCTGCCGGCTGGCAAGTTCTACGAATGCGTCGAAGGGAAGGGAATCACCCCGCTCGACGGTTTCTGATATTCGCTTTTCATTTACAGTTTTACTTCCACGCCCGCAAGCCTGCGGGCCACCTGCGCAATATCGGATCGATGCGAAAGATCCAGTACGCCCGTATAAAAGGGAATTGCTTTCAAACGCAGCCCCAGCGAACTGAGCCCGAGTTGTACTGCTTCCGGCAGCTCGTATTCTCCACGCGCCGAGAGCGCAACCCGTTCACACGCGCGAAAGATCTCCGCATTAAATCGCCAGCAGTTCATGCTGATGAACACTTCTCCATCGCCGGCCGCTTCTGGCATGGTGTCGGGCTTTTCGATGATTTTCTCCAAATATCCTTCCGCGTTGATTTGCAGCAGCGCATAGCGAAGCACTCGCTCGCGCGGAATTTCGCTTTCCCGCACCAAAGTGTCGCGCTCGAATGCCGGCAATCCCGGCTCGCCAAGCGTCCGCAACGCACGAAAAACCGCGACCGGATAATAGTTGTCCGAGTTCAGCACCAGAAATTCCTCGCGCTCCGCAAACTGTTCTGCGGTGAGCAGCGCATCGGCAGTTCCCAGAGGCTTCTCCTGAATTGCAAAACTGATCTCGATTCTCTGCGAAGAAATGGTCTGGTAGTACTCGCGAATCGCCGTATGCTCAGGCCCAACGACCAGGCATACTTGGCGGAACCCTGCGTCTGCCAGCGCGCTCAACACGTAATCGAGAAGCGGACGCCCGACCGGGATCATCGCTTTCATTCCCGCGTCGGCCGCCTGCATTTGATCGGCAGCTAGCCGCGCCGTCGCGTCAGGCGACCGCATTCTTTTCCCCAAGCCCCGCGCGAGAATCACCGCCTTGCGAATTTCGGGCGATGATCCGCGATCGTCACAAGGGGATGAGTTGCGGCGATCCTGCTTTGCAGTGCTCATAAAATTAGCAAAACGTACGCCTGTCGTTCACTTCTTTTTCCTTCGCAGTCCAGCACAAGCCGTCCACAGCCAACGCAGTATTATCCTATGAACATTCTCGGTCGAACGCAAAATCGTAAGGCAAAGACGCAACCTAATGATATCGTTTGCTATTCCGCATAAGTACTGTGGAGATTTGAAGCATCGCGATATTTGAGGTTCAGCGGCCACAATGCACCTGAAGTGGATTGATTACGTAATTATTGGAGTTTACTGCGCGTTTGTTCTCGGCGTGGGATTCACGCTGAAGAAATCCATGCGCACGAGCATGGACTTTTTCCTCTCCGGCCGTCGCATTCCCGCATGGATCACGGGACTCGCCTTCATTTCCGCAAACCTGGGTGCTCTGGAAGTGATGGGCATGGCCGCCAGTGGCGCGAAGTACGGCGTGCTCACGACGCACTTCTACTGGCTCGGCGCAATTCCGGCCATGATTTTCGTCGGGCTTTGCATGATGCCATTTTATTACGGCAGCCGCGCGCGCTCCGTGCCTGAATATTTGCGGCTTCGCTTCGACGAAAAAACGCGCGCCTTCAATGCACTTACGTTCGCTGTAATGACCATCCTTGCCAGCGGCATCAATCTTTATGCGATGGCTCTTGTTTTCAAACTCATGCTGGGCTGGTCAATTCACGCAACGATTTTGCTGTCGGCGATTGTTGTGCTCATCTATACGTTTCTTGGTGGCCTCACGTCTTCGATTTATAACGAAGTGCTGCAATTCTTTCTGATCGTTTTCGGCATTTTGCCGCTCGCGGTCGTTAGCGTCGCCTACGCGGGTGGCTGGCGAGGTCTGGAGGCGCGCATGCCCCCGGGCTTCACGCACATGTGGGCCAACCTGGGCCACGCGACTGCCAATCCGATGGGCGTGGATTGGTTCCAATTGGTTGCCGGTCTGGGTTTTGTTCTCTCGTTCGGATATTGGTGCACCGATTTTCTCGTGATTCAGCGGGCGCTCGCCGCACGTGACATGACCGCCGCGCAAAAAACTCCTCTGATCGCCGCGATTCCCAAAATGTTCATTCCTTTTCTCGTGATTATTCCCGGCATGGCCGCGTGGGTTTTGCTGCCGAAGGCGGCATTTCTCGTCGAGGGAAAAGTCGATTACAACATGGCCCTTCCGCTTTTGCTCGCGAACTACTACCCGCCCGGAATGCTCGGCGTCGGCATCACGGCGCTGCTGGCGAGTTTCATGTCCGGAATGGCGGGCAACGTCACGGCATTTAATACTGTGTGGACGTATGATATCTATCAGTCCTACATTCGGCCGTCCGCGGGTGATGCGCACTATCTGGCCATGGGACGCATTGCTACGGTTGGCGGCGTTCTGCTTAGCGTTGCCGCGGCATACGTTGCGCTCAGTTTTCACAACATCATGGACTATTTGCAGTTGTTGTTCTCGTTTGTGAACGCGCCGCTGTTCGCGACTTTCCTGCTCGGCATGTTCTGGAAGCGCGCTACATCAAACGGGGCTTTCTTCGGCCTGGCGAGCGGCACACTTGCGGCCGGTTTGCATTATTTCGCGACGCTGCATGGCTGGTTTGTGTACAGAAGCGAAATGGCCGCGAACTTTGACCGCGCAATTTATGCCTGGGGCGCCTGTTTCCTCGTCACGATCGTTGTCAGTTTCTTTACGCAGCCGCGCGCGGAAGCTGAACTTAGCGGGCTGGTATATTCGTTGACAAAAAGACAGGATTACGGCCATCTGCCGATGCTGCGCAGGCCGTTGGCGTTGGCGATTGCGGTAGCCGTGATTGCGATCGCGCTGAATTGGATATTCCGATGAGTGCTTCCGAGTCTGGACTCGATATTCGTTGGCCCATCGGATTGCTGTTCCTCGCAATCGGATCAGCCGTTGCTGCATACGGCATATTTTCGGCGAGCCGCACGGAGTTGTGGGGCCTGCAAATCAATCTGAATCTCTGGTGGGGCGTTATCATGACGGCATTTGGCCTGGGGATGATTTGGGGCGGTGTTCGCGCCGGTCGCCGCCCGTCATGAGTGCGTTCAACGCACACCGGTTTTACTGCGTCTTCGAATGATTACCATACAGCGGCGTCAGCCTTATCGTCTCGACTAGTTGCCCGCAATGACTTCTCTGGACGCTCTACGAAAAACTTTCACCGATATGTTCGGCGCCACGCCGCGCATCTTTCGTGCGCCCGGCCGAGTCAACCTGATCGGCGGCCACCTAGACTACAACGAAGGATGGGTGCTCCCGATCGCGATTGACCGCTCCTGCTTCGTGGCGGCAAAAGCTCGAAAAGATCGTCTCCTGCGAATTCATTCTGTACAGATGCAAGAGACGTTTGAGTGCCAGTTGGACGGCCCCCGGCCGCAGAAACATCATTGGAGCAACTATGTGCGCGGAGTTGCCTGGGCACTCCGTGAAGCGGGCCAATCAATCGGAGGCGCGGACCTCCTCATCTCGAATGATGTCCCCATGGGCGCGGGTCTCAGCTCTTCCGCCGCGCTCGAAGTCTCCAGTGCCTTTGCGCTGTTGCGCCTTTCAGGCTTGGAAATGGATCGCGTGCAGCTCGCTCGGATTTGCCAGCGAGCGGAGAACGAATACGCCGGAATGCGTTGCGGAATCATGGATCAACTTGTCGCCTGCTGCGGACGTCGCGCCCATGCCTTGCTGATTGATTGTCGGACTCTCGAAATTGAGCCCGTGCCCTTCGACGAATCGAGCGTTGCTGTGGTCGTCGCAAACACCATGGTCAAGCATGCCCTCGCCGCTTCATCGGAATACAACCGGCGGCGTATCGAGTGCGAGGACGCAGAGGCGAGAATTCGCGCCCTACGGCCGGAGGTAAAAACTCTGCGCGATGTCTCGTGGCCGGAGATTGAACAGGTCGCTTCCACGTGGCCCGACAATATTCGTCGCCGCGCCCGCCATGTCACAACCGAGATGCTTCGCGTGCACGCTGCCGCCGCTGCGTTGCGCAAAAGCGATTTCGCCGAGCTAGGCCGCCTCATCTCCGAAGCGCATGTGAGCCTCGACAACGACTATGAAGTTTCCTCATTTGAATTAAACCTGATGGTGACACTGGCGAAACAAATCCCGGGGCTTTTGGGCGCGCGCATGACCGGAGCGGGATTCGGAGGATGCACAATAAATTTGGTCCAGCCGAACGCCGCCGCCGAATTTGCCGCTAGGCTCGCGAAATCATACGAGGAAAAAACGCGCATCAAGCCGGACGTATACGTTTGCCGCGCGTCAGATGGCGTCGAGGAAATTGTCTGAGCCGCTTACGCCAATTCAGTAGATTATCGAGCGGGCGTCACCTTGAGCAGGACAACGCCATGCGCGGGTACGGTCGCCGTATAGCCGTCTCCTGACGTCGGCACGTCTGCATGCTTCCACAAATCCCTCACGCGCAATCTTTGTCCCGCCAGATTCACGTCGGTCCATTTCACCGTCACAACCTGCGGTTGATCGTCTCGATTGAAGAGGCCCACGGCCACTGAACCACCGTGGAGCGGACGCGTCACCACAACGGCGGTGGCGGCGGCATCGGAAATGCGCCTTGCCGGCTTACCATCCGGGTCCTGATCGATCGCTATAACCTCGCGGTCCGTCAGAATCTCTTTCGTTTCCGCGGACATGGTTCGCAAGTCATTGCCCGCGAGCAGCGGTGCCGCCAACAGCGACCACAAACTCATGTGCGTCTTGTATTCATCGTTCGTCATGCCGCCGTTGCCGATCTCGAGCATGTCCGGATCGTTCCAGTGACCCGCCCGAATATACGGGGCAATGTCGAATTGGTTGAAGCCGATTTCCGACATCCTCTTCCAAGTGTCGTTAATGTCGCCAGTTGTCCGCCACAAATTTCCGCCGACCTTTGCGCCCCACGTCCACACGTTTTCTTCGCCGTATTGGCACAGGCTGAAAACAATCGGCCGTCCCGTCTTCAGCAGGGCATCGCCCATCTTCTGATACACGGCTTGCATGTCTTCGTTCTTGTAGATTTGGTCCGCGCTGCACCAATCGTATTTCAGATAATCAAAGCCCCACGCGGCGTACGTATTCGCGTCCTGCTGCTCGTGTCCGTAGCTGCCTTCGTAGCCGGCGCAGGTCTTCGGACCGGGCGAAGAATAAATGCCAATTTTCAAGCCTTTCGAATGGACATAATCCGCCAGCGCCTTCATGTCGGGAAACTTCAGGTTGCTGGTGATGTTGCCATTCGCGTCGCGTGGGCCTTCCCACGTGTCGTCAATATTGATGTAAATGTAGCCCGCATCCTTCATGCCGCTCGAGACCATGGCGTCGGCCATGCCGCGGACGTCCGCGTCATTCACTTTGCCCGCGAATTTATTCCAGCTATTCCAGCCCATGGGCGGCGTGCGAGCCAGTCCGTTATCTGGAACGTCATGCAGCGCGGGAGGAGGAATGCGAGCCGGAGGCAGCATGGCCTTCGGGTCGCCGCGCTCCGCAATTCCTTTAATGGGCTCGCGGCCAGGAAAAGTGGACGTCAGTGAAATCCTGTCGCCTTCGACCGTCCCGTCATACGTTACCTGACGCGTCCTCGGCGGCCGTCCAAACGTCACGGTGAAATGCAGAGTTCCATTGCGCAACGTTCCGTCGCTGATGGGAGTATCACGGCGCGGGTCGAACATCATTTTCCCGGTCACGTTCTCGCCATTCTGCTTCAAGTCGAAAAACAGTTGGCGGAAGTTCCCATCTCCCGTGGGAATCTTATAGATCCAGAATCCCGTGATGTTGGTCGGCTCGGTTTGCGCAACGGCAAAAGGAGCGAAAGCCAGGGAGCAGAGAATTAAGCACAGCAATGTATACAACGATGACCTCACAAACGACCATTCTTGTCGTGAAGCATTTCGCAGGTCAATGCTTGAAGGCTTCATAAGATTAGGTCCTCTCCCGCATCACGCCACGGCTCTGGTTTAGCTCTTTTCATACAGCCGGAGTTCGCAGCATTTCCAGGCAGAGAGTGTACATCACGGTAACGCCCTGCGAAATTGGATACCGCGCCATCGTCCAGCTCCGGGTGTTCGAAGTCCAGCAACCGAAACGTGCAAGAAATATCTTGACAGGCCCGTGATAGACGACTAGATAGATAGGCTAGTTGTATAGACAAATAGGGGTGTTGTGATCTTGGAAGCGCTCGACCGGCACAGTGTGGTGCCGCTCTACTACCAAATTCAGCAGCACCTTCTCGGGCAAGTGCGTTCCGGCGCGTTGAAGTCGGGCCAGCCGGTTCCCTCCGAGCAGGCGCTCTCCGCACGTTTGGGCGTAAGCCGCATGACGGCGCGGCAAGCGCTGAAGTCACTTTGCGAAATGGGTGTTGCGTACAGCCAACGCGGGAAAGGCACCTTCATTTCGGCGATCAAGCTGGAGAAGGATTTTCGGCAGGTTTTGTCCTTCAGCGAAGAGATGCAGAAGCGCGGAGCGCGGCCGCGATCGAGAGTTCTCGCTTTCGAGATTTGCCCCGCGGGCGCGGAAGCGGCGGAGGCTCTGCACATTTCGCCGGCGGAGAGCGTAATCCGCTTGCGGCGCATACGAATGGCGAATTCGTTGCCTCTGGGGATCGAATGCAGCCATATCCGCGCTGCCCTGTGCCCGGGCCTCATAGAAAACTTCGATCCGCGGACGTCTCTCTACCAGGCGCTGGCGAGCCGCTATGGAATCGAGATCGCCATCACCGATGAGGTGGCGGAAGCGGGTTTGGCAAAGGCCGAGGAAGCGCGGCTGCTCCGCATTGCAAAAGGGAGCCCGGTATTTTTATTTACACGGACGTCATACGTTCATAGCGGCAAGCCTGTGGAATTCGTCAAGTCAGTCTATCGGGCGGATCGCTACAAGATTGTGAACCGATTAACACGATCGAGAAAGACAGTTTCCGAGGGGAGGAACTAATGCGCAGAAGACTGATGATGTTTGTGATGACGGGATTGCTGTTGGGGTTCGCGGGCGCCGCAGTCGCGCAACAAGTGACCGGCAGCATTTCCGGAACCGTAAAGGATAGCAGCGGCGCGGTGGTGCCGAATGCTACGGTGACCATCACTAATACGGACCGGAATCTCGTGGCTCGCACGGTGGCGACCGATACGAATGGGGATTATTCCGCTCCGTTGCTGCCGCTTGGACACTATTCGGTTTCCGCGGAGGCTTCGCAATTCAAGAAGTCGACCGTAAGCGGGATCGAGTTGCACGTCAACGACAAGCTGACGATCGACTTGACGCTCCAAGTCGGCTCGACGTCGCAGACCGTCACAGTCGAGGCCGCGCCGGTGCAGGTGGACTTGCAAACAGCAACGGCCGCCGGGCTGATTTCTGGCACGCAGATTCGCGAACTGGCGCTGAACACACGGAACTATGAGCAACTCGTCAACCTGATGCCGGGTGTCACGTATGGCGCAGGAGACCAGATGTACATTGGCCTCGCGAATCCCTCCGGGCAGACCAACGTGGTGAGTTTCTCGATCAACGGGCAGAGGAATAGTTCGAACAGCTGGACGCTGGATGGCGCGGACAACGTGGATCGTGGTTCAAATCTGACGCTGCTGGATTACCCCAGCGTGGACGCCATCGCGGAGTTCAAGGTTTTGCGCGGGCAATACAGCGCCGACAGCGGGCGCGCGGGCGCGGGCCAAATCAACGTGGTAACAAAATCAGGGACGAACGCTTTCCACGGCGACGCTTACGAATTCTTCCGCAACGACAAGCTGGCGGCGAATAATTTCTTTTTCAATAAGCAAGGCACGGCGCGGCCGCCGCTTCGCTATAACGATTTCGGGTACACGATCGGCGGGCCGGTTTTCATTCCGAATCACTACAATACGGCCAAGAATAAGACGTTCTTTTTCTTTTCGCAGGAATTCCGCAGAGTGATTACCTACGGCGGCGTGACGGCCACCGTGCCCACTGCCGCTGAACTCCAAGGCACGTTTGCGAATCCTGTATGTGTGGCTTTCAATGCAAGCACGGGCTGTACCGCGACCGCGACGCAAATCACGAGCATTGATCCCACAGCGGCGGCGTATATCAAGGACATTTGGTCCAAGGTCCCCAACTCGACCAATTCTGCGACGCACTCAATTTTTAATCCGCTGCGGAATATCTTCAACGGGCGACAGGAGATCCTGCGTATAGACGAAGCATTCAGCCCCAAATTCAACGTATTCTTCCGATACATTAATGATTCGATCCCAACGCAAGAGCCCGGCGGACTATTTACGGGCGATGCGCTGCCGGGAGTGGCCACTACGAGCACGAATGCGCCGGGCCATACGTATTTGGGTCACACTACGTACACGATTTCGCCGAACGTGTTGAACGAGGCGGCCTATTCATTCTCCTATGGCGCGATTGTCAGCAATCCCATTGGGACAATTAGCTCCCTCAATTCGCCAGACATCCAAGTGCCGTTGCCATTCACGTCCACTCTGACGCGCGTGCCCTCTATTTCGCTCTCGGGCGGTTCGGGAATTGCCGGTTTCGGACCCTATCGCGACTACAATCGCGACCACAACGTCTACGA
>Ga0307374_10005896_pt1 | contig 19590 bp, 22 predicted proteins | sample OX3MG_FD_202532 | JGI IMG/M metagenome (GOLD analysis project Ga0307374, IMG submission 202532) | Soil microbial communities from Risofladan, Vaasa, Finland - OX-3 | ecosystem: Environmental > Terrestrial > Soil > Coastal area > Acid sulfate soil | place: Finland: Risofladan, Vaasa | collected...
ATCTTGTGGGTGAAGTCCCCCTGGCGCACGCGCTCGGTGCCGCCGAACAGCGCGTGCACCGAGCCGGTGATCGACTTGGCCAGCGCCAGCCCCATCACCAGCGCCACCGCCTCGATCACGAGGAACAGACCGCCGACGACGACCATCAGCGCGAGCAGCAGCGCCTGCCCGAACGTCCGATCGCCGATGCGTGCCTGCGCCGACGAGATGCGATCGTAGATCCGGGCGATGCTGAGGGAGGTCGACACGAGCGCCGGCCCGCTCCGGCCGGTCTCCCAGTCCGTGTAGTTGAGGAACGTCACCCAGTTGAGCGGTCCGGCCATCCCGACGGCCGGCGGCGCCGCAACGGCCGGCCCGGTCCGGCCCGGCAGCGGCCGCGCCGTCTCCTCGCCCGGCAGCGGCAGCGCCGTCACGCTCCGGATCTCCACGCCGGTCTCGTCGCGCAGGTTGCGGCGGAGCGCCGCGTCGACCGGCAGGTCGACGATCACGGCGGCCCGCGGCGCGCGGATGTCGGCGAACGCGATCGCCCGGACGACGAGCCGGGTGCCGCCGGCCTGCATCGACACGCGCCGGCCGTCGATGATGACCGACGCCCCGCCCGTGGCCGACGCCGCCGGCGACGCCGCCGGCGCCGGCCCGGCGTAGGCGAACAGGCCCGCGAACCCCCCGCACGGGACCCACGCGGGCACTGTCGTCGGCGGCGCCACGTGCCTCCAGGCGCCCGCCACCAGGGGGCCGGCCGGCGTCGCGTCGGGCTCTTCCGGCTGATCGGGGCACGCGCGCGCCGCGGGCACGAGCGCGAGCGACGCGCCCGGATATTCGGCCGCCAGCGTCGCCTGGCTCCGCGCGACGATGGCCGGCGCGTCCTGCGGGCGGCTCCGCTGCAGTTCGACCGCCGTCTCGTGAGCGAGCGCGAGGGCGCGGTCCTGGATGCTGTGCAGGCGGCTCTGCACGAGATAGGAGCTGAAGTTGTAGAACAGGAGCAGGCCGCACAGCAGGAAGAAGGCGGCGATGAGCAGCGCCGGCACGACGCCGATGAAGATGTACGACAGGATCAGTTTGCGGCGGACGCGCCACAGCAGCCGCCGCTTGGCGAGGGTCAGGAGCCGGAACAGGAAGTAGCCGAGCCCGGCGACGAGCGCCAGCGACCCGACGGTGTCGAGCACGGAGAGCACGCCGCTCGCCCCGACGAACGCCCCGGCTGCGGCCACCAGGATCTTGACGGCCAGCCCGAGGATGAGGAGACGCCCCGGAAACGTGTACAGCAGCGTGTCGCGGACACCGCCCCGTTCGCTCGGTGGCGCCGGCAGCCGCGGCGGGGAATGGGGACTGGCTGGCATCGGGCTGTGGCGTCTGGCGGACCGTTCCAAGTCAACGCAGCACGTGCGGTTCAGGGATGCGCGATTGCGCTCATGATCATAACAGATGTATCGTAGCCTGCTGTAAGCTGCTCCGGTCGCGCGCCGGCGCCGGCCGCCCGGAGGCGATCGGCGGCTGCCGGGCGCGGCGCGCGGTCGACACCGGTGCAGGCGGCCCTTCGGCGCCGCCCGCACATTCCCGAATCACGGACGCACTGTGAAACTGCCGCCCGACGCCCGCTTCAGCACCGTCTGCATCCACGCCGGCCAGACCCCCGATCCCGCGACCGGGGCCATCATCACGCCGATCTACCAGACGTCGACCTACGTCCAGGAGGGGCTCGGCCGGCACAAGGGCTACGAGTACGGCCGGACGCAGAACCCGACGCGCGCCGCGCTCGAAGCCAACGTCGCCGCCATCGAGCACGGGCGGGCCGGATTCGCGTTCGCTTCCGGCATGGCCGCCATCGGCGCCGTGGCCAGCCTGCTGAAGGCGGGCGACCACGTCGTGGTCAGCGACAACACGTACGGCGGCACGTTCCGGCTGTTCGACAAGGTGCTGTCCCGTTACGGCCTCACCTTCAGCTACGTCGACACCTCGCGCCCGGCGCTGGTCGAGCAGGCGCTGACCCCGCAGACCCGCCTGCTGTTCGTCGAGACGCCGACCAACCCGCTGATGAAGCTGACCGACCTGGCGGCCGTCGCGGCGATCGCGCACGCCCGGGCGGTGGGCCTCGTCGTCGACAACACGTTCGCGAGCCCCTACGTGCAGCGGCCGATCGACTTCGGCGCGGATCTCGTCGTCCACAGCACGACGAAGTATCTGAACGGCCACAGCGACAGCGTCGGCGGTCTCGTGGTGGCCACCCGGGACCAGGATATCGAGTGGCTGACGTTCGTCCAGAACGCCGCCGGCGCCATCCTCGGCCCGTTCGATTCGTGGCTGGTGCTGCGCGGCACGAAGACCCTGCCGATCCGGATGGCCCAGCACAACGCCAACGGCCAGGCGCTGGCCGAATTCCTGGAGGCGCACCCGAAGGTCGGGCGCGTGCACTACCCGGGCCTGCCGTCGCACCCCCAGCACGATCTCGCGCGCCGCCAGATGCACGGCTTCGGCGGCATGCTGGCGTTCGAACTGGGATCGCTCGATGCGGCGCGCACGCTGCTGAACCGCGTCCGCCTGCACGCCCTGGCCGAGAGCCTGGGCGGCGTCGAAACGCTCATTTCGCATCCGGCCACCATGACGCACGCGTCCGTCCCGGCCGACGTCCGCGCCCGTCTCGGCATCACCGACGGCCTGGTCCGCATCTCGGTCGGCATCGAAGACATCGACGACCTGAAGGCCGACCTGGCGCAGGCGCTGGACGCCGTCTGATTTCCGGACCACCCCGTGCTCCAGCTCATTCAGGACGCCTTCCGGACGCTGTACAACGTGCCGGAGGTGATCCGCTTCGGCGGGATGATCGGCATGGTCGCGATCGTCTTCGCCGAAACCGGCCTGATGGTCGGCTTCTTCCTGCCGGGCGACTCGCTGCTCGTCACCGCCGGCCTGTTCGCCGCGCGCGGCGACCTGAACATCGCCTGGCTGAACCTGGCGCTGATGGCGGCCGCGGTCGCCGGCGACGCCAGCGGCTACTGGATCGGGTACCACGCGGGCAAGACGCTCTACCAGCGGCCCAACTCCCTCCTGTTCCGGCGCGAGCACCTGCGGAAGACCCACGAGTTCTACGAGCGCCACGGCGGCAAGACCATCGTCATCGCCCGGTTCATGCCGATCGTCCGGACGTTCGCGCCGGTCGTCGCCGGCATCGGGACGATGGGGTACGCGCGGTTCGCGTCGTACAACATCATGGGCGCGGTCGGCTGGGTGGCGACGATGACGCTGGGCGGCTATTTCCTCGGCCGCGCCGTGCCGCACATCGGCGAGCACCTGCAGCTCGTGGTCGCCGGGGTCGTCGTGCTGTCTCTGCTGCCGGGATTCATCGCGTGGCTGCGCGAGCGCGGACGGAAGAAGGCGGACACGCCGGCGTCCTCATGATCCCAGGGTCCCGTCCCGGACCCAGCGCAGGTAGTCCTCGCCGCCGGCCGCGACCGGAATCACCAGCCGCTCCGGCAGGTCGTACGGGTGCAGTTCGCGCAGGCGGGCCAGCAGCGCGTCCGTCCGGGCCGCCGCCGTCTTGATCACCAGCTGACGCTCCCGGTCGCGCGTGACGCGCCCGTCCCAGCGGTAGACCGACTGCATCTCGGCATGGATGGCGACGCAGGCCGCGAGCCGCTCCTCCACCAGCCGCGCCGCGAACGCCTCCGCGTCGGCCTCGATCGGCAGCGTTGTCAGCACCAGCACGCAATCCGTCTCGCTCCCCATGCCCGATCCTCCTGCGCGGCCGGGCGCCGCGCCCGGCGATCGTACGGTCGATCCGAAGCTGCTACAATGGCGCACGCGTGCGTCCGGACTGCCCGGAGCCCGACGGTGAACGGCCGCAGCCCGGCTTCATCATCGCACGAGCGGCCGCGCCGGCACCGCGCCCCGGCGCGACGCGACGCGCCTGGACGCGATGCCCCGCATGAGCCCACGGCCCCGACGTTCGTCCCGTTCCGGACCGGCCGGCCCCACGTTTCTCGTCGAGGAGGCCGCCCGACCGTCCGGCGGACCGCTGGCGGAGCAGTTGCGGGCCTTCCGCTGGCGCGGCGGCCCCACGACGGTCGGACGGACGGCCGTGCGCCTCGAGACCGGCGACGCGCTCGGCGTCGACACGTTCGTCAACGAGTTCTGGACGAGCCGGCAGCGCGCGGCCCACAGCCTTCACGAGATCTCGTATCGCGCCTGCTTCAAGCCGCAGCTTCCCCGCTTCTTCATCGAGCGGCTGACCGCGCCGGGCGCCGTCGTGTACGACCCGTTCGCGGGGCGCGGCACGACGCTCCTCGAAGCGGCGCTGCTCGGCCGCGTGCCGGCGGGCTGCGATGTCAATCCGCTCAGCGCGATGCTGATCGCGCCCCGCCTGGCGCCGCCGACCGTCGAACAGGTCGCCTCGCGGCTCGCCGCCGTCGACTTCACGCGGGTCGACGAGCGGCCGGACGACCTGCTGGTCTTCTTCCATCCGGACACGCTCCGCGAGATCGGCGCGCTCAAGCGCTGGCTGCTGCGCCGCCAGGAGGACGGCACGCTCGATGACGTCGACCGGTGGATCCGGATGGTCGGCGTCAACCGGCTGACCGGGCACTCCCCCGGATTCTTTTCCGTCTACTCGCTGCCGCCGAACCAGGCGCCGTCGGTCGCCTCGCAGCGGAAGATCAACGCGGCCCGGGCGCAGGTCCCGCCGCGCCGCGACGTACCGGCCCTGATTCTCGCGAAGACGCGAAGCCTGCTGGCCGACTGCGACGCCGCGACGCGCGCCCGGCTCGACGCGGCCGGCCGGAACGCGCGCCTGCTGACCGGCACGGCGGATCGGACACCCGCCCTGGCGTCCGCGTCGGTCGACCTCGTCGTGACGTCGCCGCCGTTTCTGGATGTGGTCAACTATGCCGCCGACAACTGGCTGCGGTGCTGGTTCTGCGGCATCGATCCGGCGGGCGTGCCGCTGACCGTCGTCCGGCGGCCCGGGGCGTGGCAGGCCTCGATGACGGCGGTCTTCCACGAGATGGCTCGCGTGCTCGCGCCGGGCGGGTTCGTCGCGTTCGAAGTGGGCGAGGTGCGCGGCGGCCGGCTGCACCTGGAGGAAATCGTCATCCCCTGCGGCGTCGCGGCCGGGCTGCAGCCGCGGCTCGTCGTCATCAATACCCAGCAGTTCACGAAGACCGCCAATATCTGGGGAGTCGCCAACAACCGCAGGGGAACCAACACAAACCGGATCGTGGTGTTCGAGAAAGCGCACGGGACAGCCGCGCCCCGCCCGGTCGCCTGACGCCCGCCAACTGATTCCCGCACTGCCTTCTGTCCTTCGCTACTCCGGAACATGAACGCGTCTTTACATTGACCCGTAGATATGTATAATCGTGCATATTCGTATACGGTCAGATGTCTGGACATCCTTACGCCGTGCCGTCTCCGTGTATACTGCGGGCCGTGAAGGCACACAAACCGGAGGTTCCCGACATCGGGCCGGCGGCCGGGCGCACCGTCAAGACGACGGTCGAACTGCCGGAGGAGATGTGGCGGGCCGCCAAGATCAAGGCGATGGACGAGCGGAGCGACCTCCGCTCGGTGCTGATCGCGGCGCTGGCCGCCTATCTGAAGCCGTCCCGGAAGGATTGACGGGCCGCGGTCGGCCGGGGACCGGCGGCGCCGCCGACAGGCGTGCCGGTCTGAACCACATGCTCGAGGGTACACCTCGATGAGTCGTCAGCGCGTGTCCCGCGGCAAATCGGACGACCAGCCGCACGCCCGGCCGTCCGGACGCCGCCGCCGGATTGTCAACTGGCTGCTGCTGTTCGTCACCTGCGTGCTGGTGGTGGAAGCGCTGGTCGGCAACCGCGGCTTCCTGGCCATGCTCCAGGCCCGGCATCAGTACGAGGCGCTGGCTGCGACCGTCGCCAGCGAACGGGCCGAGAACGCGCGCCTGGAGGAGGAAGCGAAGCTCCTGCGCAGCGATCCGGAAACGATCGAAGACGTGGCGCGCCGCGACCTCGGCCTCATGAAGCCTGGTGAGCAGGTCTTCATCATCAAGGACATCCCGCCGCCCGCCGCCACCAAGCCCTGAGCGCTCCGCCGTCCGATCGCCCCCCGCGAATCATCCTGCCCCGGCGCGTCAGTCGTCGACCTGCAGCCGGAAATAGACGGCACCGCGCTCCATCCCCGGACTGCGCCTCGTGACGGCGATGTAGTCGATCATCCCCTTCAGGTTGCGGGCGAAGTAGTGATTGAAGCCGAGCGCCACGGCATCGCCGCGGACCACGGGCACTTCACGCGCTCACGCGCCAGTCGACGCGGGATCCGAGCGTGCCGGAGACGTACAGCGTGGCCCGGCGGAACCGGAATCGTACCCGCCGCGGCTGAGCCCGGAGTACAGCCGGACCGGCGCCGCGACGCGCGTCAGGCCACGCCGACCGCTTTCATCTTCACCGCGACCGCCTTCAGCAGCGCGTCGTACGACTCGGCGAACTTCTTCACCCCCTCGTCTTCGAGTTCGCCGGTGATCTGCAACACGTCGATCCCGAGCCGGCGGAGGCCGTCGAACGTCGAGTGCGCGCGGTCGAGATCGTCGTGAATGCGGACCCGCGGGTCGCCGTGATCCTTGTACGCCTCGTAGGTCTCCGGCGGCATCGTGTCGACCGAGTCGGGGGCGACCAGCGCCTCCACGTAATACAGGTCGGGATACGCCGGGTCCTTCGCCGACGTCGACGCCCACAGCGGCCGTTGCGTGGCGACGCCCTGCGCCCGGAGCGTCTGGAACCGGGGGCTGCCGACCACCTGCTCGAACGCCTCGTAGGCCAGCCGGGCGTTGGCGATTGCCAGCCGCCCGCGCAGCGACCGGGCCAGGTCGCGGTCGGCGGCCGGACGGGCGGCGTCAGCCGCCACCGCATCGAGCCGCTTGTCGGCGTTCGTGTCCACCCGGCTGACGAAGAAGCTGGCCACGGACCGGATGCGATCGACCGGCGCCCTGGCGGCCGCCCGGCGTTCGAGCGCCGACAGGTAGGCCTCCATCACGTCCCGGTAGCGGTCGATGGCGAACAGCAGCGTGATGTTGATGTTGATGCCGTCGGCCAGGCACTGGTGGATGGCCGGAATCCCGGCGCGGGTGCCGGGGATCTTGATCATCACGTTCGGGCGGCTGCACGCCTGCCACAGCCGGCGGGCCTCGGCGATCGTGCCGTCGGTGTCGTGCGCCAGGTGCGGGCCGACCTCGATCGACACGAAGCCGTCGTTCCCTCCGGTGGCGTCGTGGACCGGCCGGAACGCGTCGGCCGCATGGCGGACGTCGTCGACGGCGAGCGCCTCGAAGACCTGCGCCGGATCCCGGCCGCTCCCGCCGAGGCGCCGGATGTCGGCGTCGTACAGGGCGGTATCGGCAATCGCCTTCTGGAAAATCGTCGGATTGGACGTCATGCCGCTGAGGCCGTCCTCGTCGATCAGGCGGCGCAGCAGCGGCCCGGTGTACAGATCGCGACGGATGTAGTCGTACCAGACGCTCTGCCCGAGCGCCGAGAGCCCCTTCAGCCGGCTGTCGCTCATGACCTCCTCCTGCTTCCTTTCCACAGACAACGGACCGGCCACCGCCCGCGGCCGTCAGCGGCCGCCGGCGCGATCCGGCACCAGGCGCGCCGCCGCCCGGTCGAGCAGCCAGTGCAGCTCGCCGGGAACCGGCTGGATGAGCTGGGCGGGCAGCCGGGACGGATCGCGCGGGCCGTCGAGGACGTCGTGCACGACCTGCGCTTTGCCGTCGCCCGCCGCCACGAACGCCACCAGGGCCGCCCGGTTGATGAACGGCGCCGTGAGCGTGATGCGGAACATCCGCTGCTCGGCGACGTACACCGCCGCCGCGAGCCGGGTCCGTTCCTCGAGCACCGGCGTGCCGGGAAACAGCGACGCGGTGTGGCCGTTGTCGCCGAGCCCGAGCAGCACGAAATCGAGGCCCGGGCGGTCCCCGATCTCGCGCCGCAGCAGCGCCTCGTACGCCGCCGCCGCGCCGGCCGGATCCGCGGCGCCACGCATCGGATGGATCTGCGCGGCCGGCACCGGCACGCGGTCGAGCAGCAGCTGCCGCGCCAGGCGCTCGTTGCTCCGCTCATCGTCCGGCGGAACACACCGCTCGTCGCCCCAGAAGACGTGGACGACGGCCCACGGCACCCGATCGCGGTACGGCGGCGCCGCCAGCAGCTCGTAGGTCCGCCGCGGCGTACTGCCGCCCGACAGCGCGATCGTGAAGCGTCCGGAGGCCGCCACCCTCTCGGCGGCCGCCTTCACGAACAGCTCAGCCGCGCCGTGGCTCAGCGCCTCGGGATCGCGATAGATCGTCATCGTCATGAGCCATCCGGGCGGTTGAGCGCCCGAGCCTCACGCCACCGTGATCTCCGGATCGAGGTACACGTCCTGGATGGCGTGCAGCAGGTCGATCCCTTCCGCCATCGGCCGCTGGAACGCCTTGCGGCCGGAGATGAGCCCCGTGCCGCCGGCGCGCTTGTTGATGACCGCCGTCCGGACCGCCTGCGCCAGGTCGTTCTTGCCCGAGGCGCCCCCCGAATTGATGAGGCCGGCGCGCCCCATGTAGCAGCAGGCGACCTGATACCGGGTCAGATCAATCGGATGGTCGCTGGTCAGCTTGCTGTAGACCAGGTCGTTCGTCTTGCCGAACTTCAGCGCCGTGTACCCGCCGTTGGTCGTCGGCTGCTTCTGCTTGATGATGTCGGCCTGGATCGTGACGCCCAGGTGGTTGGCCTGGCCGGTCAGATCGGCGCTGAGCTCGTAGTCGACGCCGTCCTTCTTGAACGCCGGGTTCCGCAGGTAGCACCAGAGAACGGTCGCCAGGCCCAGCTCGTGCGCGCGGTGGAACGCCTTGGTGGTTTCCTGGATCTGCCGGCCCGATTCCGGCGACCCGAAGTAGACCGTGGCCCCGACCGCGACGGCGCCCATGTTCCACGCCTGCTCGACCTGCGCGAAGTAGATCTCGTCGAACACGTTCGGGTACGTCAGCAGCTCGTTGTGATTCAGCTTCACGAGGAACGGAATCCGGTGCGCGTAGCGCCGCGCCACCGATCCGAGCCCCCCGAGCGTCGAGGCGACCGCGTTGCAGCCGCCGTCGATCGCCAGCCTGACGATGTTCTCCGGGTCGAAATAATCGGGATTCGGGGCGAAGCTCGCGCCCGCCGAGTGTTCGACGCCCTGGTCGACCGGCAGGATCGACACGAAGCCGGTGCCGGCCAGGCGGCCGTGGTTGAAGATCTGAGCCAGGCTCCGGATGACCGCCGGCGAGCGGTCGGACGGAATGAAGACGCGATCCACGAAATCGGCGCCAGGCAGGTGCAGCCGCTCCCGGGGAATGGTCCGGCACTGGTGCTCGAACAGGCTCTGGGCCTCGGCGCCGAGCAGGTTCTCGATGTCCGTGTGCGTCCTGGTCATAGGCTCCCTGTCTCCCGAAGGCGCGAGGGCCCGTCCCCGCGGCCGGCCGGTCCGCCGGCACGCCGGCGGGTCCTCGCCGACCACGCCGGGTCCGGCATGCAGTCTATCGTATTCATGCTACACGGTCGTCGCGAAGGAGCGAAACGGCGGGCGGCTGCGGTCGAGGCGGGTGATTCAGCGCGTGGGGCGGGACGGGAGGCGGGAGGCCGAAAACAAGACGAGGGCGCGTGGGGCACTCGCGCCGCTCGTCTTCAGGTTCGTGATCATTCCGCGAGTGCACGATGCATCTGCCCCGCTGCGGCACGCAGGATCCTCCGCAGCTCCCCGCTCGGCAGGCGTGCAATACTGAGGTCGAGCGCCTGCAGCGGCGGCAGGGGATCGGCGCATGCGTCGATCGCCGCCCCCAGCGCCACCACGTCCGCCCGAACCGTCACCGACGAGCGCTGGCGGTCGAGCCATCCAGCGTACCGTTGGAGCGGCGCGTACAGCAGCCTCAGTGCGGTCGGGTCCATCAGGCAACCCTGACGTTCTCGCCTCGCGGACCCTTCGGGCCCTGTCCCCGCTCGAAGGTGACCGCCTGCCCTTCACGGAGTTCGTCGAACGGGGTCTGCCCGCACGCGGAATTGTGGAAGAAATACTCGTTGCCGTCGCTCGCCGCGATGAAACCGAAACCCTTTTCGCTGACGAGTCGCTTGATCGTGCCGTTCATGGGCGCCATGGCCGTCTCTCTCCTGAAATCCATTGAAATCGTGAACGCGGGGGCAGGGCCGGTGACGGCCCGGAGTGTTCCGTGTCTGCCCCTGAGGCCGGTCGGCGCTGGATGAACGCAGGCTGGCTGACGTCGAAACCGAGTCCTCAGTATACCTCGTCCGCGCCTCGCGTGCCGGTCTCTTCTGCGGGCACGACCGCTCGAGCGTGATATGCTGGCATTTTCAAGGCCTCTCGCCGACTCCCCCCATGCCATTCTCCGCACTGACGCTGCATCCGGATCTGCTGCGGGGGCTGAAGGATCTCGGATTCGTGCGCCCGACCGCCATCCAGGCCGACGCCATTCCACCGGCCATGGCCGGCCGGGATCTGCTCGCTGCGGCGGCGACCGGCAGCGGAAAGACCGCGGCGTTCCTCCTGCCGGTCCTCCAGCGGCTCATCGGCGAACGCCGGGGCGTGACGCGCGCCCTCGTCCTGACGCCGACCCGCGAGCTGGCCGCGCAGATTCTCGGCGACCTGAATGACCTGGCGGTGCACACCCCGATCACCGCCGCCGCGGTCTTCGGCGGGGTCGGCATGGGCCCCCAGGAGCACGCCTTGCGCAGCGGCGTCGACGTGGTCGTCGCCACGCCCGGGCGGCTGCTGGACCACTGCAAGCGGCCGTACGCGAAACTGGCCGGGGTGACGTACCTCGTGCTGGACGAGGCGGATCGCATGCTGGACATGGGCTTCCTGCCCGACATCCGCCGCGTGCTCCGCCACCTGCCGTCACGCCGCCAGACGCTGTTCTTCAGCGCGACCATGCCGCCGCCGATCGTCGCGCTGGCGCGCGAGATGCTCCGCGACCCGGTGACCATCAACATCGAACGCCGCGCCGCGCCGGCCGGCGGCATCACCCAGGCGGTCTATCCGGTGCCGGCGCACCTCAAGGTGCCCCTGCTCTTCGAGCTCCTGCGGCGGGAAGAGATCCGCGACGCGCTCGTGTTCACGCGGACCAAGCATCGTGCGGACCGCCTGGCGCGATCCCTCGCCCAGCTCGGGATCCGGGTCGAGCGGATTCACGGCAACCGGTCGCAGGCGCAGCGCACGAACGCGCTCGCGGGATTCAAGAGCGGAAAATACCGGGTCCTGGTGGCGACCGACATCGCCGCGCGCGGGATCGACGTCACGGCGCTGGGACACGTGGTGAACTTCGACGTCCCGGCGGCCCCTGAAGATTACATCCACCGCATCGGGCGCACCGGCCGGGCGGAGGCCACCGGCGCCGCCTTCACGCTCGTGTCGCCGGAGGAGGAGAGCACCGTGCGCGCGATCGAGCGCGCCCTCGAAAAGCGGCTGCCGCGCGTGACGCTCCCGGACTTCGACTACCAGCGCCGGCAGCCCACGCCCGCCGCGCGGCCGGGCCCCGGGCCGCGCCGGCCCGTGCGCCGGCGCCCGCCAGGCCGGTAGCCTGCCGGACGGACGCGCCACCCCTCGGACACGGAAGGCTCCCGCCGCGACGTGCAAGAGCAAATATCAAGCCGGCTTGGCCGGCGATGCAATGAGCGCCTCGAACTCTTTCCGCCCGAGCGCGCGCCAGCGGCTGAGGCTCTGCCCGCGCCGCCGGCCGGCCGCCCCCTTCGCGGCAGCCGCCGGACGCCCGGCCGCGCGCGGCAGGGATGAACGAACCTGTGACCGACGTTTCATGTGCGCTCCGATTGATGACCGAAGTGGGCCTGTCGGCGCGCACCCAAGGGAGGGGCGGTGCGGCTCGAACGCTGGCGGGCTCAATGCGGTGTGACAGCCTGCAGTGTAGCAGGATCCGCCCGTTTCACGTATTTACCCAGCCTCCGATCGCCGGGGCGTATACTTGATGAGACTGCTTTCCTGAGCCCTGCGGCCGTTCCGGCCTCCAGCCCTCACCAAAGCGCCTTCAGCGAGGGCTCGTGAAGAAGAACTCGACCAATATCCGGATCCTGCACGAACTGATTGCCGCGCTCGAGCGCCGACTCCCGCAGGTGCAGCGCACGGGCGAGCTGGCCATCGCGCAGGAGGCGGCCGCGCTCAAGGCCAGGGCCCTGGCACGGATCGCGGAGCTCGAACGCGAGCCGGTGTCCCTGCACCCGCAACCCGTGCTCTAGAGGAAAGGATCGTGATGTCCGATTCCCAGCCGCGACGTTCACGTCCCCGCGTCCTGCTCACCTCGGTCTTCGGCCCCTTCGCCCGCGACGATGAATTCGGCAGCCGCGCGATCAACCCGCTGGAGCTGTATCACAACCAGGTGACGCGCGCCCAGGGCCCCTTTTCGCTGCGCATGCACCACCGCTCGTGGGGCATCATGCTGATCCAGGCGAACATCTCCGCCCCGTCGACGCTGCTGGATTTTCCGACCCGCGAGCGCTTCGTCGACGAATTGAAGGCGCACCAGTACGACATCGTCGGCATCTCGGGCATCATCGTGAACGTCGGCAAGGTCCGCGAGATGTGCCGGCTCGTCCGGGAGCACTCGCCGGCCTCGACGATCGTCGTCGGCGGGCACGTGGCGGCCATCCCGGGCGTCGAGGCGATGCTGGACGCCGACCACATCGTCAAGGGCGAAGGCATCCGGTGGTTCCGCGAATTTCTCGGCGAGCCGGTCGACGCCCCCATCGCGCACCCGCCCATCCGGTCGTCGTTCGGCTTCCGTCTCATGGGCCTCAAGGCGCCGCGCGGCGGCGGCGACCCGGCCGCGACGATCATCCCGTCGGTCGGATGCCCCATGGGCTGCAACTTCTGCACGACGTCCGCCTTCTTCGGCGGCAAGGGGCGGTTCGTCAACTTCTTCGAGACCGGCCGGCAGGTCTTCGACGTCATGTGCGACGCCGAGCGGCAGCTCCACGTGCGGACGTTCTTCATGATGGACGAGAACTTCCTCCTGTACAAGAAGCGCGCGCTCGAGCTGCTCGATCTGATGAAGCGCCACGCCAAGGCGTGGTCGCTCTTCGTGTTCTCCTCGGCCAACGCGATCCGGAAGTACGAGATGCAGCAGCTCGTGGAGCTCGGCGTCGCGTGGGTCTGGATGGGGTTCGAGTCGGCCAGCGCCGGCTACTCGAAGCTGCACGGCGCCGACACCGTCGCCCTGACGCGCGAGCTCCAGTCGCACGGCATCCGCGTGCAGGGCTCGACCATCATCGGGATGGAGCACCACGCGCCGGCGAACATGCGGGCGGAGATCGAACACGCGGTCGCCCACGACGCCGACTGCCATCAGTTCATGCTCTACACGCCGGTGCCCGGCACGCCGCTCCACGCGCAGATGACGGCCGAAGGGCGGATGCTGGAGGATGTGGACCTGGCCGACATCCACGGTCAGTACAAGTTCAACTTCAGACACGCGCACATCGACCGGGACGCGTCGAAGTCGTGGCTCGACTGGGCGTTCCAGCACGACTTCGACGTCAACGGCCCCAGCCTCTTCCGCATGATGCGGACCACGTTCCGCGGCTGGGCGCGGTACCGGGACGCCGCCGATCCGCGGATCCGCGCCCGGTTCGCCGAGGAGGCCGCGAAGCTGCGGCACGGGTACGGCGCGGCGCTGTGGGCGATGGAGCGCTATCTCGACAGCTCGAACGCGCACGTCAGCGCCCGCATCCGGGACCTGCGGCGGCAGATCGAGCGGGATCTCGGCGGGCTCGCCCGCGTGATCGACCGCGCCGTCGGTCCGGCGCTGCTCTGGTCGGCGCGCCGCGACGCCGCCGCGTACCCGACCGGCCGGCCGCTCGAGCCGCGCACGTTCGTCGACCGGCGCAACTGGGCGTAAGAGCCGCCCCCCCGGGGGCAGGCGGTTCCGGGCCCGCATCGAGGCGAGGCGATCCGGACCGCTGGCAGCCAGCCAGGGAAGGGACGCCGCTGCGGCGCCCCTCCGCGATGCCGCCGCCTCCGGACCACGTTCCCCCTGTGACAGTCCCGCCGGTGCGGGCGGCCCGATTCGCGGCCGCACCGGCCGCGAGTGAACCTCCGGGCCGTTGGCCTCGTCACAGAAGCGCAGTTCTGCCGCAGTCCGCGTCTCCGGGCCGCCCGCCCGGGCCGGCGCCCTGGCGCCCGTGCCCGGCCGGGCGTTCGCGCCCGTATACTGAGCACGACCGGCGAGGTGCCAATGGCCGACCATGATTCGTCGCCTCCGGATCCGGGCGTGTTCCGGACGCTCGGCAACGATCTGCGCGTCGTCTGGCAACAGATCGCCGACTCCGGCGCCAGCCGGACGTTTCACCGATCGATTGACGAGCTCGAGGAGTTCTACCTCAGCACCCACAGCCGCGACCGGCTGGCGGCCATGCGGCGCGGCAAGCGCACCGTCTATCTGTCGCTGTGGCTGCTGAAAGCGCTGTTCCTGAAACTGACGCCCTCCAGGCGCCTGCTGCTCCTGCTCAGCATGTGGCTGCTGTGGGTCGGGGTGTTGAACGTGTCCGTAGGCCGGCAGCAGGTGACCGTGCAGTTCCCGTTCCTCGGGATTGCCGTGCTGCTCTTCGTCCTGATGCTCGAGTTGAAGGACAAGCTGCTCGCGCGGAACGAGCTCGAGGCGGGGCGCGCGGTGCAGCTCGCGCTGATGCCCGACCGTCCCCCGAGCTTCCCGGGCTGGGACATCTGGCTCTTCACGCGGTCGGCCAACGACGTCGGCGGTGATTTGGTGGATTACCTGCGGATCGACCCGCAGCGGCTCGCCGTCGCGCTGGGGGACGTGGCCGGCAAGGCGCTCCCGGCCGCGCTGCTGATGGCGAAGCTGCAGGCCACGCTGCGCGCGCTGGCGTCGCAGTGCCCGTCGCTCGGCGAGCTGGGCCGGCAGGTCAACCGGATCCTCAACCGGGACGGGCTGCCCAACCGGTTCGCCACGCTCGTCTACCTGGAGCTCGCGCCCGATTCCGGCCGCGTCCGGCTGCTCAACGCCGGCCACATGCCGCCGCTCCTCGTCCAGGCCGGGTCCATCCGGGAGACGCCGCCGGGCGGGATCGCGCTCGGCATCGTGCCCGAGGCCGACTTCGTCGAGCAGCAGGTCGAGCTCCAGGCGGGCGATCTGCTGCTGGTGTACTCGGACGGCGTGACCGACGCGATGAACGGTGCGGGTGAGTTCTTCGGGGAGGAGCGGCTGCGCGCCGCGCTGGCGGCGGTCGCGACCTCCACGGCGGAAGTGGCGGGCCGGAGCCTCCTGGCCGCCGCCGACGCGTTCACGGGCGACGCCCGCGCGTTCGACGACCTGTCGCTGGTGGTCCTCAAGCGCCTCGCGTAGCCGGGCGGCAATTCCCTGATCACCTTCCCCGATGCGTCGGCGAACGGCATCACCGGCAGGCCGTCGGCCTTCACCTCGATGACGACCCGGGCGCGGCCCGTTGGTGGAGGCGGCGACGCCAAGAGGTCGCCGGACACCGGCGACCTTTTGAAGAATTTCGTTGCGGGGGCGGGCAACCGGCGTTACTTGCAGCTGTGGAACGCGGCGGCGTGAGGGGATTGAACAGCGAAGCCACGCGCCCTTACGGCGCGGTCCGCTCCACGAGTGGATTGACGACCGTCACTCCCCCGTAGCCCTGGCCATCAGCGAGATCCTCAGAGTACAGAACCTCGGCGCCCGCGGCCTGGGCAGCGTGGATGACCAGCGCATCCCAGAACGAGATGCGGTACCGCTCTTCCAACTCAAGAGCTCCCAGCACCGAGTCAGCCGTGTTCACGACGACCTGCCAGGTCAGGTAATCCGCCACGACCTCTCGGGTGGCCTTGGCGTTCAGAGGCCGACCCGCCTTTCGTCGCAGATTGACCGCGAGCTCCTGAAGAACCTGCGTGCTGACGACACCACTCCTTTGAAGCCACAACTCGTCGATGAGCGCCTTCGCGCGAGTGTGCTTCCTGCCCGTCGACTTGTCGTGGGCGTACATCAGGATGTTGGTGTCGACGAAGTACTTATCGCTCATGAATCTCGTCGCGTGATTCAGCAGGGGTCCACTGCAGATCGAGCCCTTTGTGCAGCCGCGCGAGGGCGCGCCGGCGCGCCTTATCGAAGGCCTTCCGTTCGCGGACGAGCGATTCCAGGCGGTTCGTCAACAAGGCGCTGAGAGAACAACCCTCTTCGGCAGCCAAGATGCGGGTCTCGCGCAACAGGTCGGCGTCCAGCTTCAACGTGACATTGGCTTTCATAGGTTCAATCAGCACAGTTATTGTGCAGCACTATTTTACGTGCCAGCCGCCCCAGCGTCAAGCAGGCTGCGCGCGCGTATCTGCCGAAATACAGGCGGATCGACGATCCGACACTGAAGGTCGAACTCGACCGAATCGGGCCGCTCAAGAGCGCGACGGTGAGCATCGAACAGATGGCGGCAAAAGCCGATCTGACGACGCTTTACCTCTCAGCGTATCCGGTGCTGAGCGACACGGTTCACGCCGGCATCCGCGACCTTGAAACGCGCCACGTCGAGACGGGCAACGGCGACATCGTCACGTTGAAGAACGAGCCTGCGGTTGACGGTCTCGAAGTACTGCTCCTGATGACGACAGCGTTTCTGATCGCGGCGCTCGAAGGATTTGCGTCGATCCTGAAGCTCGATCTCGGCGACTTCTGCGAACGGTCGAAGGGAACGCTCAAGGCGCTTGCGGATGCGGGTTCGTCGTGAAGACGACGCGCGCGGCAAGGACGATCTCGAACTCGAAGACTACCTCGGGTTCGAGCTGCCTATCGACCTTACGCGGGTGACGCGCGCCGCCCGCGCCTGAAAGTGACGTTGGTTGCGGGCCTGAGCCGGAGGGAGCCGTACATGAAATAACCCGCTGCAGGACAGCGGGTTATATTGAAAAGTTGGTTGCGGGGGCGGGATTTGAACCCGCGACCTTTGGGTTATGAGCCCAACGAGCTACCGGACTGCTCCACCCCGCGACACTGAATGAACCATCATAGCACCCGCACCTGAACCGGTCAAACGGCCGGAGATCCGATCGGGCCGACGCGACCCGGTCGAGACGGCGCGAGGCCCTCGAACGGCGGCCGTCGGCACGCCCCCTGCCGATGCCGGCGCCCGCCACCCCGATCTATACTCGCCCGCATGCCCCGCATCGAGACGCACGCGCCAGGCAGCTTCTGCTGGATCGAACTGGCCACCACCGATCAGCCGGCCGCAAAGCGCTTCTACACGTCGGTCTTCGGCTGGGAGGTCCAGGATTCGCCGATGGGGCCGGACGAGCTCTACTCGATGTTCACGCTCGACGGCCGCCCGGCCGCCGCTGCCTACCCCCTTCGCGCCCAGGAGCGCGCGCAGGGGGTGCCGCCGCACTGGATGCTGTACGTCGCCGTCACGAGCGCAGACGAAGCGGTCGCGCGCGCGGCCGCCCTGGGCGGCCGGACGTTCGGGCCGGCGTTCGACGTCATGGACTACGGCCGCATGGCGGTCCTGCAGGATCCGGCCGGCGCGGTCATTTCGGTCTGGCAGCCGAAGACGCACATCGGGACCGGCATCACCGGCGTGGCCGGCACGCTCTGCTGGGCCGATCTCAGCACCCCCGATCGCGACCGCATCGAGCCGTTCTACACGGGGCTGTTCGGCTGGACGTTCGGCAAGGAAGACGAGGATCCGGCCCACGCCTACTGGCACATCAGGAACGGCCACGACTTCATCGGCGGCATCCCGCCAGCCTCCCGGCGCGACCCGCGCACGCCGCCCCACTGGCTCGCCTACTTCCTCGTCCACGACTGTGACGCGTCGGCCGCCAGCGCGACCGCCCTCGGCGCGCGCACCTGGCTGCCCCCGACGACCTTCGAAGATGTCGGACGGATGGCCGTGATCGCCGACCCGCAGGGGGCGATGTTCGCCCTGTTCCAGCCGGCCGGCCGGGCCTGATCCGCTGCGGCATGCTTCCCGGTCACGGCCCGCTCCCGGCGCGCTCGCGACGCCGCCCGCATCCGGGCGTTTCGCTCGCCCTGCTGCTCCTCCTGCTGTGGCCCGCCCCCGGCCGCGCGGACACGCGTCCAGCGAACGCCGGCGATCCAGCTGTCGCGCAGGCGGCGAAGTCCGCGCCGGCACGGGCCGGGACCGGCGGACCGCCGCCGCTCTTCCCGACGCTCGCGAAAGACTTCGAGCACTTCGTCTCGCCGGAGACCGGCTTCTGGCTGGCGGGCGGGCTGGGCGTCGCGCTGGGCGCGCACCAGGAAGATCGACAGACCACGACCGCCTTCACGGGCGACGTCACGCTCGATCACGCGTTCGCGCCGGGCGGCGTGCTGGGGAACGGCTGGACGGAGCTGGGCACGGCGGCCGGCGTGTACGCGCTGGGACTCGCGTCGCATCACGCGGCGGCGGCCCGCCTCGGCTCCGCGCTGCTGCGCGCGGGCGTCGTCGCCGGCCTGGTCACCGACGCGCTGAAGATCGCGGTGCGCCGCACCCGGCCGAACGGCGCGAACTACTCGTTTCCCTCCGGCCACACGTCGGTCACCTTCGCGTCGGCCACGGTGCTGGCGCGCGCATACGGCTGGAAGGTCGGCCTGCCGGCCTTCCTCGCGGCGACCTACGTCGGCGCGTCGCGCATCGAGAGCCGGCATCACTACCTGTCGGACGTCGTGTTCGGCGCCGCCATCGGCATCGCCGGCGGCCGGACGATCGAGCTGACGGCCGGCCGGCACCGCCTGGCCGTCGGCGCCGCCGCCGTGCCGGGCGGCCTGGCGATCGTCTTCGAGCCGCGCCTGCGCTGAACCGCCCCGCTATTCCGCGACGACCGCCTGGCCCGTGCGCGGCTTCCGCATGACCCAGGCGACCGGCGTCATCAGCAGAAACGTCACGGCCAGCACGTGGAAGACGTCCATGTAGCTCATGTACGCCGCCTGCTGCCCCAGCAGGGCGTAGGTCTGCGCGAGCGCCTGCCGGGCGGCGGTCACCGGATCGGCGCCGTGCGCCATGAAGAGGCCGCGGGCCTGCGCCAGCATGTCGCGCGTGACGCTGTCGTAGGTGGAGAGGCTGGTCGAGAGGCGGCTCTGGTGGAACTGCGTGCGCCGCGCAATCAGCGTCGTCGTAAAGGCGATGCCGAGGCTGCCGCCGATGTTGCGCGTCAGGCTGTAGATGCCGGCCGCAAAGCCCATCTCCTCCCGCGGAATGGGATCCATGGTCGCGGTCGTGAGCGGGACGAAGATGAAGGCGAAGCCGGTCCCCTGCCAGATCCCGAGCCAGGCGAGGTGCCAGACGCCGGCCTGCAGCGTCAGATTGGAGAAGGCGAACAGCGAGGCGCTCGCGATGACGAGGCCGCCCGTGATGAGCATCCGCGCGTCCCACCGCCGGCCGAGCAGCAGCCCGGCGATCGGCATGAAGATCAGCGTGCCGATGCCGCGCGGGCTGGTCAGCATGCCGGCCACCTCCGCCGTATAGCCCATCAGGGTCTGCAGCAGCAGCGGCAGGGCCACCGTGCTGCCGTAGAGCACCATGCCGAGCACGGTGATCAGGCCGACGCCGGCCGCATAGGTGCGGTGCTTGAACAGCTTGAGGTGCACCA
>Ga0307374_10005897_pt1 | contig 19588 bp, 20 predicted proteins | sample OX3MG_FD_202532 | JGI IMG/M metagenome (GOLD analysis project Ga0307374, IMG submission 202532) | Soil microbial communities from Risofladan, Vaasa, Finland - OX-3 | ecosystem: Environmental > Terrestrial > Soil > Coastal area > Acid sulfate soil | place: Finland: Risofladan, Vaasa | collected...
CGCCTATGGTGAGGAACTCGCCATAGGCGAAGTTGACGTAGTTGGTCACCCCGAACTGAAGCGATACCCCCACTGCGGCCAGCGCCAGGACCGATGCGGTGATCAGCCCAAATCCGAACGACAGCGCCAGGACACTCATACGGTCGCCTCCTCCACAGGTGAGCTTCTACGCGCCTCGATCAACCGCCGGGCACGCTCCGCAATCGGATAGTCGATGAACCTGCCGTCGAGCTGGATCGAGGCCGAGCCGGCCGCCACGGCCCGCTCGAACGCCTCCAGCACCCGCCGCGCATCCCCGACCTCGGTCTCGGTCTCGGTGAACACTGTGTTCGCGATGTCGACCTGGGCGGGATGGAGACAGAGTTTACCTTCAAAGCCCAGGCGCCTCGCCTGGCGTGCCTCGGTCTCGAACCCGGCAGCGTCGGACAGCGTGGGATAGACGGTGTCGATCGGAGCCGCGAGGCCCGCAGCCCGGGATGCGACGACGGTCCGCACCCGCGCCCACAGAACACCCTCGTTGCCGGGCGTCCACTCCATGTTGGTGTCGAGTGTGAAGTCGCCGGCTCCGAAGCTGAGCCGGCGAACGCGCCTCGACGCGGTGGCGATCTCGTCGAGGCGGGTGAGCCCGGCGGCGGTCTCGATGATCGGCAGCAGCTCGACCGAGCCGGGCAGTAGACCCCGCTCGACCTCCAGCTGGGACATCAGCCAGTCCGCCGTGACAACCTGTTGGGACGACTCCACCTTGGGCAGCACGATGCCGGCCAGGCCGGCTCGAACCGCGGCCATGAGGTCGGCGTAGGCGAAGGCGGTGGTCAGGGCGTTGACGCGTACGAAGACCCGCGGGTGGGCGCCGGTCAGGCTCGCCAGCAGGTCGGGCACAAGGGCGCGCGCGGCCGGCTTCTCCTCGCTGGCGACCGCGTCCTCGAGGTCGAGTATCACGGCGTCGGCGGGACCGCCGAGCGCCTTCTCCACGTGGCGGGCGTGGTTCACGGGAGTGAAGAGCATCGTCCGCATCGTCATCCCGGCGTCACCGGCGAAGAGGGCGAGCCGGCAGGGTCGATGCCGAATTCCGCAAACACCTCCGCGTCATCCTGACCAAGCGCGGGGCCGGTGTGCCGGATCCGGCCGGGAGTGGAGCTGAGCCGGGGCGTCACCGCCACCAGGCGCATCGGGCCCATCAACGGGTCGTCCACCGTCACGAAGCTTCCCCGGGCCTTGAAATGCGGGTCGTCGTAAACGCCGGGGAGGTCGTAGACGGGGCCCACCGCGACCTGCGCCTCCTCCATCCGGCGGAGCACATCCTCGCGCGGGTAGGTGGCCATCCAACCACCGACGATCTCGTCGATCAGCTCGATGTTGTTCACGCGCGCCGCGTTGGTCGAAAAGCGAGCGTCCCTGACGAGTTCGGGCCGTCCGATCGCCTCCGCCAGCCGCTCGAAGATCGACTGCGCGCTGGCGGACAGCGCTATCCACTGCCCGTCGCCGCACTCGTAGGCGGTGCGCGGCGCGACGTGCGAGAGCGTGTTGCCCCTCCGCCGGAGATCCAACCCGAGTTGGTCCCAGTCGAGCAGGGTCGGCTCCATCAGCGGGAGCAGCGACTCGGCCAGAGAGATATCGATGACCTGGCCGGGGCCTCCGTTGACGTCGCGGTGGTAGAGGGCCAGCATCACCGCGAAGGCGCCGGTCAGCGCCGCGACGCCGTCGGCGAGCGGCATGCTGGGCAGCGTCGGAGGACCGTCCGCGGGCCCGGTCATGTGGGAGAAGCCGGACATCGCCTCGGCGATGGTACCGAAACCCGGCCGGGCGCTGTATGGCCCGTCCTGGCCGTAGCCGGTGACCCGGGCGATGACCAGCCCGGGGTTCAGGGCGTGGAGGACGTCGGGGCCGAGGCCCCAGCGCTCCAGCGTCCCCGGCCGGAAGTTCTCCACCAGGACGTCGGCGCGGACCAGCAGGCGCTTCAGCGCCGCCACGCCGGCCGGCCGCCGGAGGTCGAGGGCGACCGAGTGCTTGTTCCGCGAGATCGAGGCCCAGTAGACCGACGATCCGTTCTTCTGCGAGCCCCAGCTGCGCTGGTGGTCACCGACGCCCGGCTGCTCGACCTTGATGACGTCGGCCCCGAAATCGCCCAGCCGCTGCGCGATCATCGGGCCCGCGATCAGCGTCGCGATGTCGACGACCCTGCGCCCGGCCAGAACCTGCTCGCTCAACCGGCTATCTCGTGGGAGCGGCCAGCCTCCGAGGCCAGGCTCCGCACCGTCTCCAGGCATACCTCCGCCTCGGAGAGCACGTGCTCGCGCATCTTGGCCCCGGCCGCCAGGGCGTCGCCACTGCGCATCAGCTGGACCACCTCCCGGTGCTGGTTGGAGGCAAAGTCGGTCCGCTCGGGCCGGCGCGCGGTGGTCACGCCCCAATAGCGATCCACGTGGCTGCGGACCTGGCGAAGGACGATCTGGCATCGCTGGTTGCCGAGCAGGCCCACCAGAGCGTCGTGGAATTCCCGGCCGAGATCGAGGAATCGCTGGGGGTGCTGGCGGAGCAGGTCCATCTCCTCGATGCGCTGATCGAGCGCGTCCAGCTCGGCGGGGGTGATGATCCGAGTCACCTCTTCGACGACGGCAGCCTCGAGGACGGATCGCAGCCACAAGAGCTCTTTCACGTCTTCGGGGTTGATGCCGGTCACGACGAGACCGCCACCGGGCAGGCGGTCGGCGAAGCCCTCCGACTCCAACTGCCGGAGAGCCTCCCGGAGCGGGGTGCGGCTGATGGAGAGCTGCTCGGCGAGGTCCGCTTCGATCAGGCGTGACAGCGGCGGGAGCTCGCCATTGGTTATCTGGACCCGCAGCAGGTCGGCGATCGACTGGGCCGCCGAGAACCGCCGGATCTTCAAACCGTCAAACCCACCCAAGGGAGGTTGCCCTCCCTTGGTATACCGGCATACATTTATGCTGCAGTCTAACGACGGCGGCCGGTCGGTCGTCAAGTGGCAAATGTCTTCCCGTATTCAAGAGGTGCCCCGGCAAGTGGACGAACTCCAGCGGCGGTTCCAGGACATCAACACCTGCGACGTTTCCGATGCGCTCGACTCGATGGGCCTCCAGGGCCAGGTTCATGGGTTGGTCCCTCTATGGCCGGGCGCGCCGCCGCTGGTCGGTCCGGCGCTGACGATGAAGCTGCACCCGCAGGCCAAGTACTCGACGGTCATCGGCACGCTGGAGGGGATCGCAGTCGGCAAACCCGGCGACGTGATCGTCTTCGACAACGACGGGCGCACCGACATCAATACCTTCGGCAGCATCGCGGCCTACTGCGCCAGGAAGCAGGGGATCGTGGGGTGCATAACCGACGGCGCGTCGCGCGACGTGGATGGGATGCAGGAGGAGGGGTTCCCGATCTACGGCCGGGGGGCGGTGACCACCTCGGTCCGGGACCGTACCGGCTTCGTCGGCTACCAGGTGCCGGTGCGGATCGGGGGCGTGGACGTGAACCCGGGCGACATCGTCATGGCGGACGTCAACGGGGTGGTGGTCATCCCCGCCGAGCGCCTCGACGAGGCGCTCAGGATGGCCCACTTCTTCCGCGAGATGGAAAGGCGCGTCAAGGCCGCGGTCGACGCCGGTGGTTCCCCCGTCGAGGTGCACGAGAACCTGAAGTACGACCGCCTGTTCTCTGACATCCGGGCGGCAGAGATGCCCGATTCGCAACCGGCCGGATAGCTCCCGGCGGCGGATTGGCCCGGATAGTCCTCGTCCAGCCGATGTACCACCCCGACGGGGAGGCGCTGCTCCGCGCCCGCCACGGGCTCGAGGTCGTCGCCGGTGACCGTCTCGCCGACCTGGCGCCGCACCTCGCCGAGGCTGAGGCGATCATCGCCAGGACACCCTCGAAGGTGCGCGCGGACGTGATCGCCGCCGCCCCCCGGCTCCGGGTCGTGAGCACCTCCGGGTTCGGCAGCGACAACGTCGACATCCCCGCCGCCACGGCCGCGGGCGTGATGGTCGTCAACAACCCCGGCTCGGCGGAGAACGCTGTCGCCGAGCACACGGTCGCCCTGGTGCTGGCCCTGGCCAAGAAGCTGACCTGGAGTGACGCGGCCGTCCGGTCGGGCAGGCCGTGGGACTTCCGTGGCGGCTTCGACGCCATCGAGCTGCGGGGTCGCACCCTCGGCGTCGTCGGCTTCGGACGGATCGGCCGCGAGGTCGCGCGCAAGCTGCACGAGGGCTTCGGGATGGACGTGGTCGCTCACGACCCGATGCTCGACGTCGCCGCGCTCGCCCCCTGGGCGCGCGGGATCGAATCGGTCGAGGCCCTGCTCCCGCTAGCCGACGTCGTCACCGTCCACTGCGCGCTCACACCGCAGACCCGCCACCTGTTCGACGCCCGGCGGCTGGCGCTGATGCGGAGGGGAGCGCTGCTCGTGAACACCTCCCGCGGCCCGGTGGTGGACGAGGCGGCGCTAGCCTCGGCGCTTCGGTCGGGAAGCATCGCGGGAGCAGGGATCGACGTCTACGAGTCCGAGCCGACGGCCGCCGGGAACCCCCTCTTCGGCCTCGCCAACACGATCCTCACCGCCCACACCGCCGGGCTGACCGTGGAGTCGGCGCGGCAGCTGGCGATCTCGGCGGCGCGCCAGGTGCTGGCGGCCCTGGATGGCGAGCGGCCGGCCAACCTGCTCAACCCAGAGGTCTGGGAGCGGCGCCGGGGCGGCGCCGGCGCCGGGGTCGGATCGTGAGGCTGCCGAGCTCGGTCACCGTCCGCGAGGTCGGGACCCGCGACGGGTTCCAGATGGAGCGCGCGTTCATCCCCACCGAGGAGAAGATCGCCATCGTCGACGAGCTGACCGCGGCCGGGATCCGGCGGATGGAGGTCACCTCCTTCGTGAGCCCGAGGGCGGTGCCCCAGCTCGCGGACGCGGAGGAGGTCTTCGCGCGAGCCGCCCGGCGCCCGGGCGTGACCTACGAGGTGCTGGTGGCCAACGCGCGGGGAGCGCGGCGCGCCGCGGCCGCCGGCGCCGAGCGGATGCTCGTCGTCATCGCCGCCAGCGACGTGTTCAACCGGGCCAACGTCAACATGACCATGCGCCAGTCGCTGGAGCAGGCTGCTGAGATCGCCGACGTGGCGCGAGCGGCCGGGATCCCCCTGATCGGAGCACTCGCCGCGGCCACGGCCTGTCCCTACACGGGCGAGGTGCCGGTGGACCGGGTGCTCTGGCTTGCCGACCAGTTCGTCGAGGTCGGGGTGAGCGAGCTCTACGTCGCTGACTCGATCGGGATGGGATACCCGAAGCAGGTGCAACAGCTGACGGCGGCCCTGCTGGACCGCCACCCGCACCTGCCCCTGATAGTCCACCTGCACAACACCCGGGGGATGGCGCTCGCCAACGTGATGGCCGCCCTCGAGGTGGGCGCGACCACCTTCGACGGGTCGATCGGAGGACTCGGCGGCTGCCCCTTCGCGCCCGGCGCCAGCGGCAACCTCTGCACCGAGGACCTGGTCCACATGCTGCACGGCCTCGACATCGACACCGGCATCGACCTCGACGCGCTGATCGCGACCTCAAGGCGGGTCGAGGGCATGGTCGGCCACCGCCTGGAGGGCTCGGTCGTCCACGCCGGCAAGAGCTTCCAGCCCTTCCCGATACCTCCGCAGCTGCTGGCCCCCGATGGCGTCCGAACCGTCCAGGATGTCGAGGCCCTGGCGTTCAAGGTCCGCGAGCCGGGTGGCTGACCCGGCGCCGGGCGCGCTCGGCCTCGACCTGCCGGTACCCGAGCGAATCCGCGGCCGCATCGTTGAGATCCGGCGGTTCATCGAGGAGAGGATCCGTCCGATCGAGGAGCGACTCGCCGCGAGGCTGGTTGACGAGAGGGACCACCTCGACGCCACGGGGCGGCTGGTGCCGGAGGTCCAGGAGGCCAAGGACGAGATCCGCCGCCTCGCGGGGCGCGCCGGCTTCCACGCCCTCCAGGTGCCCGCGCGGCTCGGCGGGGGTGACCTATCGCCGAGCGACCTCCTGTACGTGCAGGAGGAGGTGTACCGGGACGGGCTCCGGCTGATCAAGGAGGTGCTGCCCTGGACGGAGGGGCCGACGCCGCTGCTCTACCACCTGCCCGAGCACCTCCGCGAGCGCTACCTCGGGAGGCTGATGCGCGGCGAGGTGTCCGCCTGCTTCGCCGCGACCGAGCCGGACGCCGGTTCCGACCTCACGGGGATCCAGACGACCGCCCGGCGCGATGGCGACGAATGGGTCATCGACGGGCATAAGGCCTTCATCACCGGGGCCCCCTTCGCCGCTTTCGCGCAGGTCGTCGCCCAGACCGAGCCCGGCTCCGGGCGGCAGGGCCTCGCGGTCTTCATCGTCGACGCGGGAACCCCCGGCTACCGGGTGGGCCGGATGGCGACGACCATGATCGAGGATGGCAACACCTCGGAGCTTCACTTCGACGGGTGCCGGGTGCCCGACTCGCAGCGCGTCGGCGAGGTGGGCGAGGGGCTGCCCCTGGCCATGCTCTGGATCAACTGGGCGCGCATGCGGCGGGGTGGGATGTGCTCGGGGCTCGGCCAATTCTGCTTCGAGTCCGCCCTCCGCTTCGCCTCCCGCCGGCGCGCCTTCGGAAAGGAGCTTCGCGACCTCCCCGTCGTCGGGTCGATGCTCTCGCAGATGTACGTGGACCTCTACCGGATGCGCTCGACCTCGATCCACTGCCTGGAGCAGATCGAAAGCCTCGACTACACCTCCCTCGACGTGCCCGAGGAGGCGATCCGGGCCACCAGCGTCATGAAGCTCGCCAACGACGAGGCGCTCTTCCGGATCGCCGACACCGCCATCCAGGTCCAGGGCGCGCGAGGGCTGACCAAGTCGGCCCACATCGAGAAGATCTTCCGGGTGGCGCGCAACCTGAAGATCCCGGCCGGGACCACCGAGATCCAGGAATGGACGATCGCCAAGACGCTGCGAGCCATGGCGTGAACGAGGCCCGCCGCGGACCGCTCGCCGGCGTCCAGGTGCTCGAGCTCGGCAGCCTGGTCGCCGGACCCTATGCCACGAGCCTGATGGCCCTGCTCGGGGCGACCGTCATCAAGGTCGAGCCGCCCGGCGAAGGCGATCCGCTCCGCAACTGGAGGCACCGGCTCGACGGCACCTCGCTGTGGTGGCTGATGCAGTCCCGCAACAAGCGGTCGGTGACCATCGACCTCAAGGTGCCGGAGGGGCAGGCCCTCGCCCGGAGGCTGGCCGAGCGCTGCCAGGTGCTGGTCGAGAACTTCAAGCCGGGCACGCTCGAGGGCTGGGGCCTGGGCTGGGAGGTGCTCCACGCGGCCAACCCGAAGCTGGTCATGGTCAGGGTGTCGGGCTTCGGGCAGACCGGTCCCTACCGCGAGAAGCCCGGATTCGGCAGCATCGCGGAGGCGATGGGCGGGCTCCGGCAGCTGACCGGCTACCCGGACCAGCCGCCGGTTCGGACGGGGATAAGCATCGGCGACTCGATCGCCGCTCTCTACGCGACCATCGGGGCGCTCTCCGCTCTGCGAGAGGTCGAGGTGGCCGGCGGCGAAGGCCAGGTGGTGGACGTGGCGCTGACCGAGGCTGTCTTCTCGCTGCTCGAGAGCACGCTGCCCGAGTTTGACCTCTTCGGGGTGATCCGCGAACGCACGGGCGCGACGCTGCCCGGGATCGCCGTCTCCAACACCTACCGGTCGTCGGATGGCTCCTACCTCGTGATCGCGGGCAACGGCGACAGCATCTTCCGGAGGCTGATGAACATGGTCGGCCGGCCCGACCTCGCCGACGACCCCGACCTGCGCACCAACGCCGGCCGGGTGAAGCGGGATGCCGAGATCGACGACGTGCTGAACGCCTGGGCGTCAGGGCTGACGGTGGATGAGGCGCTCCGCAGGCTGGACGAGGCGAAGGTCCCCGCCAGCAAGATCTACGACATCTCGGACATCGCTGCCGACCCGCAGTTCCTCGACCGCGGGATGGTGAGCGAGTTCCCGCTCGGCGACCGGACCCTCAAGGTGCCCGGTATCGTCCCCCGCCTCAGCGCAACGCCGGGCGCCATCGAGTGGCTCGGACCCGCGCTCGGCGAGCACAACCGAGAGGTCCTCGAGGGCCTGCTGGGCCTGGCACCGGACGAGATCGACCGGCTCGTCGCCGCGGGCGTGGTCTGATCGCGGCGGTGGCGACCATGCTGGCCACCGGGATGGTCCACGGCCGTTTCCAACCCTTCCACCGCGGGCACCTGGAGTACGTCCGCGAGGCCGCCGGCCGCTGCCGTGACCTCTTCGTCGGGATCACCAATCCCGAGTCGGACCTGGTCCCACCCGAGCCCGCCAGCCCCCACCGCCACCTGGCGGCGGCCAACCCCTACAGCTTCTGGGAGCGGGCGCTGATGGTCCGTGTCGCCCTCGCGGAGGACGGGATCGAGCCGCGCCGGCTGCTCATCGTCCCGTTTCCCATCCACGACCCCTCCCGCTGGCATCACTACCTCCCGTCGGAAGCAACCCATTTCATCCGCGTCTTCTCCCGTTGGGAGTCCGAGAAAGCCGAGCGGCTGCGGGCGGCGGGCCACCGGGTGGTCGAGCTCCAGATGGCCGTCAAGGAGGTGTCGGGCACCGAGGTCCGCCGGCGGATGGAGGCGGGCGAGGACTGGAGCGAGCTGGTGCCACCGGCGGTCGCCAGGCTTCTCGGAGCTGGAGGCTAGAAATGGATTTCGGACTCTTCATCGCCAGCCAGCACCCGTCCGGGTCGATGGCCGACCACGTCGACCTGCACCTCGAGCAGGTCCGGCTGGCCCGCGAGGCCGGGTTCGCGGCCGTCTACGCCAACCATCACTACTTCTCCAACCCCTACCAGCAGCTGCACCCGATGCCCTTTCTGGCCCGGATTGCGGCCGAGAGCGGCGACATGCGGCTCGGGGTCGGGATCCTGCTCAGTGCACTGCTGAACCCGGTCGACGTCTGCGAGCAGGCGACGACCCTCGACGCCATCAGCCACGGCAGGTTCATCCTCGGGGTCGGCCTCGGCTACCGGGACGTGGAGTTCGACGCCTTCGGCATCGACCGCCGCCGGCGGGTCGCCATCTTCGAGGAGGGCCTGGCGGTGATGCGCCGGCTCTGGACCGAGCCGGTCGTCAGCCACGAGGGCGAGCGGATCAAGCTTGACAAGGTCACCTGGCCGACCGCGCCCATCCAGCGGCCCCATCCGCCGATCTGGATCGCCGCCAACAACGATCCGGCGGTCCGCCGGGCGGCGCGCCTTGGCGACGCCTGGATGATCAACCCCCACACCCGGATGGAGGTGCTGGTCCGCCAGCTCGCGATCTACCGCGAGGCCCTCGCGGGAGCCGGCAAGCCGGAGCCGGCGGTCGTGCCGATGATCAAGGACGTCTACCTCGGCGCGACCCGCGAGGAGGCCATCCGAGACGCCCGGCCCTTCCTGGAGGAGAAGTACCGGACCTACGTCAGATGGGGACAGGACCAGGCGCTTCCGATCGACGACAGCATCGACGTCCCCTTCGAGGAGCTGCAGGACGAGCGCTTCGTGCTCGGCACGCCTGACGACCTGATCGAGGCGCTGGAGCGGTACGAGACCGAGCTCGGCGTGAACCACGTCGCCTTCCGGCTCCAGTGGCCCGGCGTCGACAGCGCGACGCCCCAGGACAAAGTCCTCAACTCGATCCGGCTGATCGGCGAGCGGGTCATCCCCCACTTCCGGCGGCGCTCGCCGGAGAGCGGAGTCAGCTCTCTAGGCCGGTAGCAGGGGCTCCGGGTCATCGGGAAGGGCGAGCGTGTCCTCGGCCGTCGCCCGCGCCCCCATGAAACGGGCCCGGTTCGCGTGGCCGAGGAGGAGCGACAGGAGGTCGACCGCGGCGATGGTGCCGATCGACCTGGCTGCGCAGGTGGATTCGCCGAACTCGCTCACGGCGTCCGGCCTCGCCGCGCCACCCCGGACGAGGAGCGGCGTCGGGTCGTCGGTGTGCAGCACGCCGCCGGCCGAGGGAGTCGCGTGGTCGCCGGTGACCGCGACGACCGCCCGGTCGAATGGCGGCTGCGACAAGACCGCCAGGGCCGGGTCGAGCGCCTCCAGCACCTCGGTCTTGGCACCCACCCGGCGGCTGTGGCCGGCCTCGTCCACGAGCTTGGTATGCACGTGCACGAATGCCGCGCCGCCGTCGAGCAGCGAGGCCGCGGCCTCCAGCCGCCGGGCCAGGTCGGTGCCCGGGTCCGGCCCGGTGCCCACGTCGATGGACCGCATCTCGAGCAGCCTCGCGAAGCCTCGATAGAGGGCGCTGGAGGTCACCAGAGCACCGTCGATCCCAACTCGCCGGCGGAAGGTCGGGAGCGGGAGGCGCGCGCCGGCCCACTTGGTGGTGAGCGTGTCGAGGACCGGGCGGCCCTCGCGCGCGCGTCTCATGTTGATTGCGTGGGCCGCAAGCCGGGCCCGGGCGAGGAGAAGGAAGCGCTCGAGTTCGGCCGCCGCCCTCGCGGCCGGGGCACCGGACCCCTCCAGCGCCAGCGGTCGAAGCCAGGGCTGGACGTCCTCGAAAAACGGATCCGAATCGCTGATCGCGGCCGCCTCGGGGCCGGCTCCGCGGAGCCTGAGGATCGCCTCGCCCAGCCGGACCCAGGCGAGCTCGAACCGGCCGCCGGGGAACACCGTGCCCAGCTCCGCCAGCAGCTCGCGCGCGTCGGCTTCGTCCGCGGGCCCGGCGCGACCGGTGATCCAGGTTCTTCCGTCCCGGGATTCCGCGGGCCGTAGCGCGGCATAGAGTCGCGGGTCGTCGTCTCCAACCTCGAGGCCGTGGCCGAGCGCCTCGAGCACCGCCCGGCCGGGAAACGGGCGGCCCTGGTAGCCGAAGATCGCCCAGTGGGCGACCTCGCTGGCCGGGGCCCGGCCGGGCCCGAAGGGGACGTGGAGGCCGCAGGCGCCGGCGGCGGCGAGGCCGTCCAGGACCGGCGTGCGCGCGGCCTCCAGCGACGTCCGGCCGCCGAGCTCGGGTTGCGGCCTGTCGCCGAGCCCGTCGAGCAGGACGAGCACGATGGGACGCCGGTCGTCGATCGGCCTCGGTTGACCTTCGCCGTGCCTCAGCTCGCCCAGGGCCCTGCCTCCACCATCGAGGCCAGGACCCGGTTGAAGGCCTCGGGCGCCTCCATCGGCGGCAGGTGGCCGGCCCCTGCGACGACCTCAACCGGGCGCCCGCGGGCGCCGGGGATGTTTTGGGCAAGCCATTCCGCGACCGCGCGGAAGCCGGCGAGGTCGTGCTCGCCGACGACGACACCGGTGGGGACCCGGATCGCGGGAGCCAGCTCGCGCGGCGATGGGCCGCGGCGACGGGGGATCTCCTCGGTCCAGACCCGAAGGTCGTTCGCACGCACCATCGAGTGAAGGGCGCGAGCCACGGGAGGGTTTAGTGCGGCGCCCGCGAAGAGGGGGTCACGCAGCCACGCCTCCATCGCCGCGTCACGCCCGGCTGACCGCGCGAGCCGCCAGGGCGGCTCCCAGCCGCCGATCTCGGGGCCGGGCAACCAGGCGTCGACCAGCACCAGCGCCCGGCAGCGGCCGGGTTGGAGCCCGGCGAAACGGACGGCCTCGTACCCTCCCAAGGAGAGCCCGACCATGACGCAGTCTGTGGCGCCGGCCTCGTCCAGCACGCCCAGGATGTCGTCGGTCGTGTCGTAGCCGGCCCGCAGGGGCGCCGACGAGCCGTGGCCGGGCAGGTCGACGGTCAGGCACCGCCAGCGCGCGCCGAAGGCGGAGAGCTGCGCCGACCACATCGTCGCGTCGAGGGTGACGCCGTGGAGGAAGACGACGTTGGGCGAGGGGCCGCCGGAAACCTCGTAATGGATCCCGGCCCGCGTCACAGGCACCCGAGCAGGGTACCCGCGGTGTCTAACGGACGGCGGGCATCCAGGCGGCGCGGTGGGTCTCGTACTCCTCGATCCGGTCCAGCTTGCGAAGCGTGAGCCCGATCTCGTCCCAGCCGTTGATCAGTCTCTCCTTCAGGAACGGCTCGACCTCGAACCGGATCCGGATGTCGCCGGCCACGATCGTCTGCGCCTCGAGGTCCACCACGGCCTCGGTCTCCGGCGCCTGCGTCGCCACGTCCATCAGGCGCCGGACGTCGTTCTCCGGCAGGATGATCGCGAGGAGCCCGACGTTGCCGCAGTTGCTCCGGAAGATGTCCGCGAAGGAGGGCGCGACGACGACGTCGAAACCGGCCTCCTGGAGGGTCCAGGGAGCGTGCTCACGCGATGAGCCGCAACCGAAGTTGGGCCCGGCGATCAGGATCCGCGCCCCGCGGTGCCCGGGCTCGTCGAGCACGAACCCGCCCGCCCTGCGCCAGTCGTAGAAGAGGTACTGGCCGTAGCCGGTTCGCTCGATGCTCTTGAGGAACTGCTTGGGGATGATCTGGTCGGTGTCCACGTCGGCCCGGTCCAGCGGCGCCATCCGCCCGGTGACGCTGACCAGCGCCTTCACCGGCCGAGGTCCCGGACGTCGGCCAGGTGGCCGGCGATCGCCGCCGCGGCCGCCATCGGCGGGCTGACCAGGTGGGTGCGGCCCCCGGCGCCCTGGCGGCCCTCGAAGTTCCGGTTGCTGGTTGACGCGCAGCGCTCGCCGGGGGAGAGGATGTCGGGGTTCATCCCGAGGCACATCGAGCATCCCGCCTCGCGCCACTCGAAGCCGGCCTGCTTGAAGAGGACGTCGAGACCCTCGGTCTCGGCCATCAGCTTCACCGAGGTGGAGCCGGGCACCACCATCGCCCGCACCCTTGGATGCACGTGGCGGCCACGGATCACCTCCGCCGCGCCCCGCAGGTCCTCGATCCGGGAGTTGGTGCAGGAGCCGATGAAGACCCGGTCGATGGCGATGTCCTGCAGGGCCGTCCCCGGCTTGAGGTCCATGTAGCGAAGGGCGCGCTCGGCGGTCTCATCGTGAGGCTCCGGGATGCGACCGGTTATCGGCACCGCCTGGGCGGGGTTGGTTCCCCAGGTCACGTAGGGCTCGAGGCGTCCGGCGTCGAGCCGGATCTCGCGCGCGAAGGGTGCGCCCTCATCGCTGTAGAGGGTGCGCCAGTGGTCGAGCGCCTGCTCCCAGAGCGCGCCCTTGGGCGAGTACTGGCGGGGTTCGAGGTAGGCGAAGGTGGTGTCATCGGGGGCGACCATCCCGACCCGCGCGCCCCACTCGATGGTCATGTTGCAGATCGTCATCCGGCTCTCCATCGAGAGGCCGCGGATGGTCGCGCCCCGGTACTCGACCAGGTTGCCCTGGCCCCCGGAGACGCCCTCCTGGGCGATCAGCCCGACCACCACGTCCTTGGCGGTGACGCCGTCGGGCAGCGAGCCCTCGACGTCCACCACGATGTCCGGGAACCGGCGCTGCGGGAGGCACTGGGTCGCCAGCACGTGCTCCACCTCGGAGGTGCCGATGCCGAACGCGAGCGCGCCGAAGGCCCCGTGCGTCGCGGTGTGCGAATCGCCGCAGACGATCGTCATCCCCGGCTGGGTGAGGCCCAGCTCGGGACCGATCACGTGGACGATCCCCTGGTGGCGGCTGCCCAGCTTGTAGAGGCGGATGTTCTCCCGCTCGCAGTTCCGCTCCAGGGCCTCGAGCTGCAGGCGCGACAGATCGTCGATGGCCTCCGGCCCGGTCGGGGTGTTGTGGTCGGTGGTGGCGATGGTGAGGTCGGGACGGTGCACCGGCCGGCCGGCCAGCTGGAGCCCGGCGAAGGGCTGCGGCGAGGTGACCTCGTGGACCAGGTGCAGGTCGACGAAGAGGAGGTCCGGCTCCCCTTCGGCCGAGGTGACGACGTGGGTGTCCCAGATCTTCTGGGCGAGGGTCTTTGGCACGGCCAAACAATACCAACGGTGGGATTCGCACACCTGTGACCGGGACACCATGAACGGGCCCGGTGATTGGCGCTGTCCCAGCAACGGCCGGGCGGCAGGGAGACGTACCGGGCGCGGCTTCCTGGGCTAGGGGACCTCGATCGACATCAGCGGCGCGTGCTGCTGCCCGCCATGGAGGTCGGAATCGCCGAAATCGCCCTGCACCCTCCGGCGAGGGATGGTGACCTTGAAGGCGCGCGCGTTGTCCACCGCGAAGCAGAGGACCGAGCCGGCCGGGCAGCCGTAGAGCAGACTCACTCGCTCCGGGGAGATGACGCCGGCCGCCTTCACCCGCTCGTAGGTCGCCGCGTCGCTGAAGAGGACGTCGAAGGTGAGCGAGAAGGGCCCCGCGTTCTTGCTCCGCACGAGCGCCGCCATCTCCGCGAGCCGCGCCACGTCCTTCGTCAGACCGCCACGTTGGCGCCGGCCTCGACGACCTCGATGCGGAACATCTCGAGCTCGGTCCGGGGGTAGGCCACGTGGTGGAGGTTGAACCGGTAGACCGGGCCCCTCTCCAGCTGCGGGGGATTGTGCAGGTAGGCCATGGTGGTTATGCCCCCGCTCCACTCCGGGATCGGCTGGTGCAGCCATGGCTGGCGCGCCAGCTGGGCGATCTTGGTCGCCAGCTCCTGGCTCGGCGCGAGCACCTCGTAGACGATCCCGACCTCGGTGGGCGGCGACCCGTGCTCGGGCTCCAGCTCGCCCATCACCCCGTTGCGCCCATAGACGTGGACGGCGGTCCGGTAGCTGTCCGCGGAGAGCCCCATCACCGAGGTGACAGAGGCCCCGATGGCGGCCTCCACCTCGGCCATCCAGCGATCGAGCTGGCGGAGGACGAAGGGGTCGCGGATGCCTCCGACCATTACCGTCGAGAAGCCCGTCAGCTCGGCGCCCTCCAGCTTCACCGAGTACCGGTCGGCCGGGTGAAACTCCGCCCCGCTCACCCTGACGCCGGTAGCGCCATCCGGCTCGTAGACGGCTCGGGTGAGGTCGAGGGTCCCGGACGACTCCGGAAAGAGATAGGGGTCGGCGTTCTCGTAGAGGCTGTGGGCGGCGACGCTCTGGGGCGTGCAGCGCAGGCCCGGCCCAATCGGACGGACGACGAAATGGTCGTCGCGCAGAGTGGCGAACATGACCCCCTTGCCGTAGGTCTCGCAGGCGACGGTGCCGCACTCCATGACCTTCCCGGCGTGCCAGGCGAGCCCGGCGGGAAAGCCGCGCAGGATCGGGATCGCGGCGAACAGCGCGGAATCGCTGGCCCGACCCGCGACGACCAGGTCGGCCCCCGCCGAGACGGCCCGCTGGATCGGCTCGACCCCCATCATCCCGACCACGTGCGTGCTCCGGCGGATTGCCGCGGCGTCGATCTCGGGAGCCGGGTCGATCGGTCCCAGGCGGCCCTCGTCGAGCATCCGGACGATGAACTCGGGGTCCTGTTCCGACCTGATCGAGCCGATGCGGAGCTCCATCCCACCGGCCCTCACGATCTCGCGCACGATCTCCAGCGTCCACTCGACCTGGGAGTCCGTCCCGGCGGTGCCCACCGACCCGACGATCACCGGCACCCCTGCCCGCCGGCCGGCCTCCATCATGAGCGCCAGGTCGGCCTTCACGGCCTCGCGGCTGAAGGCCGGCTGGCCCGACCCGAGGGCAAAGGGCCCGGCGTCGGTGGTCCCGGCGTCGCACGCGATGAAGTCCGGCCGCATCGTCATCGCCTCTTCGAGCGCGCCGGCGCTGACTCCCGCGCCGAGGACGCCCGCGGCCGCCACGAAGCGAATCTCGTGCAGCATTTCAGCCCAGCGCGGCAACGATCGCGTCGCCGACCTCGGGCGTGCTGGCCGAGCCGCCCAGATCGCCGGTGACCACTGCGCCCGATTCGCAGACCGCGTCGATCGCCCGCTCGACCCGCCGGGCGCCCTCTTCGTCTCCGAGGTGGCGCAGCATCAGCGCGCCCGCCCAGACGGCACCGATCGGGTTTGCCCGCCGCTTGCCCGCGATGTCCGGCGCCGACCCGTGGACCGGCTCGAACATCGAGGGATGGCGCCGCGTCGGATCGAGGTTGGCGGAGGCGGCCAGGCCCATCGACCCCTGGATCGCCGCGCCGAGGTCGGTGAGAATGTCCGCGAAGAGGTTGGACCCGATGACGACGTCGATCGACCCCGGGTTGGAGACCATCCGCGCCGCCATCGCGTCGACCAGCACCTTCTCGACGGCGACGTCCGGGAAGTCCCTCCCGACATCGGCGACGACCTCGTCCCAGAGCGGGTAGGTGTAGCGGCTGGCGTTCGACTTGGTGACGCTGACGAGGCGGCGGGAGCGCTCCATCGCGACGCCGAACCCATACCGAGCCAGGCGATCGATGGCACGCCGCGTGAAGACCGGGACCTCGACCGCGAGCTCGAGGTCGGTCCCGGCGTGGACCCTGCCACCGGTGCCGGCGTACTCGCCCTCGGTGTTCTCGCGGAGGAACATCATGTCGATGTCCTCCGGTCCCCGACCGGCCAGCGGGCTGCGGACCCCGGGCGGAAGTCGCACCGGCCTCACGTTCACGTACTGCTCGAAGGTCTTGCGGATGGGCAGCAGCAATCCCCAGAGGCTCAGGTGGTCGGGCACGGTCGGCCAGCCGATGGCGCCGAGATAGATGGCATCGAACTCGGAGAGCACCGAGAGCGATCCATCGGGCCACATCTCGCCGTGCGCCTCGTAGTAGCGGCAGCTCCACTCGAAGGGGTGGAAGTCGAGCTCAGAGTTCACCGCAGAGAGGACCTTGATCCCCTCCGGGATGACCTCGGTCCCGACGCCGTCGCCGGCGATCACCGCTATCCGCTTCGTCAACCTGGCTTCGCAGCATAGGCTGCGACCGCGGTGGAAAGGAGCGGCTAGGGCGCCATGGTGACGGCGCTGACGTCGAGCTCGCCCGCGTTGCAGACGTTCATCGAGAGGCCCGAAACGGCAAGCGCGGGGCTCGGAGCCTCGCCCGGCGGGCCGACTTCGATGCCGCCGGCCGTCTCGCAGGCCGCGGCGCCCGCCTGCACGTCACCCCAGGAGACCTGGAAGCTCGCGGCCTGGCCGGGGAACAGGGTGATGAGCGAGGGCGGGGGTGTGTTACCGAGCATCCCGCCGCCGTCGACGACGCGGGTGGGCAGCGAGCCCTGGGAGGCGCTGACGAGCTGTGCGGTCGGGTAGCCCGACATGGTGCACGGGCTTGAGCCGGTGCTGGTGAGGAGCAGGGTCTGGAAGAGGTGACCGGCCGCTCCCTGCGAGGCGCCCTTGGCGAGAGCCAACCCTGTCACCTGGCAGGACAGGGGCCCTGTCGGGCTCGGCGAGGGTGCGGGGGCGGAGGTGGCGGTGACGGGCGGGGTCGGGACGGAGGCGGCGGGCCCGGGCGCGGAGACGTGGCGACCCAGCAGCGCATAGCCGCCGATCGTGGCCACCAGCACGATCGTGGCCACCGCCGCCGCCGCCTTCAGCGCCGTGGTCGACCGTTCCACAGGCCGGCCGAGGGCGCGGCGGGCGGTGAAGCGCAGGTCGGGGGGAACCTGCGCCTCACCCAGGGTGTCGCGGAAGAGCTGCTGGAATTCGCGCTCGTTCATCGGGAAGGTTCCTCCGTGACGACCAGGCGCGGCCGCAGTCGGGCGAGCGCCCGATGGGTGCGCACCCGGGCTGCCGAGGGCGAGATCCGCAGGGTGGCCGCGACCTCCTCATGGCTCAGGTCGAGGTAGAAGCGGAGGACGAGGACCAGCCGGTCGGCAGCGGGCAGGCGGACCAGCGCGGCGCGCAGGGCGGATGCCTCGTCAGAGTCGAACGCGCCGGCGGCCGTTGGTTCGGGCTCCGGGTCGGCGAGGCGGATCACCCGCCACCATCGCGTCCTCGTTCGGCGATGGCACTGGTTGGCGACGATGGCCAGAAACCAGGGACGCACCTCGCTCCCGGCGCGAAAGGTGGAACGCCGGCGCCAGGCGTCGAAGGTTGCGTCCTGCACCGCGTCCTCGGCCTCCTCCGGCCGGCGAAGCAGGCCGTAGGCGAGGCGGTATGCCATCGGCAGCAGGGGCTCGATGCCGGCCATGAAGACGTCTTCCCGCTGCTCTGCCAAGTTGTTTCCTAACGCGGCCGGCCGCAACATGCTGTCCCCTGTATGCGGGGCGGCCCCGGAATCGTTACAACCCGAAGGTCAGGCGTGTCCCTGGAGCAGCAGGCCGAGGCCATAGGTGACACCACCGACCAGCACGCCGGCGAGGGTCATCTCCAGCCCCGCGGCATACCACTTGCGCAGGGTGAAGAGCGCCTTCGAGGCGCCGACCAGGAAGTGGGCGATGAGCGACACGACGAACGCCACCACGACCGCGGTGAAGCCGCGCAGGAAGAAGAAGGGGATGACCGGGATCATGGCGCCGAGGAGGGTGCTGACCCCGGCGGCCAATGCAGCCTGGACGGGGCTGCTCTCGGCGTCGGCGCCGCCCAGCTCCTCGGCGGTCAGCAGCTTCAGCATGGCCTCAGGGTCCCTCGCCGTGGTCTGCGCCAGCCGGTCGGCCTCGGACTTCTCCATGCCCTTGAGCTGGTAGAAGAGGGACACCTCCTCGGTCTCCTCCTCGGGATGCTCCTCGATCTCCTGCCGCTCGCGGGCGACATTGGCCGCCGTGACCTCGGCCGAGGACTTCTCGGCCAGGTAGGCGCCGGTCGCCATCGACAGGGCGGAGGCGACCGCGCCCGAGAGACCGGCGGTGAGGACGAACCCCGAGCCGCCGGTGGCGCCCGATACGCCGGCCACGATCCCGAACACGGCGGCGAGGCCGTCGTTGGCGCCGTAGATCGCCCCCGAGATCCAGCCCGAACCGGTCCGGTGCCAGCGCTCCCGGCCGAGGATCCGGTTGAGGCGCGCCTGCGGCGCCGAGGGCGGCTTCTCGCCGCGGGCCTCCGACTGCATGGTCTGCAGCTGCATCGAGTGCTCCTGCTCGTCCACCCGGATCCCGGTCAGAACCTTGTCGGTGTCAGGGTCGCCGGTGGACCGCTTGTAGCGGTCGGTGATCTCCTCCTCCTCCTTCGACTCCATGGCCGCCAGCACCCGTTCCAGCGGCGCGAGGCGGGCCTGGAGTCGGAGCCAGGTCGAGATCCGCACCGAGGCCGGGTCGCCGACCGGCTGGCCAAGTTCCCGGAGCCGTTCTTCCACCCTCCCCCGGTGCCTGCCCTCGGCCTCGGCGATCTCGCGGATGATCGCGGCACGACGGGAATCCTTCTCGCGCTGGGCGAGGATCTCGTATACGGCGCGCGCCTGCACCTCGCCCTTCCAGGCGTCCTGGAGGCGCCGGACGGCCTCGTCGGTCGAGGTGGTGCTCAAGGGGTCCAGCTAATCAGATGTCGGGCCGCAGGCGGCGCGAGGGGGGATAGGGATAGATGTCGATTATTTCGCCCGCGCGAACGCGCGACTGCACGTCGTTCCAGAAGTCGAACGTGTAGAGGTCTCCATGCGTGCGTCCGAGGAGCTCGTAGAGGTCGTCGCGCAGCCCCAGGAAGCGGCCGAGCTCGACCGGGAAGACGTCCCGTGGGCCCACCCCGAACCATGCCTCGTCAGCGATCTCCTCGTCCTCGCTGGCGACCGGCATCTCGCGGAAGGTGAAGTCGGTCAGCAGGGACAGCTCGTCGTAGTCGTAGCAGATGACGCGGCCATGACGCGTCACCCCGAAGTTCTTGGGCAGCAGCTCACCGGGAA
>Ga0307374_10005900_pt1 | contig 19584 bp, 11 predicted proteins | sample OX3MG_FD_202532 | JGI IMG/M metagenome (GOLD analysis project Ga0307374, IMG submission 202532) | Soil microbial communities from Risofladan, Vaasa, Finland - OX-3 | ecosystem: Environmental > Terrestrial > Soil > Coastal area > Acid sulfate soil | place: Finland: Risofladan, Vaasa | collected...
ATGGACGACGAAAACCTTCAACGTCTTTACAAGAAGAACAAGATCGACAATAAATGAACGGGTATCGATGTATCGCATATCAAGCATGACGCGCTCATCATAGGAGATGTGCTGACGCCCGCTGATTTGCCACAAACCGGTGATGCCAGGTTTTACAGAGAGCCGCTTCTGTGCGTACTCGCCATAGCGTGGCAACTCGCTTGGATGGATCATCCTTGGTCCTACCAGTGACATCTGTCCAATCAATACGTTGAACAGCTGCGGTAATTCATCCAGGCTCGTCTTTCGTAAAAACTTCCCGAACCGAGTGATACGGGGATCGGATGCCAGCTTCATGTTTTGTTGGAACTTGCGCATCAAGTCAGGATGCTTTGCCAGATACGTATCTGCATCTAGTATCATGGTGCGAAACTTGAGCGCGTGGAAACGACGCCCATGCTCACCAATTACCTCGCGGAAATGGAGGATAGGTCCACCATCAACCAGTTTGATGCAAATTCCAATAACTAAGAAAACTGGTATCAATACTATCATGCCAATAAGCGATAGTACGATATCACAGAATCTCTTGGAGATACGGTACAGCGTCGATGAATCTTGAATAGCGATGTTCGGAACGCTGTTAGTCAATGGCTCAGTATCAAGGTTGCCAGCTTGCATACCAATCATCGTTTGAGAAGTCGGGATGTCTTCTGGCCGCTTTGGTATTGTTACCATGATCTGTTCCATAAAACACGCATCTCCTTTAATTGTCTCTCGACTGTTTTAGTGTAGCAGGGATGGAGTGTTTTATGGGTAGTGAACAAGTTAAGAAATGATTGTGAATATATTAATCCGGTTAAGCTTTCTTCGATGTATGGGATTGCTTGCATCAGGCTATTACCAGTCAGAATCTGTATAGAACGCGCTGGATATGTCCTCAACGTTGCTTCTGATGTGCGTGATTTCCGCCTCAGTCAGCTTTTTTCGCCAACTTTTTATATTGGCCTTACTATCACGCTTCGTCAGGACGTGTCCTTTTTGCGCCTCACTTGGGTTGGAGGGGTTCGAGTAGTCTTCTATCGTTTTTTTAACTTTTTCAGTGAAATCCAGGTTTAATCGCTTGAAGAGATAGGTATAGTGGTGCATAGGATCGGCGGAAATATCCTCGTGGCGCAAGAATATCCAGTCTTTATGAGCTTGCTGATATTTCAATATCATATGATGCATCATACGCCACAGCAAAATCGCCTGGTCGAGTATATCCTGCGGATGTCGCGCATATTTCTCGATATCATCGATGAATGGCTGTAGGTGCTCTTCTAATAGCAGAGGTTGCTGCACGAAGTTATTAAAATTATGCTCCCAATGGAGTCGTCTAAGACTACTGGCAAATGCCGCGGGATGCCGGATCATCACGATGACGTTCATATCAAAGCGCTGTGCCAACCAGTCGCAGGAAAAGATAGCGATCGGGTCTTTCATGAGGGGTGTCGCGTGGCGCAAGCGATTGAGCGTAAAGCTGTACCAATTTTTCCCCATTCTTGCCACATGTTTGGCTGATCTGATGGCTTCGATTTCAGCTACGGGATTGAAGCGGAAGGCAAGAGTACGTTGCAATGGCTCATAATACGGCTCCTCGTTTTCATTTGAGACGTACTTGAACCATTGAGGAAATTTTGCAGTACAGATGCCCGGTCGATGTAATGGGTTAAATGGCTCATGAATGTATCCGACCGCCGGGGAAGATGCGATCATTTTTCCAACCCAGGTAGTTCCTGAACGGTGTGAACCTGAGACAAGTATAGGCCTGGTCGCGCTCATAATTCGACACTCCTCAAAAAATCAGGTGCTCAACGGCTTAACACATGTAACATAGTACAAATTGCTTCAACTGTACATGTAGGGTTGGTAATGGATTGGTGTTGATATCTCACTCGCAGTTATGAAACGATAACCCGCTATGCCCACGCTCTGGTCGTGCATCCGTTGATTGTGCGCGTACCGAATCGATTGCCTGAACATCGGCTTCAAGTTATACCCATAAAATAGGATATACCTGGTAAGTAAAGAGTCCTAGCTACATATATCGATGTTACACACCATCCCCTGCATCGTCTCCCCTATTTGAGAGAATTCAGACAACTCATACCTTTATGGATTTGTCACGAAAGCCGATACTAACAGAGTAGACGGTAGCGTGTTCCGGTATTGCGCGTCCCGTATTGAGCCTGGGAACAGTTGGAAGAAGCGTGTGCTGGAACCTGGATTATATGTGCTGAAGCTGCTCAGGTTGCGGTTATGATACTTGGAGGTTTGATTTATGATGACGCGTTTTGCGTTGTCACGCGGACAACAGGAAGATAGAAAGAGACAAGGAGCGTTTCCTCAGTCAGAACGTCCATTGATCAGTATCTTCCTGATGTTATTTTGTGGACTGTGCTTATCACTCTTCTTGAGCGCTTGCACAGGCCTTTTCAGTGCTCCCGCGCAAGGTGGGGGTGGGACTGTAACACTCTCTTCTCCGACGCCGGTTGCTTCGTCGCCAACTCCCTCCACGGCGTTGCGCACGATTGTAAAAAATGTCAGCGGCAGTTGTCCCTCGTATGTGGCTGCGACAAATTGGGACAGCCTGCTTGGCACAAAGTCCGGCGTGGATAAAGTGCAGCTCGTCAGTTGTGGCAGCCTGGAGGGGTCCGGCAGCCTGGAAGCGGTAGTGGGCGTCGGGTATTATACGTTGGATGCCAGGCTGGATGTTTACGTGTTCGATCATCTCACCTCGACGCCTACCATCACGTTCAAAGTGCCGGGCTTGATCGACGGCGACGCCCAGATTAGCCCGACAGGTAGCCTGGTTACAGCGGAGATAGGGCTAAAGGGTATTCCCTCCAAGACTACGAACCTTTTCAAGGAATACCAGTGGAACGGCTCAGGCTTTGTTCAGGTGTTATTTCCTTACCTCTACCCGGATATGACGCTCTACCAGGCAGAACAGGATAACACGCTCGTTACCGGAGAAATTGCCGCGGGACAAAAGGCCGATTTATGGAAAACATCCGGCACAGAAGAGGCAGCGCACCTGGCGCTTTCTATCTTCCTCTGGTCCACTGTGACGCAGACCGTTCTCACGTATGACAAAGCGGCCGATACCATTATTGTTCAGATCAACAACACAGCTCCTGGTGGAGGCGGCTTTATCGCTACCCTGCATCACCTGGATGGCAATGCGAATAATATCCTGGAAATCGCGAGTGTCAGGCCTCTCGATTCCAACACGACTCTGACCAGCCCGGCGCCGGGTGCGCAACTAACGAGTCCTATCAGTGTCAGCGGCGTAGCACTGGCGGGCAGCCAGATTCTGGGGGAAGTCGCCGTGTTTGACGATACCTATATCCTCGCGGGCAATTCCGGGCCGATTGCCAGTTCAGGTTCCAGTTATGTGACCTTTACCAATTCAGTCAAATACAGCTTGAATGCATCTGGCCTGCAGGAGGGCGTTGTTGTGCTCATGACAACGGATCAGAATAACCCGGCTCTGACCAGCCAGATAGAGATGATCAAAGTTTTTCTTTCCGCTTGAGTGAATTGAGCCTGGTTGCGATTTCTTAACGGGGAAGGCCAAATCATAACGCGAACGCAACAATTTGTTTAGCAAGAGAATCGGCGTCTGCATGCTACACTACAATGCAAACTGACCGATTATGAAACAATGAGTTTATTGGCAATGTGAGCAGCATCGTAAGCTTTAAGCACGGAGTATGCTGGAACTGAGTATAGTTTTGGCATTGAGGAGGAATATACGTTGAAGCGATATTTACCCAGCGTTAAGCAGTATATCTGGATATTGCTCGTTTGTGTTGTCCTGTCGTCTGCTGCTGGTTTTGTCCTGGCGAAAAAGCAACCTCCCGTATACCAGGTATCCTCGACTATTCTTGTCCAGACGGGCGCGCCCGGCACCAGTATTACGACGCTGACCTCTACGTCTGACCCGACGCAGAGCCTGGCGGAGGCGAATACCTATGCATCGGAGATTCCTACCCGTCAGGTGATGCTTTTCATTGTGAAGCAGTATCCCGCTCTCCAGACGGCTGGTTTTACGGCGGATGACCTGTTGGGCGATGTGACCGCCGTTGCGTCTACCACTGCCGCTACTGTTGCTATCACTGCTGACGCGAATACGATTGATGATGCTGTTTTGCTGGCAAATCGCGTGGCTGATGGCTTCATCCTGTACAACCAGCAGCAGTCACAGGCAGAGCTAAACGCGCTGCGTAAGGACCTCACTACGCAACTTACCACCTATCAAACGCAACAGCAGCAATTAGAGGCCACGCTTGCCAAAATTACGAACACCAATGACCCGAACTATATATTCACGAACAACAGCCTGGGCAGCGTGAATAGATATATCGATACGATCCAGGGACAGTTGTTGACCCTACCTTCTACTGTGAGCAGCGATAGTTCAGTTGTCCAGTATGCTGAGGGGGCAGACGCTACGGTGGCCACCAAGACCTCGGTAATCGTAGCCGCCACCGCCGCTGTCGGTCTGATTATAGGCATTTTGATAATGCTGCTGCTGATCTTCCTGGATGATCGCCTGCGTGGTGATGACCAGGTGCAGCAGAGACTGGGTATGGCCTACCTGGGGTCAGTCACCTCCAGTGGAGAGCTTGCCAGCAAACCGACGCGCCTCTCTGGTAGATCTCTTGAAGAGATCAGCGATGTGTATGCGGGGCTGAGTCTGACTGGACTGAAATCAAGCCAATGGCGCGCTCCCCACGGAGGCGTATTGCTTGTGACCAGCGCCCAGCACGCTGAGGGCAAGACCACCCTCACTGCCGCGCTGGCGGCCAGTTTCGCCAGCGCGGGAGGCTCGGTTGTAGTCATAGATGGCAACCTTCGTAAGCCTGGAACGCATCTTGCCTTTGGTATGGCGTCTTCTAACGTTGGTTTGAATACCTTGCTCAAGTCTTCTGGCAACGTTGACGACGTGGTGCAGCGCAGCAATATCCCCGGAGTATGGATATTACCTGCCGGCGCGCCGATTGCCGACCCTACAATATTGCTGGAACAGAAACTGCCGTCCATCCTGGAGCAAATGCGCAATAAGACCGACATGATCATTATCGATGGTCCGTCATTGTTGAGCAACGCTGATGCTATCCTGCTGGCAAAAATGTCCGATTGCGTGATGATGGTCGTCGATGTTCGCCACGATAAAATGCCTTTACTGTTACGTGCCAAAGAACTCCTCAATGCGCTGGCAAAGATGCCGTCCGGGGTCGTTATGAATCGCGCGCCGAAACGCAATCGCAATAAGTACTACGCGACCGCGCCGGTGGTGAATATGGAGGCAAAGCCCGAGGCGCTGATTGCCGTACAAAATCATAATGGCAATGGACAGAAGTCAGATGCGTTGATTGTAGATATGGCGGCTGTCAGAACCTCAACACCACCGCCCATCATGGGAAACGTGTCGCCTACTCCTGGTGGGCGTCCCAGTATGGTGCCTGTCTCGATGCCGATGGATCAGCAGACTTCCGGTTCATTGCTGCGACCTCTATCCAGCCCCGGAAATATACCGGATTTGCCACCATCCTCGATGAACATTCAGCAAGCGAAGAGGCAGTCGTGGACTGTGCCACCTTCGCCGAACCGCAGCATACCGCCAACTCCGTAACGTCAGGGTAGAGATGAGTCAGGGTATATTCAATGCAAATCGCTGATAATTTTTCGAAAAATGCTCCCCTCCCGCTAAAGGGAGGGGGTACAACATCGCCCGAAACGTCTGCTCAACTTCGTCGCATGCGCCAGCGCTATAGATTCATTCATTTGCGCCGTTCGTTCCGTTTCTGGTGGTATCGCATTCTAATCGTCCTTATTGGAACTCTGGTAGCGACTCAGCTTGGTCCGCTATTACTCTCTTATCCGAAGGAAATCATCGGCGGCGCGGCGGCGCTGGTGCTTATCTTCTGGGCTATCAGGCGGCTGGAATTCGGCCTGATCCTTTTTGCGCTCTGTGCCACCGCGATTTCGCCCAAGGCACTCAGTTTAAAATCGGTTGACATTTACCCTGCGCACATCCTGGTCTTTTTGCTCCTCTTTGTAATACTGGCGCAGATGGCTTTTCGCGTGCGCGAGTATACTTTGCCATCTTTCTGGACTATCTGGCCTCAGCTTGGCCTGATCGCCATGGCGATCATCTCCGAGATTATGATTCAGGTGACATGGATACAACTTGTGCCTCATCATCTGAATACGACTCCTCTGATCTATTCCCAGGTATTGGGCATCATCATGTATTGTTTCCCACTGATGACGATCATTATCACAACTGCCTGCGTTTCAATTAATGAGCGTCTGATCGAGGGCGTGCAGAGAGCTTTCCTGATAGCTGGCGCGCTGGCTGCTCTCGTTATTGGTTTTGAGTTCAAGCGTATCGGCGCTGACATCTATACCTTTCGTTACACTGAACCTGTCATTATTTACATGTCGCTGCGCGCCCTTGCCCAGCTGATGGGCCTGGCTGCGATCATTGCCTATGTGCGCCTGCTAACAGCGAAAAGCAGAAAAGAGTTCCTGTTGTGTGCCGTGCTGCTGGTCATGTACCTGGCTTCCGTCTACTTCACATTGGAGAATAGCTGGTGGGTAGAGGTTGCGGTTGCGTTCGTTGTAATCACCCTCGTATATTCCCGTCGCCTGGCGCTGACCCTGGGTGTGTTATGCCTGCCTCTGCTTCCTTTATTAAAGGGGGAACTGGCTAAACTACAATCCGTCAAGTCTGCTGACGCGTATCGCCTCATTATCTGGCAAGATTCCCTGCGACTCTGGGAAAAACGCCCGATTTTAGGTGTAGGCCCTGGCAATTTCTGGCCGTATGACCAGGTTTTTACACAACTGCCCTTTCTTTTGCGTAACTTTAACAATACCGGGTTGGGCGTTGCTCATAATGGCACCCTTCAGATATTAGGTGAACTTGGCCCTCTAGGGGTTGTCTTTTTTTATTCGTTCGTGGCAGTCGTGGTTTATACAGCCTTCAGAATATATCGTCGCTCTAAAGCACCGGAGGAACGCGATGATCGCAGGCTGGCCCTGATCTGCATAGGTTTGGTTTTAGGATCAATAGCTGGTGATTTCTTTTCCGGTTCGTTCTTTCTGCCACCGCGTCAGATTGGCAGTTTTCAGGATTTACCGCAGGTGCTCAGTACCTGGATCATGTTTGGCTGTTTGTTCTACAAAGATAAAATCTGGCGCAAAGCACAGCAAACACTGAAGTTCAATGATGCGCAGCCTGAACTTGGATGAAGTATAGCGGCAACTAAAGCTTTATGGGTACGCCCAGGCGTAATCCGATAACACAACGATGGGGGGAAGATATCTATGAGTGATAGTGGAACAACAATGCAGAAAGCTGTAGTACTCTGGATCAGTGGGCTACCATTCGCCGATATCAGCGCCGTCGCGGAAGTAGAAACACTGGCCGCGCAGGGTTTCAAAGTTGAACTGATACCTTCATTGATTACCGGGTTACAATCGCAGTATTTTCAGGTTCTGGGTGGCAAAGCGCCCGCGACTTTTGGATTTTTTGATACATTGATGCCTGCGCATCAGCTGGCACGTCCCGCTAATGGGACGAGTGGCTATCGCATTGAGGAAGACCTCTCTGGTCGCGATAGTGCTCCCAGATTCTTCACCGATCTCCTGCGAAATGCCGGTTGGACAGTTGAACTGGTTGAAACATCCCCCCGTGAAGCGTTGGAGAAAATGCGTGCATTGCCTGACAACTCGCCCCAACCGGCCTGTAAAATCATCAAGATACGTCTGGATCGACAAACTCTGACAACCAATGATGTAGTATCCATCGCGGAGACGCTGCGCCTGGCGCGAGTATGGATGGGAGCAAGTGGGCTACTCGCGTTACTTTGTGACGCGCAGTTCGCTGAGGTCAAACGTTTTGTTAACATCAATAATTTCCTGGCTGAGATGGGCATTATTGAACGAGACGAGCAAAGCGGCTCCATCGACTGGTCAAACTCGCTCGCGTACTTCGCCGGCCATGGGCAGTTGTGGATCAACCTGCTTGGGCGTGACCCGCAGGGAGCGGTGCATCCCCAGGATGAGTATGCGGAGGTACGCGATTCATTGATTAAGGCCATCCCTGATAAGTTACGCGATAGTAAAACCGGGGAGAAAGTTGTCGAGCGTGTCTATCGGAAAGAAGAAATCTACGCCGGCGACTATCTGTTCTGCGCGCCTGACCTCGTCGTCCAGTTTATGCCGGGTTACGCGCCTTCACAAAATAGCGCGCACCTGGGTTTTGACGAGCATATCTTTACTGATCCACTGGCGGAAGCCACAACCATGGCTGGCATGCATCCTCAGCAGATCAGGGGATATTTGCTCGCGACCGCGCCTTCGCTGGCCGTGAATCCATCCATCTATGAACCTGTTCCGCTCACCAGCGTTGCGCCGACGTTATTGCATGCTCTGGGCATTGAATATGCTGGTATGGATAGTGCAGCAGTCGAGGCGTTATTCTCTCCTGCATACCTTGAGACTCACCCGATTCTTATGAATAACAAGAGCCAGGAACTTTCTGACGAAGACGAAGAACTGGTTATTGGGCGTCTGCGTGATCTTGGGTATATATAGAGTTGAGAACGTTCCATGAATCGTGACCTGCCGGAGCCATCGAGCTTACCGTATAAGATGCCGCCACGCGCGAAATTCTTTCATACAGCCGGTGAATCCGTGTGGCAAGGGCCAGGAGCGAATACGGAACAACTGGGCAATGGGATACAGTCCGCTGAAACTCCTGAGCCAATGCAGCAGGTTGTTCCAACGCCGGTTCTCCCGCCCAGTAGAGCGTGGATAACACCGGCGACAAGGTCCACATCCACGCGTAGCAGTTTATCAACGCCGCCTCCGTTGCCATCGTTGCCGCCACGGCCATTGCCATCGTTGCCGCCACGGCCATTGCCGTCGTTGCCGCCACGGCCATTGCCGTCGTTGCCGCCACGGCCATTGCCGTCGTTGCCGCCGCCGCTACCCGATCAGGGCTTTGCAAATCAAGCCGAGAGTCGCGATCGCACCCGGGTGCCGGGTTCTTTTGGATTTGACAAGACCCGCTATTTCCAGGCAAAGAAGGAAGATACCTTCCCGATGGCGGTGCTGCGCGGTATCGCTGAAAAGCAAGGTCAGCCGCAAACTGACATGCAATCGGAGATTACCGGTGCGGCCAGTGGCGCGGCTATTGTGGGCTTTGGCAATATTGCGGGTACGCTTCTCAAGTATGTGGGTAACTTCATTATTCAACGCAGCTTTGGCCCCGGTCTATTCGGGTTATATTCTCTCGGTTTGTCATTCGTAACCCTGATTTCCTCCATTTTCAATCTCGGCCTGGATGACGCCATGCTGCGCTATATCCCTGTCTATCGTACTAAGAAGCAACCGGGGGCTTTGCGCAGCCTGGTCGTTTTTTGTACCGCGCTTTCAGGTATAGCCGGATTAGTGGGTGCGGTGTTGATGCTTATCTTCACGCCGCAACTGGTCGCTCTCCGGCACACGCCGCAAGATGCGAGTCTATTGACTCTCACCTTTGAGTTGATGGCACCCTTGATTCCGCTCTTATGTATGCAAGGCATATGGTTTGGAGGTCTACAGGGATTCAAAGCATTTAAGTCGCGTATCCTATCACAACGCCTGGTTCCAGCTGTGTCCTTGATTGCCTTACTCGCTATTGCAGTCCTTTTCTTCCCTAATTTGGAAGGCGTTATTACCGCGATGGTACTCAGTACTGTCTTTGGTACCGTTTTGAGCCTGTACTATCTTTTCCGCCTGATTTCTAAGCAGGGCAAACAAACCTCGAAAAGCTATGAAGTGCGTGAGTGGCTTGGTTTTGCTACCCCAAACTTTTTAACAACGATTACCGATACAGTGATGGAATCGACGGATACGCTCTTATTAGCTTTTTTTGCTATCTCCAGCGTTGGTCTTGGTCAATATGCCGCCGCCATTAAATACAGTAATTTCATCACGATTCCCCTTATCTCGCTTAATACGATCTTTGCTCCTACCATTGCAGAACTGCACAGCAAGGGGGAAATGAAGAAGCTGGAAGCCATGTTCAAGGTTGTGACCAGGTGGACGATTATCCTCAGCCTCCCTATTTTCTGTATCACGACCCTGTTCTCTGCTTCCCTGCTGGCCCTTTCGGGGAAAGGTTTTATCGCGGCATGGCCATTGCTCATTGCTTTCTCTGTTGGCTCAATGTTTAATGCCGGGACAGGATGTGTTGGCTATATGTTACTGCTGACGGGGCATCAGAAACTTTCGTTTATGAACTCGTTAGCGGGTATTGTCGTTAATGTCGTGCTGGGCGTTATTCTGACTCCGCGTTTTGGTGCCATGGGAACGGCAATCAGTACCGGGCTGGCCGTCATCGTGCTGAATCTCGCGCGACTCTTGCAGGTACGCGTCTTGCTCAAAATCCAACCCTACTCCTGGGAGATGTTCAAACCTTTAGTAGCAGGATTGGTTTCCGTCGCTGTTTCGGGCGTACTCTTTTATTTGCTTACCCTTGTGCATATCCCTTTGATCGTATGTCTGGGGATTGTCCCGATTTTCCTGGCGCTCTATTTTGGGCTGATTGTGCTTTTTAAGATCGGCCCGGAAGATCGCATCGTTGTTGATAAATTGCGCAGCAAGTTATTGCGCGGCAAGAAGAATAAATAAGAGGAACTATGCTATGCGTACAGTTATTTTCGGAGTTGATGGCCTCACCTTTCGCATCTTGCACCCGCTGATCGAGCGAGGCGACCTGCCTAATTTCCAGCGTCTTAGCCAGCAGGGATGTGAGGCAGTGCTGGAGTCGAAATATCCGCCCGTCACGCCTGCCGCCTGGACTTCTCTCTCGACAGGTTTAAAACCAGCGCAGCACGGCGTCTATGACTTCTGGGAGTACGAAGAGCCACGGGAAGCTGGCGCTGCTCGTCAATCGCGTGTACAGACCCATCGCAAAGGTGGCAAGGCTATCTGGAACATTCTGAGCGAATATGGCAAACAGGTGCTGGTAATCAATGTTCCACTTACCTATCCCACCGATACGGTTAATGGCATCATGGTGAGTGGGTATATGACCCCCAGTACCAGCGTTGATTTTACCTATCCAACAGCCTTCAAAGAGGAACTCCTGCGCACAGTGCCTGAATACGAGATCGATGTTGATCTGCGCAGCATTTTCCGGGGCGATGTGGAAGAGGGGAAAAAACGCCTCGTAGATGCTGTGCTGCGTATGACCGAGCGGCGTATGGACCTGACCATGCATTTGCTGAAAGAGAAGCCGTGGGATTTCTGCTACGTGGCCTTTGTCGGTGCCGATCGCCTGCAACATGCCATATGGGAGGAAATTATCTCGCTCGATACACACGCCACAGAATATTATCGCCTGCTCGATCATAGCCTCGGCCTCATACTGGAGCAGCTCGGCCCTGATGATAGCCTGTTCGTGATCTCTGACCATGGCTTTCAGGGCGTTTCCACCGCTTTCGACATCAACGAGTTTCTGCTGAGCGTCGATCTGCTCAAGCTAAGTTCTGATACGCAGCGCAGCAAGTCCAGGCGTAATGCAAACCTGAAATATAGAATGAAGCAGCTCGGTTTGCTCTCTCTGGCACGGAAGACGAAGCGTCGTCTTGAGGCTTCAGGCATTGTCAAGAAATATCAGGGCGATGTCTACCATCCGCTGTTAACCGATATCGATTGGCGCAGCACTCTGGCGTATGTGCCATCGCAGTCGGGCTTTCTGGGAGGATATGCCGATATCTTCCTGGATGACTCCCTGGACGCGCAGAAGGTAGCTCAGTTACGCGACGCGCTGAATCGCCAGGTCAACCCGCAGACCGGCAAGCCGCTCATCGACGCCATTTATAGCACCGAAGTTTTTGGCAGTGGGCCATTTGCGCCTCTGGAACCACACCTGCTCCTCTTGCCCACCGATGGTATTACCTTCGATATGAAGCTGGGTAATACCCGTTTCTGGGGCGAGATGAGCAGGATGCGCGGCGCGCATCAGAAAGATGGCGTTTTGTATGCCTATGGTGGCGGAATAAAGCGCGGTTTCAATGCACCCGATGCTGAAATCTATGACCTGGTACCAACAGTTTTGCGCAGTATGAACCTGCCATTGCCCGGCGAGTTCGATGGCCGCATTCTGGACGAAATTTTTGAGCCTGGCGGGAAGCAGGCACATACGAGCGATGCAGGTGATGGAAGCCTGGCAAGGCGCAAGCTCAAAAAGTTACTGGAAGCATAGAAGCATAAATCATTACCGAATGTAGAGGGAGCGCAATTCAGGATTTGTACTGCATTGCGCTCCCTCTACAATCTTTCAAGAGTGCTTCAACTCAAAGCGTGATAGCCACGGTTGAATAGGCCGGTATAGTTGCGGTAACTTCTAACCCCAATTTTCTATGTTGCAGGTTGACCTGCTGTGAAGCAATCTGTGAATTGGCGCTGTTCAGGGTGTAAAACATAGCTGTTGTCGATGTTTCGCCCGGATTCTTCGCCAGTATATTGCTGCCTATATAGTTAGTCGCTGTTGTGTTTACTATCAAGATGGCATCATGTCCCTGCGTGTAGAAGCCTGCCACGATTACCCCTCTTTTATCGGAAGCAACAGCATTGGCATCATACGCGCTATCGGCGATATTCAGGAAAGACGGCCCCCCAATTAATTTGTAGGTATAATACTGTGGGTAAGGCTGATCATTACTGCCTGTTGCGCAATCGAGGTTGGCATTGATTTCACCGAACATACAGTATTGCGCCGGCGGAGAACTCCAGGTGAAATAGACAACGCCCGCCGGTACCGACGAGGAGATGTTTTTGCCAGGTATTTGCGTTGTTACTGTGTTTAGCAGGTCGGCGATAAAGAGCGAGTTCCAGAGCGGTGCATACGTGGGATTGCTCCTGCACAAATTAGGCGTACAGGCGTTGCCGTTATATTCGTCAATGTAAATTGGCGTCGATTGCGCGTTGGGCTGATGCCCGGCGTGTACGAGCGAAGCCACTAATTGAAATTCGGCCAAGTATCCTACTTTGGCGTCCTGCGTTTTCTGAACCAGTTGCGTCCAGCTTTTCCCATTCACATACATGTGATAACTGATGAAGTCGATATAAGGGGCAATGGTGGGATCATTGACAAGGGCGGGTATCCACGTGGTTGCGCGCGCGGTAACAAAGGCCAGGGCCGGGCCTCCTATCTGAATCTGAACGCCGTCCTGCTGCGCCTGCTGCTTCACGAGGGGCGCGGCAGCCGCGTACAGCGTTTTGTATTCTGAAAGACGCTCGGCTCCGGCATTGGGGTCACCATCTTTCTCACACCAGTAGGTGATACCGTCTGGTTCATTCCATAACTCATACAAAGCATGAACGTTGGAGAATTTCGCATCCATATGAGCAACTACCAGGGCTGCCAGTTGCCCCCATTTCTGCGCGCCACTGTCCTGTCCGTTCTGCATAAAAGTGGGTTTCACGTGCGATCCATCAACTTTGTTCGCGTTAGTCAGGCAATAATTTGGCTGGGGTGGGTTCTGATTCTGCGGTTGTAGCCACGCGGGAGTATAGCTCAGTATCAGAATTGGTTGCAGGTGATTTTGGCCGATGATTGTCATCGCGTTATCAAACTGCGACCAGTTTTGCTGAGCGGGATCAGTGGCGCTGGCCTGCGTGGGGAAGATACCAGCCATGAAGTCGCCGATACGCGTGAGTTTGAGATTCGCTTGAGGAAGGTATGGCGCGGCTGTATTGATGACACTGGTCATCCCCAGACCTCCAATGCCCAGGAATGTGGAAGAGATAGGATGAGCGTGGTTCTGTCTTCCTCCAAAATCGACACTGATATCTGCTGGTCCGCCGGTAACAGTCGTCCCGCCGCCGCTTCCAGGTGTTGGGCTGCTGGCAGTTGTTCCTCCCCCACCTCCCGGCGTTCCATGCATGACGACGAGAACAACTGACGCAATGATCAGGAGAATTAAGAGGATACTCACAACCTGCGCCGGCCTCGATTTGCGGTATCTCCGCCAGAATGATCGGCGCGGCGGCCCAGGTGGTAATGGGGGCTGGCCAGGCTGCCCGGGTTGCTGCGGTGGCTGTTGGGGTTGCTGATAGAATTGTTGCGGTTGCTGCTGGGGCCAGGACGTAGGTCTGATGGTCTGTTGCTGCCAATCAGCCTGAGTGGGTTGCTGAGACCAGGACGGCCCAGGGCCTTGTTGCTGCCAATCAGCTTGAGAAGGCTGCTGCGGTGGCTGCTGAGACCAGTTTGACGGTTGGGAACGCCAGCTATTCTGTTGTCCCTGCTGAGGTGTATCTGATGGCCTGAAATTATCCGGCGGCTCTTGACTCATGTATTGCCTCTCTCTAGCGTGTTCTATGTTCATCTCTCTTTTACAACGAAAAGTACTATACCCAATATCACGCAATGTGACCATTGGCAACTGTACTCATTCTCTGCCACATATAATTTGTAAACCTTAACCACACCTATAGAGTCACAACCAAAGATTAACCTGCTGTCTACTCATTCCTCACGAATCATTGTTAGTATAGTGATGGATGCCAATATCTCATGCGAAATTCTGGAAGAGTCTATTTGCTGTATAAGTGCTTCTTTCAGGCCGGTGGGCGCGATCAAATGAGCGATTGCTTGAAATCAGAAGGGTGATGTTATGAGAGTTTTTAGACGGAAATATATAGTCGGTGCGCTGTTTCTTATAATGGTCGTATCCCTCTGGCGTATCGTACCTGTTTCAATGAGCTTTGCCAACGCAAATAGCCATCGCGCGGGCATTGCAAACTCACCCATCAAGCACGTCGTTATTATCATGATGGAAAATCACACCTTCGATAATTTATTTGGCCAGTTCCCCGGCGCTAATGGCGTCACATTACCAGAGGAATCTAATCCGGTCTCTACCGACTATAATCATGATGGACCCTCCGCGGCGGCTTCCATTGATGGCGGAAAGATGGATCAGTTTAACCCGAATGGCATGTACCAGTATTCGCAGGCGGACATCCCTAACTACTGGGCATATGCCTCGCAGTTCGGTTTAAGCGATTACTTCTTTACTTCCTACGCGACCAGTAGCACACCAAATCACATCGCTATGTTCGCGGCGCAGAACGCGGGTACGTTTAATACACCGCCGCTCAAAGGGTGTAGCTCTCTCGCCAATTCGCTGGTCTACTCCAGAGCAAACCAGGGGAGCGATTACTGGTCTTATCCCTGCTACTCTGTTCCGACGTTACCCGATTTGCTGACACCCGCCGGTTTATCCTGGAAATACTACAGCCAGGTTCCCATCTGGGATGATCCTATGTGGATCAAATCGCAGGCTGGCTCCCCGAACGATGTACATAGTGTCAGTCAATTCGCGAAGGACGTGCAATCAGGCAATATGGCCAATGTATCCTGGGTCATCCCAACTGGTGCCTATACCGACCATCCGCCGTTGGCGCTTCAGGGTGGACAAAATTTTGTCACCCAGGAGGTCAACACTGTAATGAATAGTCAGTACTGGAGTAGCACCGCGATTTTCCTGACATGGGATGATTGGGGCGGCTTCTACGATCATGTCGCCCCGCCGGCTCTTACTGGTGGCGGCAATCTGACCCTGGGGCCGCGTGTCCCGCTGATCGTCATTTCGCCGTATGCCATACCGGGCTATATCTCCCACAAACTCGGTGAATTTAGCTCGTTCGTCAAGTTTATCGAACAGAACTGGAATCTGTCAAATTTGGGACAGCGCGATTCCCTGACCCAGATTAGCGACCTGACTGATTTCTTCAACTTTGCGCAGACGCCGCGACCACCGGACATTCTCAGTACTATACCATTCTCGCAGACGTTGCGGATGCCGCTAACTACTGGCATACCGGGTGTAAAAGGAGCCGTCACGCCGGTTATAGGATCAACTTCAACGGTCTTCCAGTATAGTATCGTGTATACCCGTACCGATACGCCTGCAATCCATGATGTCGTCATTGACGGCACTCACTACCCGATGACTGCGCAGGGTACATATACGAATGGTACAATTTACCAGTACAAGACGAAACTGCCCGTTGGCAACCATACAGCCAGTTTTTACTTTTCAGATGGCGCAGGTACCATAACCCTGCCCTATAATGTACCATTGACAATACCCCAGGTTACATCCTTTAAATTGACGACCAATATCAGTCCGACTATCGCCTTACCCGGCACACCGATTACCTACATAGCCAAATACTCGTCTCCTACTGGCAAAGCGCCGGTGCTGGCCCAGGTAAACGTTGACGGCGTTCCGCACGCAATGCAACTAACAACGGGAACAGATTTTAAAAAAGGCGTTACCTACACTTACACTACAACCACGCTGTCTGTTGGGATGCATTACTTCACCATACACTTCGACGATGGTTCAGGTCCCGTCATCTTTCAGGGCTATTCTGCTCCTTCCATCACGCCAATAACCTTAACGCAGTCAACAGCCAGCAGTCCTGCCGCAAATGCATACACGTTCCAGACTACCTATAGCGATTCTTCAGGAATTACACCAACCCAGGCAACTGTGTATGTTTCGTGGAAGCCCTATACCATGTCGCTCGTCTCCGGTTCTGCTAGCACCGGCGCGGTGTACCAGTCACAGGTGACGCTGCCTACGAATGGCAAATGTAGCACATTCTTCTTTGACTTCTCAGATGGTCAGAGTAGTTGGACGGATCCACTCGCTCCCACTACCTATCCCTGCCCGGCTCCTGGCACGACGTTCCACGCGCCTGCCAGTTCCCTGGTTCAACCAGAGCAGGGTACTTACCTGTACGATCCGAACTGATTAGCTGCAAACCGGCTTTATGCCCACGCGAGAAGAGAATCATCAATTTAAATGATGGTTCTCTCCTTGATAACCGGAAGGGACCCAGATAACTTGAGAGAAAGATCTTATAAAGTGGATAATTTCAAACGGCGGTTTTTCAAAAAAAGTGGGCTTCTCGCTGTCGCGGTTTTCACTATCGCGTTCGTCGCTACAAGTGTCATCATCGCTTTACCACAACATAACAACGCACACGCTGCTGGCGTCTCGCTCAGTGTGACCCCGGCTTCTGCTCCCTATGCACCGGGAGGCAGGATTAAGGTGTTGGGAGCCAATTACGCGTCCAACGAGTCCGTCAAAATCTATTGGAATTATATAAATCCCACGAATCAGGGAACGCTGGAGACAACCGCTACTGCTGATGCGAGCGGGGCTTTCGCAGCAAATTTCATAATACCGCTCGCTCCAACGGCAACCTACACCATTGCGGGCGTAGGCCAGCAATCAAGTCTTGTCGCTACTGGCACATTTCAACTGCTCCCACGCCTCTTTCTAACCTCTACTGCTGGTGGAACCGGGTCTAAGATGTACATCGGTGGAAACTCTTATCTGGCTGGAGAGCAAGTAAAGATTTACTGGAACTACACCGGCCCAGGCACCGGATCATTGCTCTCGACAGCTACCGCCGATACTACCGGCACATTCAAGGTTACAGGGACCGTTCCTGCTGGCCCTCCTTATGGCTCTAATCCCGTGGTCGGTATTGGTCAAACGAGCAATGCGGAAGCAAACGCTAACTTCATTCTCTATCCTACAACCCTTGCGCTTGCCCCTATGAGCGGCACAGCCGGTACGCCGGTCACTGTAAGCGCCTATGGTTTCAAGGCATTTGAAAAGGTCAAAGTTTACTGGAATAATGGCGGGACACCGGTGGTCACTGCTGGCACAAGCACCTATGGCTATATGGCGTTAATATCTTTTATAGTACCAGCAGGAGCCGCTCCTGGTTCTTACCCGGTGAAGGCTGTGGGCACATTGAGCCATTTCACCGTTACAAATACCTTCAATGTGGTGGCTCCAGCATCAACTTTGAGCATCACTTCAGGACCTGTAGGCATGACGGTGAATCTCTCTGGACAGGGCTACGCATCCGGTGAGAAAGTGAACGTCATCTGGAAGTATAATGGACCTAATACAGGAACAAACGTTGCTGCTGTTAACGCCGGCCTCTCCGGCACGCTCAGCGCGCCTTTCAATGTACCTGCGGCTAACGCTGGCAGTTATACAGTGGCCGCTATTGGGCTGAGTAGCGGCATCATTACCCAGAATTTATTCAGCGTGGGCAATGGCCTGGCCGCCAGTCCAGCCAGCGCTTCTCCCGCGACCAATGTTACCGTTTCGGGTTCTGGCTTCCAGGCCAACGAGTCAGTAAACCTTTACTGGAATAACTCTTCCGGCACTGCTCTCGCTACGACTACAGCCGATGGCAGCGGCAATATCAGCGTGGTTGTGCAGATTCCTCAATCGGCCAGTGGTTCCAATAATCTGATTGCTATCGGGCAGACAAGTGCAAAGACCTTCACCGCGCCGGTCACAATTAATACCAACTGGACGCACCTGGGTTTTGATCTGGCAAACCATCGCCAGAACTACTATGAATTCACGCTCTCTACGGCCAACGTGAGTCAACTCAAGTTGAAATGGAAGGCGAACCTGATCCCGCAGGCAAACAGTGCGTTCCTGGGTTTCCCCTCGCCCGTTTATGCTAACGACATTGTGTACATGACAACAGATTATGGCGTCCTGAATGCTTATAATGCTACAACGGGTGCGTTTTTATGGAAGTATGATATGGGCATAAATTTTGCCAATCTGTCATCGCCTCTCGTTGACCCGGACGCGAATCTCGTGTTTTTCGGCACCGTTGGAGAAGATTTCGCCGGTATACCCGCGCCATTCTACGCGCTGAATGCTACAACCGGCCAACTGGTATGGAGCGATATTCTGACCGGTGGTAGCTATGCTTTCCCGAACCTGGCTTTCAAAACCCTTTACTTTGGAACTTCAGGCAATGAGAACTCTCCGAGTAACCTGTATGCCATCGATGAATTGACCGGGCATATTCAGTGGCAGTACCATACCCCCGGCGGCGTCTGGGGATCAGTAGCTATTGATACCAACAACAACACAGTGTTTACCGACGAGGGCAACCCGAACCCTTCGGTAGTGGCTCTTAATGCCACTACCGGAGCGCAGATCTGGCTGGAGCCAATCCCTATTTATAGCGCCGATGACGATGTCGGTTCGGCGGTTACTGTTGATAATGGGTTCGTCTATGTGGATAGTAAGGATGGAAGTGTCTTCAAGCTCAATGAGAGCAGCGGCGCTGTTGCCTGGTCATCCCCTATCGGAAATCATAGCAATGCTGATGTATCGTCGCAGGTTGTGGCAAATGGTAAGGTCTACGTGGCTTCACTCAGCGGCTTCTTCTACGCGCTGGACGCAGCTACAGGCGCCGTGCTGTGGAAGATTTTTCTTAGCGGCGGAATGTTTAGCTCTCCTGTGCTTGCCAATGGCGTGATCTACATTGCTGGTAAGAATTTCTACGCCCTCAATGCCGCTACCGGTAAAGTATTGTGGCGCTATAACCTTGGCGTGATTTCGTATTCATCCCCCCTTGTCGTCAATGGCTGGATGTATTGCGCGTCCTACAATGGCAACCTCTACGCCTTTAGTTTGTAACAGG
>Ga0307374_10005903_pt1 | contig 19580 bp, 19 predicted proteins | sample OX3MG_FD_202532 | JGI IMG/M metagenome (GOLD analysis project Ga0307374, IMG submission 202532) | Soil microbial communities from Risofladan, Vaasa, Finland - OX-3 | ecosystem: Environmental > Terrestrial > Soil > Coastal area > Acid sulfate soil | place: Finland: Risofladan, Vaasa | collected...
GCCAGCAGGTCATCGGTGAAGACGTGGTCGCGGTCGCTGAAGACCTCTCGGATATCGGCCAGCAGTCGGACGCCGAGGCTAGGTACGGCTGCCTTAGCGTCCGTTACAAGCGTTACAGCCGCTACACGGGCCCGCTCGGGCCAGTCGCCACCAGCGAAGTCCGCCACTGCCAGTAGCGACTCCCACACATCCGCGTCCCGGTCTGCGATGCCGTCCGGAATGGCCGGCCAGGTGCCGGCCAGGAACGATGTTGCCCACGCTGCGACCTGCGCTCTGATCTCATCGCCCGCGGCGGACTGCTCTCGGCGCCGGAACGGCAGGACGTGCTCATCCGGGCCCCGCCGCTTCATGCGGACCACTACCGACCTGCTCATAATCGTGTCGGGTAGGTCGTTGAGCCCAGCCAGTGCCACCGCGCAGTAGGCGGGCAGTTCCTCGGTCAGCACTTCCTTGCCCTTGACCACGCAACGGCCAGCAACGGCTCCGCGACGGTGCCCGGCATTGAGGATGCCCCGCACGTCCTCATTGTCCTTCGCCCGTGGCCCAAACAGTGTGTCTATCTCGTCATACAGGATGGTCGGAAGCCCAGCGGGATCGGCGACGCGTCGGAACAGGTAGGCCGGTGTGCAGTTCACGGCATGGACGGGCGACGGCACGAGGAGTTCGGTTACCTCAAGTGCCCGGGTCTTACCGCTGCCTGGCTCGGGTGACAGGAATGCAATCCGCGGCGTCGACTCCCAGCAGTCCATCCGGTGCGCGTGGGCAATCCACAGGACGTGTGCCACTCGTGCAGCGTCGCTCGGGTAGGCGATAAACGTCCGCAGAAACGCCTCGAGGTCGTCAAGCGGCTGACAGGGCTGGTCGCTCATGCCGCCACCGCGTCCAGCAAGCGGGAGCGGTAAGCGCCGATGGCGGGATGAGCCAGGGTGCCGAACCGGGCCAGCAAGAGGGCGTCCATGTGGTCGTACAACACCGCTACGGGGTCGCCGTCAGATTGGAGCTCACGAGCAACGGCCACTCGTTCGGATGCCGGCAACTCGTGGAGCAGTGCCCACATGCAGCGCCGTAGTCCTTCCTCGGCGGCCAGGCGCTCGGTCTCGATGGCGGACCGCTTGATCCACAAGAGAGCCAACAAGTCGTCGGTGCTCAGGTCATCAACTGCGACCACGATCTCACCACTAGAGAAATGGGTGACAGCGGTCAGGGATGGTGTTAACATCGGCATGCCCTTCAGATTTGGAAGTCTCGACGGGGTGCAACAGGAGCGACGTCGACCTGGCAGGGTCGGCGTTTCGCTTTTGGGACATCAAGAGTTGGCGGTCTCTCTCCCCTTGGTAACACTTTGAGAACCGCGATCCGCGTCATCTGATGACCGTTCGTCAGTCAGCACTCGGCAGGCGGCATACGCGGCCCGGGCTACTGCCGCGTCCGCTAGGACGGGTTGCCGGTTCGGGTATAGCGCTCGCTCGATTGCGCGGTAGATCTTGTCGTAGTTGGACGCCGAGGTGGTCACATTAAGCACACAGTTCTCCTAGGCCCCGTAGTGGAAGATGGAGCACGTCGCCGAGCCTCTGCTCGTCTCGTTGTATAGAGCGCAGTTCTGGAATGAGTGTGATGGTCGGCCGTTTCCGCCAGTCCCATTCGTGGCTGAACCAGCCTCCTCGATCACCCGCCGGGATCCAGTTCCGTCGAATGTCGAGGTCCCCGTCAACGGTTATGGCTCCGAGGCCCTCCAGGTCACGAATGGCTCGGGTTACCGACATCTTGTTTCGGCCTATCACGCGGGCCAGGGTGTGTAGTGGGGCCACAAACTCGCCAGCGGCGTCGGTATACATGGCTAGGGCCAGTGCTACGTCTTCATCTCGGCGGATGCGGTCGCTACGGAACGACAGACGGTCGAAGTAGGCGTGCAAACCCGGTGGGACTTCGTTCCCGATCACTAGAAGATCCTCGAGGCAGCCACCCGCGCCGAGGAAGTCGTCAACACCTTTTGTCGGGCGTCCCTGGTGCTCCCTCGGAGGTGCTGCGACGTGTGTCTCGGGCACACCTAAGCGACGGAGCCGAATCTGGGCCATCCTGCCCTGATTGATGACGGCGGGGTTGTCGATCCAGTCGGCGTCCGGGACGATCACAACAACCTTGTCCCAGAGGTAGGTGGCGGCGAAGTCGGGCAACTCGGCACAGTCCCATAAGGACACGCTCGGCACGCTGAAGACGGCTCCGCCGTTAGCGAGTACAGCGTCCGCTTTGATGCACCCCTCGATCACGAAAAACACGACTGGTGCCTCTCGGAGGGGCCGTAGCGCCAACGGATGCAGGTCGAGCCGGCGGGCCATGTCGGGCGCCATCGGGTCCTTCACCCGTCGTCCTTCGTGGACGTGCCTGCCCGTGGGGTCGATGTCCTCGCGGACATGGCGGTCCAGGTGAGCCGGCCGGGTGCGCGTGCCGTGCTCGTGGATGTAGGCCCCGTCCATCTTCGGCGATGGAACGAACACGTACTTGGCCCGTGGCTGGTGGCTGTGTCGGTCCTCGGTATTGGTCCCGCGATGGTCATCGGGACCCCCCTGCTTCTTCTTGCCCCTGTCGATATGGGGTTGGGGGTTACCTGTGAACCGCTCATGCCAGGCAAGGTCGGCGGGAGCGGGTCCGTCGCCATGCCAATGGGTGATCGGCCCGCGGGTCCTCACGGGCTCAAGCGGGCGCAGCTCCGGGTAGATCGGAGGCACTGCGGGCCAGATGGGCGGGGCGTGCCTGACGATGAGCCATCCGTCCGACTGGCCCATGATCTTGGTCGCGAAGGCGCGCTGATACGGGTTCAGGTCGGCGAAATGGGCTTTGGCGTGGTCGAAGTCGTCCGTCCTCCAGTAGAGGTACGGGCGGGCCTGCCAGATTTCGTCCGGGATGCCGCGTGAGTGGAAGAAGTCGGGATCTGCTGGGTGTTCCATTTGGAAGTCTCTGTTTCATCGGGTGCCGCAAAGGAAGCGGCGGCTGTTGTTGCGGCCGGGGGCGCTGCATCGCCGGCTAGGGCATATGTGCTGCGTCGGCCCCTATGACGCGTCCAGCATCATCGCCGCGACGTACGCGTCGATTGCTGCGACCGGGACGAGACGGCGCCGGCCAACCTTGAAGCTCCCGAGTTCACCAGAGGCGACGAGCCGCCATGCGAAAGCGGGCGAGATGCCGAGAGCCTGTGCGGCGGCCTCCACGCGTACACTGCGGGTGCCAGCCGGGATTTCGATACCGATGGATGATGCGAGGCGAGTTGCTGCTATGGGGTCCTGCTGCGTCGGCGCTTCCAAGCGATCCCTCCGTGTTCCCCGCTGTCACGAACGACAGCGGTGTAGTTCGCCAAGGTATCTGTAACTGAGACCCCCGTCCAGGATCTGACGAAGGTTTTTCTTGACAGTCCGGTCCCGTTGTGCTTGGTGCGGTTTGGCGCGCCGAGCCAGTGCGGCGGGCGTGACCTCAGCCGGGCACGGCTGCGGTCAAGTGCCTCAGATTTTCGTCTTATTTTGCGCGGTGCCCCTTGAGACTCCACTCTGCGGGCCTTCGCTGCACCAGGTTCTACCGGGCACCGGAGCCGGCCCGAAAAGGTGCTCTGACCTGCGGTGATAGTCACCCGGTCGAGGTTCTACCGGCCTCTACGGTGCTCTAGTTGGTACTACACAGAAGGACATGAAATCAGAGGGTCTCTGCCTTCACACGGCTGAGGTCACAGGTTCGAGTCCTGTTACGCCCACCGGGCCTGGGAACATCCTCGATTGGCTTCAGCAGTCGACGGCCGCCCTGAGGGCTCTGCATGCCTCCAATAGACGGATGGGGTCGAGGGCAGTCAGCCGCTCGACCAGGTAGGCCCTGGGAACGACTCGGAGATTATCGAAGCTGGCAGCACACTCTGTGGGCATTCCGTCAGCGGGGCCGAGCGGCAGTTCGGTGGGGATACTCCTGATCGTTCTGGTGACAGGCGCCGCAAGCAAGTTGTGCAGGACCGGAATGGCGGCGGACCGGGTCATTACGAGGAAGGGACGGCGTCCGATGTCTTCGAGCTCCCCCCACCACACCTCGCCTCGCTGAGGCTCACTCACCATGGCTCCTCAAGGATCGCGTCCCGCAGGGAGGCGATGGCGGCATCCCGCTCGACCTTCTTCACCGCCCTCCTGTTCTGGGCGATAGTGGTCAGCAGCAGCCCTCCGAGACCCAGCGCCGCCGCCAGAGCCGCCACTGTCCCGAAAGCGACCAGCCGCCGCGGATCGGCCAGCCGCCGCCCTGGGCGGTCACCTGGCTGGGTCATTACCTCCCAATATCCGCCGTTCCGGGGTGGGGGGCAACGGGCGAAGGCACCTACCGGCACGACGCGTCTGCACTAGTTGCCTCCCGGGTACGCCCGCTCGGTAGCCTCCCCTGATGGCCGATCCCGGACCCCCGAGCGGGGCGAAACAGGCGCTTGGGAAGATCGGACGCCAGGCCCTGACCTGGGGCGCACAGCAGCTGCCGGTACGCCGGCGCCTCGACCGGCTGGCTACCAGCCTCACCCTGCTCTTGGACCAGACGGCCCCTGATGGCATGTACGGCGGGTCCTATTTCGGGGACGGCCGTAACCCCGAGGACCGGATGGGTTTGTCCGGTTATGCCAGTTATGACCGGGTATCCAGCATGGCCAACCGGGCCGCCTTCATCGAATGGAGCCTTTTCCAGGAGTGTCGCAGCCTGGATGTCGGCTGCGCCCTGGGCTTCGTGGTGGAGGCTCTGCGGGAGGCGGGCTTTGACGCCTGGGGCATGGACTACAGCGAGTGGGCCGTTCGGCACTCAACCAAGGGGGCTCGGGGCCGCCTGCGCCAAGCGAGCTTGCTCGAGCCGCTTCCCTACGCCGATGGCGAGTTCGGCCTGGTTACCGCCATGGAGACCCTGGAGCATCTCCCCCCCGAGGCCATCCCGGGTGTGCTGGCCGAGCTGCGACGGATCTGCAGTGGGTTCCTGTACCTGACCATCCCCTCCTTCGGACCCAACCGGTGTGGGCTGGACGGATGGTTCTCGGGGAAGGTGGCCCCCGAACGCCTCGCCTACTACGACTCGCTGCCGGCGGACTATGACGGCCCGGTGCCCTTCGAAGATCTGATGCGCGACGCCCACGGCCAGCCCATCGAGGGCCACCTCACCATCGCCTCGTTCAACTGGTGGGAAGAGCAGGCCAAGGCGGCCGGATTCGAGCGCTCGGCCGAGATGGAGGCGCGCGTCTATCCCCTCCTGGAGCGGGTCGGCCAGACCGGCTGGTGGTGTCCCTACGTTTTCCACGTGGCGGTTACGTCGCCACCGCCCGCCTCTTTGCGCGACGCGGAGGAGGCGGACGTTCTGGCCCGGAAGTGGCAGGTCGCCCGGTCCGCCTGACTGGTGAGCAGGCACGGGGAAGTAGGGCTCATGGCAAACTTCGCCCGATGAGCCCGCCCGGAGTCAACCGTTATCGGGACGTGCCTTCCCTGGAAGGGGAAGGCCAGGCGCGCCTTTTGATGCTGGCCCGGGCCCTGGGCCAGGCCCTTACGGGCGAGGCCGTGGCCGCGGCGGTGTTCGAGCACGCCCTGGTCTATCTGGGCGCCTCCACCGTCGGGTTGTGGAGGATGGGGGAGGACGGGCGGATTCGATTTGCCGGGGGGGCGGGCATCGACGGTCCGGGTGGGGCGACCGAGGTGGGCGCCATCGAGGCCGACTCGGATCTGCCGGCCGCCCTGGCCCTTCGCAGCGGGGAGTTGGTCAGCTTCGGCTCGGGGGCTGAGCGCAATCGGCGCTGGCCGTCGCTGGTCCCGATCGGGACCTTTGCCGAGGCCGTGGTGGTGGTGCCTCTGATTGCCCGGGGCGCCCGCTTTGGCGTGCTTCACATGGGTTGGGCCGAGGAGGCGGAGGACTTCAAACCGGACGAGGACCTGATGTGGGCCCTGGCCGAGTTGTGTGGCACCGCCTTGGACCGGGCCCAGCTCTACGAAAGAGAGAGGAACTCCCGGGAGACGCTGGAGTTCCTCAACCTGGGAACCCGCTTGATGATCAGCGCCCAGGACCCGGATGAGATCGTGCGCTCGTTGGTCCAATTGGCCGTTCCCCGGCTGGCGCCATGGTGCGCGGTCTACGTGGCCGAGGACGGACAGTTGATCCGGGTGGCCATAGAGATTTCGGCCGATCCTTCATTGGCCACCGAACTGCGCGACGCGCCGGCGGTCGCAGTCGATGCCGACGTTCCTCTGGCCCGGGCCTTCCGCACCGGGGAGACGGAGGTCATGCCCCGGATACCGGCTGCGGCCGTGTTGGCCACCTACTCCGGCCACCAAGCCGAACGGATCCTCTCTCTGGCCAGCGAGAGTTGGTCGGCCCTGGTGGTGCCCATCCGGGCCGAGGGCGAGGTGATCGGCGTGATGAGCCTGCTGTCCCCGGATTGGGGCGGTGGGACGCCCGCGGATACCCACTTCGCCGCCGAGGGTCTGGCCGCCCGGGCCGGCGTCGCCCTGCGCAGCGCCATGCGCTACCGCCGTCAGGTGGACAACGTGCGTCTGCTGACAGCGGCCCTGTTGCCCGATGGCGTGCCCGAACTGGAGGGGCTGGCGGTGGCGGCCCGCTATGTGCCGGCGTCGGGAGATGTCTGCGGGGACTGGTATGAGGTGGAGACCCTCCCCGACGGTCGGGTGCTGGTCGGCATTGGGGATGCATCCGGCCACGGCCTGGAAGCGGCGGCCACCATGGCCCGGGTCCGCCACGCCGCCCGGGGCCTGGCCGTGGCCGGGCTGGAGCCCGCGGCCATCATGGTCAACCTGTCCCGGCTCCTGGCCGGGGACGTCGATGACTCCATCGCCACTGCCGTCTACGGAATCATCGACCCGGCCAGCGGCGCCAGCGTCTGGTCCAGCGCCGGCCACCCGCCCCCGGTGTTGGTGGGCGCCGACGGCTCCATCGCTCTCATGACCCTGCCCCCGGGCCCGCCCATCGGGGCGTCGGGAGTGCAAGAGCAGGTCAGCCTGGAGCTCCGGCCCGGCTCGCTGGTGGTTCTCTACACCGATGGGCTCTTCGAACGCCGGGGGGAGGACCTCGATGTCGGCATCGACCGGCTGGTGGAGGTCATCACCGCGCTACGGGCCAATGGCATCGACGCCATTGCGGACGCGGTGATGGCCGGCGGAGGCACGGCCGATGACGCCTGTGTCTTGGTCATCGCCCGCTGAGCTCAGTCCACCAGGGCAGAGGACCACAGGCGGTCGGCCACGTGGTCGACGGTCTGCTGGGCGGTCAAGTCGGTGGAGTCCACCCACAGGCCGATCTCCGGTGTCTTCTTGCGCAGAGCGGCGTCGAGGGCCTCGGCGCTGATCCGGTCGGGGCCGTAGGCCGACTTGGGCCGGCCCGCCTCGCGGGTGGCCACCGCCTCGAGGGACGGGCAGAGAACCACCAGGGCCAGGGGCCGGCTGGTGATGGCCTTCATGTAGTCCAACAGCGCCGGCCCGATGACGATGTCCTGGACGACCACGCTGAAACCGGCCTGGAAGTAGCCGTCCGTGGCCGACGCCCCCAGGCGGTAGCGCAGCTTAAGCTGGCGAACGGCCTCCTCCTCCGGATCGGCCGACATCTCCCGCCGGCCGGAGACGACCATGCGCCGGAAGACGTCGCCCTTTACGTGGGCTCCCTTCCAGAAGCGACGGGCCAGGAGCTCGGCCACGGTGGACTTGCCCGAGGCCGAGATGCCCGTGATCAGAACGCACAGATGGTCGTCCGGGGCGAGGAGCCTGGTCACCGGCGGCAGGATACGCACCTATGGGCGCTCCCGAGGACGTGGTCGAGACCCTGCGCCGGGCCGGCTGCGTGGCCGCCGAGGAGGAGGCGGAGGAGTTGTGGGCCGCCGCCGGGCGCCGGCGGGAGAGGGTCAACGCTCTGGTGGAGCGCCGAAGCCGGGGCGAGCCCCTGGCTTGGATCACCGGGCGGACGGTGTTCGGGGGGGTGGACCTGGCCGTGCACCCGGGCGTGTATGTGCCCCGGTGGCAGAGCGAGCCGATGGCCCGCCAGGCCGCTGAGCTGCTGCCCAATGGCGGACGGGCCCTGGATCTGTGCACCGGCTGCGGGGCGGTGGCCGTCGTCCTGGCCGCCCGCCGGCCGGCCGCTTCCATCATCGCGACCGACAGGGACGAAACCGCGGTCGCCTGCGCCCGGGCCAACGGCGTAGACGCCCTTCTCGGGGATCTCGACGCGCCCGTCCCCGCCGACTGGGCCGGCACCGTGGATGTTCTGACGGCGGTGGCTCCCTACGTCCCGACCGAGGAGATGCACCTGTTGGACCGGGACAGCCGGGCCTACGAGCCGGCGGCCGCCCTCGACGGCGGGCCGGGCGGCACCCGGATCCTGGTCGAGGTCATCGGCCGGGCCCCTCGCTGGCTCAAGCCGTCAACCGGGGTGGTGCTGGTGGAGCTGGGAGGGACCCAGGCCGAGGCTCTGGCTCCCGTCCTGGACGGGGTCAGCCTGGCCGTGAGACAGATCGGTCGTGACTCGGAAGGCGACGTCCGCTACCTCGAAGCCGGCTGGGCCTGAGCCCCGGCGCGATCCTGGGCGGGTGCCGACCCGGCGGGTGTCACTGCTCAAACTCCTCGAGGCCAAGGATCCTCCCGTGACGGACCCCGCCGCGGCCGTGGCCGAGGGCCGGGTTCTGGTGGACGGTGCGGTGGTGACCAATCCCTCCTCCCAGGTGAGGGCGGACGCCCGGGTCGTGGTGCAGGAAGCCCGGTTTCCAAGAGGCGTCGAAAAGCTGGGCCGGGCCCTCGACGGGCTGGGGGTGGAGGTGGCCGGGCGCACCGTGCTCGACGTCGGAGCCTGCACAGGCGGCTTCACCCAAGCCGTGCTGGACCGGGGGGCAACCAACGTCTTTGCCGTGGATGTCGGCTTCGGCCAGCTGCTGGGCTCGCTGCGCCAGGACCCCCGGGTGGTCAACCTGGAGCGGACCAACGCCTCGGAGGTGACCCCTGCCCTGCTCGGCCAGCAGGTTGACCTGATTGTCATCGACGTGACCTATGTGCGCCTGGGCACCATCATCTCCGAGCTGTCGGCCAACCTGAGCCCGGCCGCGGGCACCGATCTGGTTGGCCTGGTCAAGCCCATGTTCGAACTGGAACGGGGCGAGCTGCCCGTTGACCCCGCCGACCTGGTCGAGGCCGGCCGGCGGGCGGCCGCCGACGCCGACGCCGCCGGCTGGGACGTGCTGTCGGTTACGGAGTCGGCGGTACGCGGAAGCCAGGGAGCGGTGGAGCTGTTCCTGCGAGCCCGGCGCCGGTAGGGGATATGGGCCCCCGGTGGGCCCGACCCTCCTCGCTTCGGTAACGGCGGAAGGCGGGCAGGGCCAGGGCCACCGCCGCCGTCCCGATTACGCACAGGACGCCGCCCGACACGATCGAAGCCCTCAGCCCGGCCAGGGACTCGACCACGCCGGACTCGACGTTTCCGAGGGTCGGGCCGGTGCTGTAGCTCAGGAACTCGATGCCGGCCAGGCGTCCCCGGATGGCGTCGGGGACGGACTCGTTCCACATGGTCATACGGCCCAGCCCGCTCATCATGTCCGCCCCGCCCGCCACCACCAGGGCGAGAGCCGCCTCCCATAGCGCGCCAGCAAAGCCCAAGGCGATGATGCCCGCCCCCCAGACGGCGGCGGCTATCGCGATCATGAGCCCCTGGCGGCTGACCCGCCGGGACCAACCACCACTGGCCAGAGTGACGAGGAGGGAGCCCGCCGCCGGCGCCGCGTACAGGACGCCCAGCACGCTGGCCCCGCCCATCCGGGCCGCCAGCTGGGGGAACAGGGCATTGGGCATGCCGAAGAACATGGCGTTGATGTCCACCACGTAGCTGCCCAGCAGGTCCCGCCGGCGCACGGCGTAGCGCAGGCCCTCCATGACCGCCCTGACGCTTAGCTCGGCGTCCTCGGCCGGGGGAGGCGTCGCCCCCAGCCGCCAGAGGCAAAACAGGGAAACGGCGAAGGTGGCCACGTCAATGGCATAGGCGCCGCCCACTCCTATAGCGCTGAGCAGCAGGCCGGCCAGGGCCGGTACCGCCACCATGCCGATCTGGGAGCGCAGAGACATGACCGCTGAGGTGGCGGCCATGTCCTCGACCGGCACCAGCCGGGGCACCAGGGCATCCAGCGACGGCCGCTGCAGGCCGTCCAGTCCGGCCTGGAGGAAGGCGACCAGGAACAGGACCCAGAGCCGGCCCCCCACCAGGGCGTTGGCCAGCAGCGCCGCCGAGCCCAGAGCCAGGCCGGCTTCTGTCCACCGCAGCATCCGGCGCCGGTCGGCGGCGTCGGCCAGGGCCCCGCCGACCATGGCGGTGAGCAACATGGCGGCCAGCTCGGCCAGGCTGAGCAGGCCGACCACCAGAGAGGAGTGGCTGATCCTGTAGGCCTGGTACGGGACGGCCACGAAGCTCAACATGGTCCCGGCAAAGGAGATGCCCCCGCCGATGAACAACAGGCGCAGGTCCCGCGATCGGCGCAGCGGGCCCAGGTCGATGGCCAGCCGGGCCCCCGTCACCGGCGGAGTCTGGCAGCATCGCCGTGTGGGCCACCGTGACGGCTGAGGTCGTCCTGCGCTCAGCCGATGACCGCTATCAGGTCCTCAGCTCACTGCTGACCAGCCGGTCCAAGCGCCACCGCCGCCGCCAGTTCATCGTCCAGGGGGTACGCCCGGTGACCTCGGCCCTGGAGACCGGCTGGCCTCTGGAGGCGGTCATCTGGAGAGGCGGGGCCCGGCTGTCGCGCTGGGCCGCGGGTGTGTTGGACGAGACGGGGGCGGCCACCCGGTACCAGGTGACCGACGCCCTGATGGCGGGTCTGAGCGGTAAGGATGAGCCTGCCGAGGTCCTACTGGTGGCCCGCATACCCGGATGGGAGATGGCCGCCCTGCCCGCCGGTCCCGACACCGTGGTCTGTGTGGTGGACCGCATCGCCAGTCCTGGGAACCTGGGCAGCATCATCCGCTCGGCCGACGCCTTCGGAGCCGCCGGGGTGGTGACCGTCGGGCATGCCGCCGACCCCTATGACCCCGCGTGCGTGCGGGCATCCACCGGCTCGGTCTTCTCTGTGCCGGTGGTGGCGGTAGCCGGGATGGAGGAGGTGGCGGCCTGGTGCGGGCCGACTCTGGAGGGACGGGCCCGGGTCAGGCTGGTCGGCGGGGATGAGTCGGGCCCGGCTCTGGCCCGGGGGGACCTGGCTCCGCCGGTGGCCATCCTCCTTGGCAGCGAGGGACGGGGCCTGTCCCGGGCGGCCGCCGAAGCCTGCGAGCGATTGGTGTCCATCCCCATGGTCGGGCGGGCCTCGTCCCTCAATGTGGCTTCGGCGGCAACCGTCCTTCTGTATGAGAGCCGCCGCTGAGGTGTCGGCCCCGCATCGGTTCCCCCGCCTGTGCCAACGTGTCCCATGAACATCGGCTGCGCAGTAGATACGTCCGGCTCCATCGAGTCGGTGGTCGAGCAGGCCCAGGCCCTCTCCGATGCCGGGATCAAGGCCATCGGCTGCTCGCAGATCTTCGGCTATGACGCCATGACCCTGCTCGCCATCATCGGGTCCCGCGTCCCCGACGTGGAGCTGATGACGGCAGTGGTGCCCACCTATCCCCGCCACCCCATCGTCATGGCGACCCAGGCCCTCACCGTGCAGGCCGTGACCGGCGGGCGCTTCACCCTCGGCATCGGCCTGTCCCATCAGATCGTCATCGAGAACATGTACGGCTACAGCTTCGACCGCCCGGCCCGGCACATGCGCGATTACCTCAGCGCCCTCATGCCCCTCCTTCGGGGCGAGCAGGTCAGCTACCAGGGGGAGACCCTGAAGGCGGCCACCATGGCGCCCCTGGAGATCAAGACCACGGCTCCGGATGTGCTGGTAGCCGCCCTGGCCCCCAGGATGCTGGAGCTGGCCGGCTCCCTGGCCGACGGGACCGTAACGTGGATGACCGGGCCGGCCACCGTGGCCGACCACATCGTGCCCAGCATCAGCGCCGCCTCCCAGAAGGCGGGCCGGCCGGCGCCCCGGGTGGCGGTGTGCCTGCCCGTGTGCGTGACGGCCGACCCCGACGGCGCCCGGGAGCGGGCCAACTCCTCCTTCGCCATCTACGGCCAGCTGCCTTCCTACCGCTCCATGCTCGACCGGGAAGGAGCCGCCGGGCCGGGGGACGTGGCCATTGTGGGCGATGAGGAGGCGGTGACGGCCCAGATCAGGAGGCTGAGGGATGGGGGAGCGACGGACTTTGCCGCTTCGCCTTACGGTTCGGCCGAGGAGGTGGCCACCACCGTCAAGCTGGTGGGGAGCCTGGCCCGGGCCTGACCAGGGGGCGGGTCATGCCGCCGCCGGCGGCGGGGGGCCGGGGCGGGCCCGCTCAGGCGGCGTCGTCCGGGTCGGAGGGCCGGTCGTCCAGGCCGACCAGATAGGCGACCCAGCCGATGCCGGCGGCCAGGGCCAGCTGGGAGATGGTGTCGAAGATGGCGCTGGTGACCGAGGAGCCGGCCCCCGGCAGGTGGTTGGTCACGTAGGACGCGGCGGTGGCGATGTCGAAAGCGGCGCTCAGCGCCCCGACGAAGAAGGCTGCGGCTATGAGAGCCAGTGGCACCCGTAGGGTGCGGCGGCTCCAATAGGTCGGGGGCCGGGGCGTCGGGTTCCCCCAGGTGGTGGCCTGCGCCTCGCACACCGGGCAGACCTTGTGGCCGTTGCGGATGATCACCTGATCCACGGACAGGACGTGGCCGTTGGGACAGACATCGGTGCCACCACCCGGAACCGGGAAGCCTGCGGGGTCGGTGGGTTCGGGGCCGGGCAGGGGCTCGGCCCCAGGGCCGCCTACGGATCCGAGAGGGGCGGTGAGGTCATCGCTCATGCGGCGAAGGCTACCGGCGCGGCCGAAGGCACCGACCGCGGTCGGCCCCGCCCGGTTCAGCGCTCGGCCGGCAGCTCCACGACCACGTTGGTGGCCTTGACCGAGGCCACCGCCATCATCCCCGGGGCCAGGCCGAGCTCATCGGCGGCCTCTCTGGTCATGAGGGAGACGACCCGGTGTGGGCCGGCCTGAATCTCCACGTGGGCGGCCACCTTGTCCTTGATCACCTTGGTGATGATCCCGGGGAAGCGGTTGCGGGCCGAGCGGCTGACGATGGGCTCCCGCCCAGCTTCTCCCGGCTCGGGCAGATTGGTGGCGGCAAAGTCGGCCAGCTCCCGGCCAGCGAATTCCCGCCGTCCACCCCCACCCCGTCGGAAGGGCAGTCGGCCGGAATCGGCCCACCGCCGCACCGTGTCGGGGCTCACGCCCAGCAACTCAGCCGCCTGACCTATCTGGTACCAGGGCACGGCTGCCATGCTAGGAACCCGCCGGCCACACGCTGACGCTGCCGGCGGGAATGTCGAGCCGGCAGTGCTCTCCGGGCTCCAATCCCGGCTCCTCGGCCGAGCGCACCCGCAGCCGGGGCCCGCCGTCCAACTCGACGGTGAGATCGGTGACCGAGCCCAGGTCGATGACATCCAGCACCCGGGCCCGGTAGACGCCTTCGGGGGTGAGGCGGATCTGCTCGGGCCGCACCGCCCAGCTGACGGCGGAGCCGTCGGCCAGGCCGGCGCTGTCGGCGGCCAGGGTCACGGCCCCGGAGCGGATGTGGCCCGAACCCGCCACCGACCCGGGGGAGAGGTTGTGGATCCCGAGCAGGCGAGCGACCTCCGCCGAGGCCGGGTGCCGGTACAGCTCGGCGCGGCTCCCGGCCTGCAGCATTCGCCCGCCGGCCACCACCATCACCTCATCGGCCAACAAAGTCGCTTCCTCCGGGTCGTGGGTGACGAGCAGGGTGGACAGTCCGGCTTCCCGCTGGAGCCGGCGCAGCTCGAGGCGCAGCTCCGCCCGAACCGGGGCGTCCAGGGCGGAAAAGGGCTCGTCCAGGAGAAGGAGGGCGGGGTGGCGGCTCAGGGCCTGGGCCAGGCTGACCCGCTGGCGCTGGCCGCCGGACAGCTCATGGGGGAACCGCCCGGCCAGATCCAACAGTCCGAGGGTCTCCAGCCACCAGGCCGCCACCGCCGTGTCCGCCCCGACTCCGAAAGTCACCTGTCGCCATACCGGGAGATGGGGGAAGAGGACCAGGCCCTGGGGCACATAGCCGATGGGCCGTGACTCGGGCGCCTCGGTGTCGATGCGGCGGCCGTTCAGGCTGACCGTGCCCGCCTTGGGTCCGAGGAGGCCGGCTACGGCCCGCAGGGTCATGGACTTGCCCGACCCGGAGGGGCCGAGGATGGCCAACCGGGGGCCGCCGGCGGCGTGGGCCAGATGGAGACGGAACGAGCCGGCCCGGGCGTCGAGGGCGAAGGCCACCCGGCTGGCTTCCAGCGGTCGCGGCGCCACCGGGGCGGGTAGGCGCACCGGGCGCCGCCGGCGGCGGGACCCGCCCAACCGGGCTGCCCCGGCCGCCACCAGGACGGCCACCATGGCGGCCATCACCGCCAGCACGGTCGGGGCCTGGGTGGTGGGGATCCCCGTGCTGGAGAACTGGATGTAGGTGAACACCGGCAGTGAGTAGGGGTGGTAGGCCAGCACCACGGTGGCTCCGTACTCCCCGAAGGCCCGCAGCCAGGTGAGCAACAGGCCGGCCCGGATGCCGGGGGCGGCCAGGGGCAGGGCCACCTGGAAGAAGCGGGAGAGGGGGCGGTGGCCGAGGGTGGCAGCCAGCTCATCCAGCGCCGGATCCAAGGCGGAGAAGGCGGAGCGGGCGGCGATGATCAGGAAGGGGGCGGACACGAAGGTCTGGGCCAGCACGATCCCGGCCACCGTCCCGGTCAGGCGCCCGCCGAACAGACGCCCGATGGTCGTGTATGGACCGACCACGTAGACGAGGACGATGCCGCTCATGACCGGCGGGATGGCCAGCGGGAGCTGCACGGCCAGGCCGGCCACCGCCGCCAGGGGCCCCCGGGCCCGGGCCAGGGCGAAGGCCAGCGGCACCCCCAGCACTCCGATGATGGCAGTGGCGACAGTGGCGCTCTCCGCCGACGTCAAGAGAGCCGCCCACAGGCTGGCAGTCCCGAAGCCGCGCTGGGCCGAGCCCGGAACCCGGGCCAGGAACACGAGCAGGGGAAGGGCCAGATAGACGGCCAGCAGCCCGCCCAGCCAGGTGAGTGGGCTGCGGCTCGCCCTCACGGTGCTCAGAACAGCACGTCCTTCAGGCTCGGCGGCGGGCTCCCGATCACTCCGATCGGCCGGGAGACAGCCAGCCCGGCCCGGGCCAGGTCGGCGGCGCCGGACGGTCCGAGGAGGTAGCGCACGAAGGCGATGGCGCCGGACGGATGGGCGGGGTTGGCCGGCACGGTGATGGTGTAGTGGGCGGCCAGGCTCGAGCCGGGCAGGCTGACCGTCGGGATGCCGGCCGTCTCGGCCTCCACCCGGTAGAAGAAGCCGGCGTCGAGCTGGCCGGCCTGAAGTCGCCCGACCAGGCTGTTCTCGGCAAAGACGTCGGATGTCGAGGCCGCCAGCCGGGCCAGTCCCGGCTGGTGGTGGACGCGGGCCGCCTGGTCCAGAGCCTCGACCGCCAGCTGGCCCTTCGGATCGGTGGCCGGGTCGGTGCGCCCCAGCAGGAAGCCGGGCTGGTTCACCACGTCGTACCAGGGCCGGCTGCCCAGCCGGGCGGCGAATCTACTCTTCGGGTTGTAACCGATCACCAGCGCCGACGTGGCGAAGGTGGCGTACCAGGAAACCCAATTGCCGTTGGTCTTCCCCTCCAACCGGGCGTTCTGGGCCGGAGAGGCGCTGATGTAGACGTCGCCCGACTCCACCTTCGCCTTGATCTCATTGGCCAGCGAGCCCGAATCTCCCGAGGTCCCGACCAAGTTGTATCCGCTGGCCCTGCCGAAACCTGGCCCGACCAGATTGTCCATGAGGTTCACCAGCGACCCGGCGTAGAGCACATCCACCGGCCCGGATCCCCGGACGCCCGAAACGGCTCCCCTGGTCCCGCCCTGGCCCGGCGCGCCGGGCGGGCTGGACGCTGTCCTGGCCGTCGAGCCGGCGCAGGCCCCGGCCACCAGGGCGACGGTAAGCCCGGCGGCGGCGGCCCTGAAGCGGTATCTGCGAGCCGGATAGGCATACGGACCCCGCAAACGCCAGTGGCTCACGGCGCCGGACCCTACTCGTCACGCCCCGTGTTCTGGCTACCGGCCCCAGTACGGGTCAGGTGGCGAGGTCGAGTTCGAGGGGCGCGAGCCCCGATTGTTCGAGGACCTTGGCCACCTCGCGCAGCGTCGTACGGAGCGTCGCTCGGCTGAGCCGCTCGCTGAGGGCGAGGTCGGCCGCGGCGGCCACTGCTGGGGGACGGAATTTGCCCTTGACCCGCAGCTCGGTCCTGTCCTCATCCAGCGGGTGCGAACTGAGCGTGCCCTCGAAGCGCGAGGACGGACCGACGGAACCTCCGGCCTCCCAGGTGAGGCTTTGGGCCCCACTGCCACCGGTGTCGTGCGTCCCGAGTGCAACGGAGGGGGTGACGGAGGGCATCCACGGCAGGCTGGTGGGGTCGATCCCCTGGCGGAGCCCCTCGGCGTCGCGGTACCCGGCCTTGATGCAGCGGGGCAACCAGGAGGCGGCTTTGAGTAGTCCATGGGCGACGACGCCGGCGGGCAGCTCGACCTGCACCCAGTCTTCGACGGCCACCGTGGCCGCGCCGTGGCGGTGAGAGTCGGTGGGCACCGGGTACCCAGACCGCTCGATCGCCTCGTCTCGCTCGGCTATGGCCGCCAGGCTGGTCCGGCCCAGGGTGTCGCGCAGCGCGGCGGTGGCAGCTCCCCAGGTCTCGTGCAGCGGGCAGACCTGCTCCCAGCGGCACGGTCCCTCGCCCAGGGCGCAGCGTTCGGAGCGCAGGGGCCCCTCCCCGGCCTCGACGACCTGGAGCAGGCTCACCTCTTCGGGGGGTCGGACGAGGCGGTAGCCACCGGCCTTGCCTGCCCGGGAGGTGGCCAGGCCGGCGCGGACGAGGTCGGCCAGGATCTGGGAGGCGAAGGTCTGAGGCACGTCCATCTCGGCCACGACCTCACGGATCTTCCGATGCTCACCGCCGGCGTAGGCCCGGGCTAGGCACAGGGCGGAGCGGACCACGTAGTCGCCCCGCTTCGACAGGGTCATGTCCATGACTTAAGTATGGCTCATGACTTGACGTATAGCAACGACGTCGGGTACAATGCCTTACGTTGACTACTGAGCTATATGTCTAGGAGGGGCTAGTGACCCTGCTGAGCGATCCAGGCGTGTCCTTCCCGGAGCAAACTCCGGATCCGGTGGCGGTGGCCATCCGCCTGCGGCCACCTGTGCGTACCGGTGTGACCGAGCGTTTCGCACTGACCGACCCGCCTCAGGGCTGGGACCTGGCCGCCCACCCGAAGGTCGCCCAGGTCCTGCGGAGCCGCAAGTTCCAGTTCGCCCTGATCCTGCCCAACCAGATCATCTTCTGGCTCGTGATCGGCCTGGGATTCCTTGGCACGGTGGTCCCCGGCCTCAACTTCGGCACCGCCATCACCTGGTACATCTGGTTCTGCCTCGTATTCGTGATGATGGTGGCGGTCGGACGGGCGTGGTGTGTGATGTGCCCCTTCGGCGGCTTTGGCGAGTGGGTCCAGCGGCGCACCTTCTGGAAGCGCACCCAGCGCCGCCTCGGGCTCGGGCGCAAGCTTCCCGAGCCGATCGCCCGCTATGGCTTCTTGCTTTCGGTCGGCACCTTCCTCCTGCTGACCTGGATCGAGGAGTACTTCAACATCGCCGGCCCAGGTAACCCGTGGGCGACCAGCTTCATGGTCCTCGGCATCGTCGGCAGCGCCCTGGTCTTCTTCCTCGTGTTCGAGCGCCGCACCTTCTGCCGGTACTTGTGCCCCCTGACGGCGGTCATCGGCACGGTCGGAGCCATGGGCTCGGTGGCCGGGTTCCGCACCCGGGACCGCCAGGTCTGCCTCGACTGCAAGACCAAGGACTGCATGCGCGGCGGGGTGAACGGCTATGGATGCCCGTGGTACACCTGGCCGGGCAGCACCGACTCCAACCTCACCTGTGGCCTCTGCAGCGAGTGCTTCAAAGGCTGCCCGGAGGGCAACATCGGCCTCTATGTGCAGAAGCCGCTCACTTCGGTAATCGCCCCGACCCGACGCCGGGCTGATGTTGCCTGGGCGGTGGCGGCGCTGTGGGGCCTGGTCCTGTACCAGCAGTTCAACTCCACCAACGTCTTCGCCAGCCTGGACGGTTGGCTCAACCAGGTGACGGGCCTGGCGTACCCGAACCCGGTGGACTACCTCGGCGTAATAGCTCTGGTCACCCTCGCCATGGCCGGCATCGTCAAGGCGGCGGAGTGGGGATTGGCCCGGCGTGACCTGGCGCCCGCCCTCGCCGCGCAGCTCGCCCCCTACCCGGCACCCGCCGCGGCCCGGTTCGTCACCTCGGGCATGGCGGCCGGCTCGGGCCTCCTCACAAGCCCGGCGGTCAGCGTGGCCGGCATGCCCGGCCTCCTGCCCGGCTTGACCGCAGCGGCGCCGAGCTCGGTGAACTTCATATCCCGGACGAGTCGGTTCCGGCTGTACTTCCTGCCGCTCATGTACGGGCTCATCCCCGTGGTCGGTGCCGACTACTTCGCCCGCCAGCTGCCGAAGTTCCTGCAGCACGCCTCGCGCATCGTGCCGGCGATCGGGCACCTCTTCGGCTCCGGTTCGACCAGTTCGGCGCTCTACAACACCCGCCTGATGTCGGACCCGGGCATCGTCATGGTCCAGGTGGCTGTGATCGCCCTCGGCATGTTCGCCTCGATGTGGGCGAGCTGGAAGATCTCGGGCCGGGACCTGATCGGGATCTCCCGACACCCGGCGGCTGCCCGGGCGGTGGCGCTGGCGCTGCCGGTGGCCTGCGGCCTGGTGGCCGCAGTCCTTTACGTGATCATGCACGCCGCGGACTAGGGAGGCACCACGATGACTCTTCTCCAACCCACAATCGATCCCTCCCACACCGGTCGGACCCCGCACGTCACCGTGCTCACCGACCGTTGTGCCGGGTGCCAGGAGTGCGTCATACGGTGCCCGACCGGTGCGCTCACCATGGACCTGGGGGCCTGGGTGGCCGTAGCCGATGACGATCGCTGCGTCGGGTGCCGCCAGTGCGTGCGGACCTGCCCGTTCAGCGCCATCGAGGTGGAGGGGCCACTGGTCGTGGCGCCCCGCATCGGAGCCACGCATCACCAGGTGGTCGGCCTGGCCGGCAACCTCGAGGAGACGCGCCAGGGGATACCGACCTGGGCCGCCGTTCTAGCCGAGGCGGAGCGGTGCCTGGCTTGTCCGGATCCGACCTGCGTGCGCGGTTGTCCGGTGCACAACGACATCCCGTCCTTCATCGGGGCGGTCCGGGGCGGAGACCTGGACGAGGCGCACCGCGTGCTGCGCCGCACCAGCTTCCTTCCCGACATTTGCAGTCGTGTCTGCGACCAGGCGCTGCAGTGCGAAGGCGCCTGCACCTGGTCCCTGGCCGGGGGGGCTCCGGTCGCCATCGGCGCCATCGAGCGGTTCATCACCGATAACGCGCCCGTCCCGGCTC
>Ga0307374_10005904_pt1 | contig 19578 bp, 18 predicted proteins | sample OX3MG_FD_202532 | JGI IMG/M metagenome (GOLD analysis project Ga0307374, IMG submission 202532) | Soil microbial communities from Risofladan, Vaasa, Finland - OX-3 | ecosystem: Environmental > Terrestrial > Soil > Coastal area > Acid sulfate soil | place: Finland: Risofladan, Vaasa | collected...
AGTCCCGACCCCGCTCTCGGTTGGCGAAACGCCCCGCGCCCGGCCCGAGCGCGGGGCGCTATTTCGCACGGAGTTGCCGCGCCACGGCGTCGTAGAGCATCGCTTCGAGGGCGCCGGTGGACCCGCACGAAATGCGGTCGCTACTCCCTCCGGAGATGTCGACCGCCGTCGGACTCACGCCGGTCACGAGCGCGGTGTGCGTGGCGTCCACCGCAGTCGCCGTCGTCACAACCGAGAAGTAGACCCGGCGCGTGTCGGCCAGCGGCCCCGTCATCCCGTCCCCGCAGTTGGCGAAGTGGGACACCGGCTGTCCGTACATGCGGCCCGAACGATAGAAGTTCGAACTCCCCATGCGGTGCCCAGCCGGCTCGCTGAGATTCACGGTGAGGCCGATCGCACCATACGCCGCGGCAAGCGCGTCCCACACCTTGGCCTCCGGCGCGGCGAATGCCTCCGGGGCCCCCGGAGTCGTGGTCGTACGCACGGCCCCCGCATCGTCGATCGCAACCGTCTTGAAGGCGGGTTCGGAGTTCGAACCGGACGCACAGCCGATCAGAAACGGTGCAACGGCAAGGCGGACGAGCGCTGAGCGCAGCTGCATGGAACAGATCCTGTCGGTGGAGAGGTGCAACAGAATGCGGTGGCCCTGCCCGGTGGTCAATGCGAAGGTCGCAAGAGTCGTGGGCGATCCCATCAACTTCCAGCATAGGACTAAATGACCTATCGCCATCGGCCGATGACCGCCAATAATGGCCAATTTGGCGAAAATGCAGGCATTGTTGCCATGTATAGCGCAATCTGAACATCGTGTAGTGTCTAAACACTGGACACTTGCTGGAGACCGGTGAGTCTTACCTGCGTAACGCGCGACGCCGCGCTGAAGCATGCACTCGCTCCCTTGAGCGAACTGAGATTCAACCGATGCTGCAGCGCTCGCTCTTCACGAACACCCATGGCGTCGTCGGTGCGCGGTTCTTCCGCGCTGCTGATCGACCGGTGCTCCGTTCCGCTCGCTGGGCCTTTGTCATCCTCGCCGCGTCCATCTTCTCCGCGTGCTCGTCGCTCCAGACCGGCGGGGCTTCGTTCGGAAGCCTGCGCTATTCCTCGATTGCACCGGCGGCTGCGTTCGGTCCGTCCACGAGCTTCGCCGATCGGCTGGCCAGCAACTCGCTCGCCGGAGCGCCGCTCTACGCCCCCAACATCGCGATCGGCGATTCGACACTCGCCGCCACGATCATCCGCATGCGGAAGCTCTCGTCGGCATTCGACTCGGCCATGACCGCCCTCGAGCGATCGGGCATCCCGATCGTCATCGGCACGGAGCGGCAGCTCAAGGACCAACTCCCGCCGGGATACGCCCAGGTCACCGGCTGGCAGGCGCTCACCGCGTTCTACCCGCTCACGCCCAACAATGCGCGGGGACGGCACATCGAGCACATTGCGGTGGTGGTGCGGCTCGCGGGGTTGGAGTCGGCGCTGCGCGAGGCCGGCCGCACGGCCGACGACACGGCGATGTTCAACCGGTACCTGGAGCGCGTGCTGGGCCATGAGATCTACGGCCACACGATGCCGCAAATCGCCTACGGCAAGACGGCGCCAATCGTCTGCGATGATCCGACCAGCGGCGCCGATTGGTACAGCGCCTGCGTGATGCAGCGCGAGAGGCACGTGGCCGCGCAGATCTCCGCTTCCCTCGGCACCTACGCACTCGTCGGCACCAGGTAGGCCCGCCGCCGCACCGTCCGACAGGCCGCGCCGCGCGCGCTGCGACGCGGACTAACTGCGACGTCTCTTCGCGTTCGGCCGCCGCCAGGGCGGCCGTGCCGTTCTGTCGCGCCATTCCGGACTCGCCCCGCGTGAGTAAGATTCAGCGGGTGCGGACGGAACCAATGCCTTGGCCCGCCGCCATCACAATCCGAACGCGGAGGGACGCCGGCGTGGACGTGCGGACCAGGGGGCGCGCATGCGCGTACTGATCGTGGAGGACGACCCGGAACTGCTGCGCGCACTGCGCGACGGGTTCCGGGACATGCACATGGAAGTCACCACGGCGGCCACCTACGCCGAGGGACACGAGCGCGCCGTAGTCGGGGCGCAGGACGTGATCGTGCTCGACGTGATGCTCCCGGGCGGCTCGGGGTTCGATCTCTGTGCCGACCTCCGCCGGCGTGGCAGCACGACACCGATTCTGATGCTCACGGCGCGCGACGCCGTGGACGACCGCGTGCACGGACTCGACGCCGGCGCGGACGACTATGTGTCCAAGCCATTCGCGTTCAGCGAATTGGCGGCCCGGGTGCGGGCGTTGGCCCGACGCGGCCCGGCAATCGCCCCGGAGCGCGTGGAAGTGGCGGACCTGACGGTCGATCTCAATACGCGCCAGGTCAAGCGCGGCGGCCGGGACATCGAGTTGACGGCCAAAGAATTCGCACTGCTCGAGGTGTTCGCGCGGCATGCGGGCGAGGTGCTCGATCGCGCGGCGATCACGGCCCACGTATGGGACGAGAACCACGATCCGTTCACCAACGTGCTCGAGGTGCTGGTGCGCCGGTTGCGCCGCAAGATCGACGACGACTTCGAACCGAAGCTGATCCATACCCTGCGCGGCGCCGGCTACCGCTTCGGCCCCTGAGCGATGGCGCTCCGCCCGCTCACCGCGCTGCGCCTGCGCCTCACGGCGTGGTACGTGGTCACCCTGGGGCTTATTCTCACACTGCTGGGGGCCGGGCTGTTCGTGGTGGTGCGGCGCCAGTTCGGACGCCAGTTGGACGTATCGTTGCACGAGTCGACGCTGGAGCTGGAGCGGGCGGCCCGGATTCGCGAGTTGGAGAGCCGGTCGGCGCACGGCCTGGTGGTGGATGCGGTGGACGAACTGCACATCCCCGATCGCCAGCTTTACCTGCTCGATTCGCTGGGGCGACCGATGAAGCCGCCGGTGGTCGACGCCTGGATTCGCGAGGCCGCGCGGGCCGCGGTGGCGCAGGGTGTGGTGGACCGGCGGCGGCGCGCGCGGCACGACCACACTCTGCGCTTGCACGCCGAGCGTTTCACGCTGGCGAGCGGTATAACGATGGTGGCGGCGGTGGTGGCCGACCAGGTCCAGTTGGAAGACCAGTACGCGGCGCTGATCGTGACCTTTGGCAGCGCGGCGTTCGCGGCGCTCGTGCTCGTGGCGGCCGGCGGGTACTTCCTCTCGGGCAAGTCGATGGAGCCGGTGGAACGGAACATCGCCCACATGCGCCGGTTCATGGCCGACGCGGCGCACGAGCTGCGCACCCCGGTGGCGGTGATGCGCACGACCGCGGAAGTCACGCTGCAACAGCGACGGGACGATGACGCGTACCGGAGCGCGCTGGGTGTGGTGGAGCGGGAGGCCGAACGGCTGAGCGGCATCGTGGACGATCTGTTGACCCTGGCCCGCGCCGATGCCGGCGAGCGCCCCGTGCAACGGCAACGCACCTACCTGGACGACATCGTGCTCGATGCGGTCGATGCGGCGGGCGCACTCGCCACCGCCAAGGGGGTGAAGCTCGAGGTCGGGACCTTCGAAGAGGCGGCGATCGACGCCGATCCGACGCTCGTGCGGCAACTCGTGATGAATCTGCTCCAGAACGCGATCAAGTTCACGCCGGACGGCGGGCAGGTGCACGTGGACGTGGCAGCCGACGACGGGCACCCGACGCTGGTGATCGCCGACACCGGCGTCGGCATTGCCCCCGAGCATCTGCCACATGTGTTCGAGCGCTTCTACCGCGCCGACCAGGCACGGGTACGCGCCGAAGGCACGGGCCTCGGCCTGGCGATAGTGCGCTGGGTGGCCGACGTGCACTCCGCCGAGATCCAACTCACGTCGACCGTCGGCGCCGGGACGCGCGTCGAGGTGGTGTTCCCGCGGGCGCCTCGCCCGCCGGTGTCATCATGATGACAGGTCATCGCGATACCGTTCGGTAAGTTCCCATCCCGGAGTCTCATGCACAGGTGGATCATCGCCGCGGCATCCGCGGCGATCGTTGCGTTCGCCCCCGCGCCGAGCGCGGCGCAACGTCCCGTTACACGCGCCGATGCGATCGCGGCGGCGCTGGCCCGTGGGCCGCGATTGGCCATTGCCGCGGCCGACACCTCAGCCGCGCGCGCCGTGCTCCTGGGCGCGCGGGCGTACGCGAATCCCACGCTCAATCTGAGCGCCACCAAGGACGCGCCGCAGCGGCACATCTACGCCGACATTCCGCTCGACTTTCCGTGGTTGCGCCGGGCCCGCGTCGGGAGCGCCACGGCGGCTCGCGCCGCGGCGCTCGACCAGTTCGCCCTGCAGCGGGCGGCGATCACGTTCGACGCCGAGACGACGTATGTGAACGCTGTGGTCTCGGATGCGCGGGCCCGCCTGTCGCGGCGCAATGCTCAGGACGCCGACTCCCTGCGCCGCATAGCTGTGGCGCGGCGCGCGGCGGGCGATGCGAGCGATCTGGATGTCGAATTGGCAACGATCGCCGCGGGCGGTCAGGAGAATCAGGCGCTGGCCGATTCGCTCACCGCGGCGGCGTCACTCCTCGATCTCCAAGCGGTGATGGGCGACTCTACGGGCGCGGTGACGATCGCGCTTGCCGACACGCTTTCATTGTCCGATACCGCCGTGGGAGCCGCCGATGGCACGCCGCTCGCCGTGCGGGCCGCGCAGCACGTCGTGACCGCCACCGACCGGGCGGTGGACGCGGAGCGCCGCAGCGTCTGGGGAACGGCGTCGGTGCAGCTTGGCGTGGACTTCCACGACCCCACGCAGAGCGGGTATCTGCCGGTGATCGGCATCGCGCTTCCGTTCCCGCTATTCAATCAGAATCAGAGCGGTGTGGCCGCCGCTGAGGCTGACCGCGATCGGGCCCGCGCCGAACTGCGGCTCATCCAGCTCGAGAGCGCCCGCGACATCGCTCGGGTCACCGAGGCACAGTCGATCGCGCAACAGCGAGTGGCACGTGACCGTCAACTGTTGGCCGGGGCCAACCGGGTGGCGGCGATGGCGCTCACCGCATATCGGGAAGGCGAATCAGCGCTCCCCGCGGTGCTCGAAGCGCAGCGCAGTGCGCGCGACACCCTGGGTCAGTACATCGACGACGTCGGCGCGGCCAATGCGGCGGCGGCGGCGCTGCGACTTCTCACCGCTTCGGCCTCCGGAATCCCATGATGAAACACGTCTTGCTCTTTGTGGCGCTGTTTACGCTCGGCGCATGCGGCGGCTCCGCGGCCGACTCAGGCGATCAGGGCGCCGCGGCCCAGGTGGTGGTCAGCGCGCGCACGGCGGTCATCTCGACGCGCCCGTTCATCGAGACCGTGAACGCGATCGGTTCCGTTGTCCAGCGGCCCGGGCATTTCGCGGAACTGGCCGCGCCGGCCCCGACCCGCGTGGCCAGGATCTTCGTCACGCTGGGTCAGCGTGTGAAGGCCGGCGATCCCCTGGTCCAGTTCGAGCAGCAGACGTTCGATGCCGCGCTGCAGGGAGCCACGTCGGCGCTGCAGAACGCACAGCAGGCGTACGACCGCGCGGTACGACTCGCAGCCGAAGGGATCGCCCCGCGCAAGGACGTGGAGCAGGCGGCGGCGGCGCTGGCGCAGGCCAGGGCGTCGCAGGTCACGGCGCGCCGCGACCAGCAGCTGTCCACGCTGCGTGCTCCGCTGGCGGGCGTCGTCACGGTCATGAACGCGGTGCTCGGCGCATCGGTCGACATGACGCAACCGATGGTGGAGGTCACCGATCCGCGTGCGCTCGACGTGATGGTGCACGTGTCGCCCTCCGACGCCGCGCATGTGCAACCGGGTCAGACGGTGGCGGTCGTGGCGGGGCAGTCGCTGAATGGCGACACGCTGGGAACGGGAACGGTGGCCGACGTGGGGGCCGAGTTGGACTCGGCCACCGGCACCGTGCCGGTGCGGGTCATCGTGGCGAGGCCCAAACGCACGCTTCGCGTGGGCGAGACCGTCATGGCCGGCATCGTCGTCGGTCGCCACGACAAAGCGATTGCGGTTCCCGCTGAGGCGCTGGTACCGGAAGGCGAGGGCTATCGCGTGTTCGTCGTCGATTCGTCGGGCATCGCGCATGCGCGCCCCGTGACCACTGGCGCGCGGACCGAGGCGTACGTGGAGATCCTCAGCGGCCTGAAGGTCGGGGAAACGGTCGTCACTTACGGGGCATACGGGGTATCGGATAGCGCGAAGATCGTGACGGTGAAGCCGTGACCGGCGATCGGTCTCTCTTTGGCGTCGTTGCGTCCCAACGGCGATTCATCTATCTGGCGGTCACCCTCATGAGCGTGGCCGGGGTCTGGGCAGGGCTCCGGATGCCGTCATCCATCTATCCCGAACTGCAGTTCCCACGGGCGACCGTGGTGGTCGAAGGCTCGTCGCTGAGCGCACGGCAGGTGGTGTTCAGCATCACCCGCCCGCTGGAAGAGGCGATCAGCACGGTGCTCGGCGTGCGGCGCGTGGACTCCAAGTCGATTCGCGGCGGGAGCGAGATCCAGATTCTGTTCGCGCCCGGCACGGACATGATCTATGCACTCCAACTGGTGCAGGCCGAGGTGAACCAGGTACGTCCAGAGCTGCCCCCGGGGCTCACCATCCGCGCCGACCGGATCACGCCCTCGGTGTATCCGATCTTATCGTACAACGTGGAAGGGGGCGATCCGGCGACGCTGTACGACGTGGCTCGCTACCAGCTCAAGCCCCTCATCTCGCGGGTGCCCAGCGTGGGGCAGGTGGAAGTACAGGCCTCAGACGTCCGGGAAGTGGAGGTGGTGGCCGATCCGGCCCGTCTGGCGGCGCAGGGGCTGAGCTATGACGATCTGGCCTCGTCCATCCGCGACGCGATCGGGCTGACGGCGGTCGGGCGAGTGGACAAGGATTACAAACAGTATCTCGTGGTGACCGCGAATGACGCCCACACGGTGGACGACATCGCCAACGTCGTGGTTGGCCACGGCCTGCGCGTGCGCGATCTCGCCACCGTCACGTTCGGGACGACGGATCACACGCAGATCATCGACGGCGACGGGCACCCCGCCGCCCTCATCAACATCACGCGCCAGATCGGCGGCAACACGGTGGCAATTGCCGACAGCGTGGCGGCCATTGCCCGCAACGTGGCGGCGTCGCTGCCGCCGGGCGTCCATCTGAAAGCAGTGTACGACCAGGCCGAACTGGTGCGCGACGCCGTGATTGCGGTGCGCGATGCGATGCTGATCGGCGCCTTGCTCGCGATTGTCATTCTGCTGCTGTTCCTGCGCCACGCCAGGATCACGGCGATCAGCGCCGCGTCGATCCCGCTGACGATGGTCATCACGCTGTTCGTGATGAGCCTGTTGGGCCAGACCCTCAACCTGATGACGCTGGGGGCCATGGCCATAGCCATCGGGCTCGTGATCGACGATGCCGTCGTGATCACGGAGAACATCGTCCGGCATCTGCATCTGACGTCGGATCGTCGCGTCGCCATCCGCGACGCCGTCCAGGAACTCATATGGGCGGTGACGGTGTCGACGATCACCACGGTCGTCGTGTTCCTGCCGCTGGGACTGCTCGAAGGCGTCGTCGGCCAGTTCTTCAAGGCGCTGTCGCTCACGCTGACCATTGCCGTGCTGGTCTCACTCGTGCTCGCCTTCTCCGTCATTCCGCTGCTCAGCGAGCAATTCCTCACGGCGCGCGACGCCGAATTCGAGGCCGATCAGGACCCGACGGGCCACAAGCGCGGCATCCTCCATGTGGTGGGACGGGCCGTGGACGCGCTGTCGATGGAGTACGAGCGATCGCTGGGTGCGGTGCTGCGCCACGCGCGGTGGGTGATGGTGGGGGCGCTGCTGCTGGTGGGTGCCGGATACGCCGCCTATCGCGCCGCGTCCACGGGGTTCCTGCCCGACATGGACGAGGGGGCCTTCGTGCTCGACTACTGGAGCCCGGCGGGCACGGCGCTCACCGAGACGGACCGCCAACTGCACATCGTCGAGCACATCCTGGCGCAGACTCCCGAGGTCTCCGGGACGTCGCGGCGCACCGGCGCGGAACTCGGGTTGTTCGCCACGCAGTTGAATCGGGGCGACATCTCGGTGCGCCTCACGCCGCAGAGCCAGCGTCGCCGGACCATCTTCCAAGTGATCGACAGTCTGCGCAAGCAGTTCGACGTCGCGGTGCCTCGGCTGCGCATCGAATTCGTCCAGATCCTGTCGGACGGCATCAACGACATGTCTGGGGTGACCAATCCGGTCGAGATCAAGGTGTTCGGTGACAGCCTCCAACAGATCGAGGCGTACGCCCGGCAGCTCTCGCCCGCCCTCGACAGCATTCCGGGTCTGGTGGATCTCTACAACGGGGTTACCGAGCCGGACCCGGAACTCTCGATGCGTGTGCACGAAGCCGAGGCCAGCCGACTCGGGCTGACGCCCGGCCTGATTGGCCAGGACGTGAGCAGTGCCCTGTTCGGGGTCGACGCAGGGCAACTCCTGCTGGAGGACCGGTCCATCAATGTGCGCGTGCGCGCGCCCGATTCGGTGCGCTACGATCCGCTGCGCCTCGGCGCCATTCCGATCGTCTCGCCGCTCACGCATACGGCTGCTCCCCTGTCGTCGCTCGTCTCGTTCACCAAGGCCGACACGCGCAGCGAATTGACGCGTGAGAATCAGGCGCAACTGATCACGATGACCGCCGATATCGGCAACGGCCAGGCCCTGGGCGACGTCGTGAACGGCGTGAAGCGGGTGCTGGCCGGACATCCCGCGCCCACCGGCACGCGCGTCGAGCTGGCCGGCCAGTACGCCAGCCAGCAGGACGCGTTTCATCAGATGCTGCTGGTGCTCGCGTTGGCCGCCGCCAGCGTGGTCGGCGTGATGGTGATCCAGTTCCAGTCGTTCGTCGAGCCGTTCGTGATCCTGCTCGCGGCCCCGCTGTCGTTCGTGGGTGCCATGGTGTTGCTGCTTGTCACCGGCACGGCGCTCAACGTCTCGTCGTTCATGGGGCTGATCCTGCTCGTGGGACTGATCGTGAAGAACGGCATCATCCTGCTTGACTTCACGCACTACCGGATGACCCACAACGGGATGGAATTGGAACCGGCCATCCGCGACGCCGCGCGCGTCCGTCTGCGCCCGATCCTGATGACGACGTTGTGCACGCTGTTCGGGCTCCTGCCCCTCGCGTTGGGACTCGGCGCCGGCAGCGAAATGCAGAAGCCTCTCGCCCTGGCGGTGATCGGCGGCCTGGGACTGTCCACACCCATCACGCTCTATGTGGTGCCGACGCTGCTCGTGGCGATTCGCGGCCGTGGCTACCGGATTGCACCCGGTACGGAATAGGGCGTTCCCGGCTGGCCGTGCCCACGGGGTTGTCGTAGAATTCGGGGACGATCGTGCGACGGCGGCGGATGTCCTGCCGTCCCTGTGAGGTGCTCCCGATGACCGTGCCGACTTTTCGCGAACTGACCCCCGAGGAGTGCGAGGCGCTGCTGGCCGTGAACCACGTGGGACGCCTGGCGTTTTCGTTCAAGGATCGGACCGACATCGAACCCATCCATTACGTGTTCGACAACGGCTGGATCTTTGGCCGCACCGCTGAGGGTAGCAAGCTGACGACCATCGGGCATCACCCGTACGTCGCGTTCGAAGTGGACGAGGTGCACGCCATTTTCGACTGGCGCAGCGTGGTGGCACACGGCACGGTGTACCTGCTGAGCCCCGACGCGGGGGAGGCCAACGCCGCCGAGTACGAGCGGGCGGTCGACCTGCTCCGGCGGTTCGTGCCGCGTACCCTGAAGGAAGGCGACCCGGCGCCCTTCCGCACGGTGATGTTCGGGATCCACGTGGACGAGTTGACGGGACGCGAGGCCAAGCAGGGCAAGCGCCGGCGCGCGACCAAGGAAAAGACCGCCAAGTAGTGGGGCCGGCGGTTCGGAGGGCACCCCGCCAACCAGCCGTTTCCCCACCCGGAGTGCCCCGGTGGGCACTACCGTTTGCGGGCGGGCCCACTCATCTTGCAGCGTACCCGCGAGCGGCGGTGCCCCCGTCGCGTTTCGCGTCCCACCTCCGCATTCCCGACGCTCATGCCGAAGTCCAAGCTGTCCGCTGCCACGGCCGCGCCGTCGACCGATCCGCCGAACTCCGCGCTCGCTGTTGCCGATGCCCTCTGCCGCTCGGCGGCAGAATGCTGCCGCCAGCATGATCGGGTGGCGCGCATCGTCGAGAAGTCCGATGTGGAAACCGAGGTCCTCTCCGCGCAACAGTTCTGCGAAGTGATGCACGACGGATTGGGCAAGCTGCTCGATGCCTACGAGCTGGCGGCGGCCCAGGACCCGGGCACCGAAGAGGGGTGGCGCCAGCGCGCCAATGCACTCTGGCATGCCGGCCGCGACTACCTGCGGCGCCACAACGCCTGCGACGAAGCGGCCCGCAAGATGTCGCGGCACGACTCCCAACTCCTGGCCGCGTTGGCCATGGAATTCGAATTCGAGGCATCGGCGCTGCTCGCCTTGCGCCACACGACCGACGCTTATCGGAAGGAACGGCCCGAGGCCGTCTGATCCTTCATCACGCTTTGCCGAGCTGGGCATGACCATACGCAAGCAGGTGAGGCGGCGCCCGAACCCCTGGTTCCGGCTCCGCCGCTCTCGCATTCAGGGCACCGGGGCGTTCGCGATCGTGGATATCCCCAAAGGCACGCGCATCATCGAATACACAGGTGAGCACATCACCGGCGCCGAGGCCGACCGACGGTATCCCGACGAGGACCGCGCCGAGCGCCACCACACGTTCCTGTTCACGCTCAACCAACGCACGGTGATCGATGCCGCGCACGGCGGCAACGAGGCGCGATTCATCAACCATTCGTGCAATCCGAACTGCGATGCGATCATCGAGCGCGGGCACATCTGGATCGACGCCCTGCGGGACATTCCCAAGGGGGCGGAGCTGGCCTACGACTACCAGTTCGAGCACGTGCGCGATTATACCGAAGAAGACCTGCACTTCTACGGCTGCCGGTGCGGCGCAGCCAACTGCCGCGGCACGATCGTGAAGGTGGACGGTCGCCGCAAGATCGCCAGGGCGTGGCACGCGTCGCGCGGCGCGGCGCGCCACGCGGCGAGCCGTCACGCCGGCCACACGCACCGGAAGGCGTGACTCGGGCCCGGACGGTAGGGCCTGCGCTCACCGCGCTGCTCGAGCGCGCGGTGGACTACGCCGGCCTCTTTCCGCCGGCCAGCCTTTCCATGGAAGCCGCGGTCCACGCCTACGACGAGGATCGGCGGGGTGCCGCGGCGTGGATGCTCGGGCGGTTCGTCGTCCCGGCGTCGCGCCTCGAGGCGTTCGACGCGGCCGGGCGCGAGATCCTACCCGCGTCGGCCGCCGAGTCGTGGGCGCTGAGCGCGCTCGTGAGCGCGGACGCCGCCGTGGATATGCGGTCCATCCACGCCTTCAACGACCGGCACCGCGACGTGCGCCATGGAGCCGTGTACGTGGATACGGTCGAGATCAGGGCGTCCCACTGCGCCGAGATCCTGGCCGCCGGCGAAATCGTGAGCGGGTTCGACGCGTTCATCGAAGTCCCGGTGCTCGAAGATCCGGATTCGCTCATCGCCGCGGTCGGCGAGATCGGCGCCAAGGCCAAGATCCGCACTGGCGGCGTGACGGCGGATGCCATTCCCGCCGAGCGCCACGTGGTGCGCTTCATGCGCTGCTGCCTCGAGCACGGGGTTGCGTTCAAGGCCACGGCCGGTCTGCACCACCCGCTGCGCGCCGAGTATCCGCTCACCTACGAGGCGAAGGCGCCACGCGGCACGATGTACGGCTTCCTGAACGTACTCCTGGCGGCCGCTCTGATGTGCCAGGGCGGAGACGACGCGGCCGTGCTCGCGTTGCTCGACGAGCGCGACCCGTCGGCCATCCAACTCGAAGGCGATCGCCTGCGGTGGCGCGAGGTGGTGCTGACGGCCGAAGCGCTGCATGCCGCGCGGCACCACGCCTTGGCGTTCGGCTCCTGCTCGTTCCGCGAGCCGGTGGACGATCTGCGCCGGCTGGGGATGCTGTGAGCGCCGCCCTCGACCGCACCCACGACCCCGCGCTCCGCTCGTGGGTGGCGAGCGCGAACGTGCCGGGCCACGACTTCCCTATCCAGAACCTCCCGTTCGGCGTGTTCCGGCGGAGTTCCGGCGCCGGACAGTCGTGCGTGGGAGTGGCCATCGGCAATCAGATCCTCGACGTCGCGGCGCTCGTCGGCCACGGCCTGGTGAGCGGTGATGCGTTGCACGCGGCCCGCGCCTGCGAGGACGACTCGCTGAACGAATTGATGGGCATGGGCCCGGACATGGCGCGCGCGCTACGGTTGGCGTTGAGCGACGTCCTGCGGATGGGTGGGGCGGGCGAGCGCCACGCCGCCGAACTGCTCGTGCCGATGGACGAGGCGGACCTCTTCGTGCCGGCGCGTGTGGGCGACTACACCGACTTCTACGCGTCGATCTTTCACGCCGCGAACGTCGGCTCGATGTTCCGCCCCGACCAGCCATTGCTGCCCAACTACAAATACGTGCCGATCGGCTACCACGGGCGCGCGTCGTCGATCGTGGCCACGGGGAGCGACGTGCGGCGGCCGTGGGGACAGACGCGAGACGATCCGGCGCAGCCGCCGGTGTTCGGGCCGTCGCGCCGCGTGGACTACGAACTGGAAGTCGGCATGTTCGTCGGCACAGGAAACGCGCTCGGCGAGCCGGTGCCGGTGGCCGAAGCCGAACGCCATCTGTTTGGCCTCTGTCTAGTGAACGACTGGTCGGCCCGCGACATCCAGCCGTGGGAGTATCAGCCGCTGGGACCGTTCCTCGCCAAGAACTTCGCGACGACGGTGTCGCCTTGGGTCGTGACGCTCGACGCGCTGGCACCCTTCCGCGCGCCCGCATTCGCTCGGCCGGCGGGCGATCCGGCGCCGCTCGCATATCTCTCGGCGCCGGGCGAGGGGGCGGGAATCGCGATCACGCTGGAGGCGTGGCTCCGCACGGCGCGCATGCGGGCCGAGGGGGCGGGCGAGTTCCTCGTGAGTCGCGGCAGCTTCACGGATATGTACTGGACCGTAGCGCAGCTCGTGGCGCATCACACGAGCAACGGGTGCAACCTGCAGCCGGGTGACCTGCTGGCGAGCGGCACCGTGTCGGGGCCGGCCAAGGAATCGCGCGGTTGCCTGCTCGAGCGCACCTGGAAGGGCACGGAACCACTGGCGCTCCCCAATGGCGAGACGCGCGCGTTTCTCGAAGACGGGGACGAGGTGGTGCTGCGGGGTTACTGCGAGCGCCAGGGGTATGCGCGCATCGGATTCGGCGAGTGCCGCGGCCGGATCGCGCCGGCCGCGGCCGCTCCCCGCTAATTCGCGCGGTCGATCTTCGTCGTGGCGTTGGTGTCGATGTCGTACGTGACGCCGGCATCGGTGAGCGTGAGCTTGGACTTCACCATTTCAGCGCCCGCGCTCCCCAGGAAGGCCCCGTCCGTCGTGACGACCGCTACCCCCGTGCCCGACGAGGTGCCATCCATCGCGACGGCTTGTCCCTGAATGGATCCGCTGCCGGTGGTGGTGGACGTCGACGTGCGCACGAGCTTGCGCCCTTTGGTGCCGTTCACCGTCGTATCGCCGGCCACGGTGTACACCGAGATCACCTGGCGCTTGAGCTGAAGTCCGCTCTGCGTGGTCGTGGCCTCCAGGGTATCGGTCCACGTGGCCCCGTTGGCCAGCCCGACGCGGATGCGTGGCAGAACGTGCACGACCTGGTCGGCCAGGCTGCTCAGCAGTCCGGCCGTGTCGGCCGGGTCGATCTGCGTTCTGAAATATTCGCCCACGGGTGAGACGAACGCCCGCACCTTCTTGCCGACGAGCGAGTCGAGCCCGGGCGGCGCCCCCATCGGCGTCATCTGCGAGATCGAGTCGATAGTCACCGCCATCGCCATCGTGTCGGCCGACTCGTTGGTGAGCGCCATCGTGAACTTCTGCATCGACGTGATCTCGTTGTCGCTGCTCTGTCCCATGGCCGTCGTCGTGATCTTGGCGTCCACGGTCATGCGGTACTGCGCGGTGCCCGGGGCATAGTGGAACTGCTGGGCCGCGGCGGAGCCGGCGGGAAGCGCGAGCAGTGCCGCAAGCGCCATAGGGGTGAGGGCGCGGACGAGCATAAGATCTCCTGAGGGGTGGATTGCCGCAGCCGGATTGCCGCAGCCGACTCCGAAAAGCTAGCGGTGGGCGCTGCGCGGTGCCATTCGCCGACCGTTGGGAGTGCTTAGAACCGGCCGGTGGATCCGAAGCCCTGGCGGCCCGCATCGCCGGCGTCGAGCGGCTGGGTGCGCGACACGCAAGGATGCGCGCAAAGCACGAACACCAGTTGCGCGATGCGCTCGCCATGGGCCACCGTCTGCGGCTCAGCGCCGTCGTTGCGCAGCATGAGCTTGATCTCGCGGCCCACGTACGCGCGGTCGACCAGTCCCGGCGAATTGCGAATGGTGATGCTGCGCTTGCCGGTGGACGACCGCGGGAGCACGAACATCGCGACATGCTTGGGAAACGTGCGGGTCACATAGAGTCCCGTACCCACCGTCGCCTCGTCGCCGGGTTGGAGCGTGAGCGATGTGGGGGGCGCGCCGGCCGTCGAGGGCCCCGTGGCCAGGCAGCAGCGCACGTCGTATCCTTCGCTCTCGTCGGCGGCCGCGGGCAGCCATTGGTCGTCATCGTCCTGCGTGGAGAATCCGAGGTCGAACCGGAGCAAGTCGTCGAGAGACATGGCAGAGGCGAAGAATGGGTGAGGGCCTGCCCACAGAGTATCGCCGCTGCGTGCAACCGCCGGTACCCCGGGCCGCCAAACTTTCGCCGATGCCCCAACGTACGATGAGATCATGACGTCGCCGCCAACCAGGTCGTCTACACGCCGCCAGTCGTACTGGGCGGCCAGCCGGTCGCCCCGCTACAGCCTGCTCTTCGCGCTCCCGCTACTCGTGCTCTACGAGGGGCTGGCCGCCGCGCGTCCGGCCCGCGTGGCCGGCGGCGAGATCCTCAACGGCGCCGACGTGCTCCTGCGCGACGTGGCGTACGCGCTCCTCGGCCCGCCGGGACCGTTGGCTCTCATGGCCGTCGTGATTCTCGTGTGCGCCCTGCTCGTGTACCGCGACGTGCGACGGGGCGGCGGCGTCCGGTTCACGATGTTTCCGTTGATGATCGCCGAGTCGGCGGTGCTGGCGCTGCTGTTCGGAATCGTCGTGGGCACGGCAACGGCGGAACTCCTCACCCACCTCAGCGCACTCGCCGCGGGGCCCATCCAAGGCATGGACGCGACCACGCGGCTCATGCTGTCGCTGGGCGCCGGACTCTACGAGGAACTCGTCTTCCGCGTGCTGCTCGTGGGCGGACTCGCATTCGGCGGGCGCGTCGTGCTGGGGCTGAGCCGATTCACCGCCGGCGCGATCGCCACGGTCGTCGGCGCGCTTGCCTTCTCGGCGTTTCATTACATCGGACCGTACGGCGAACCGCTGCAACTCCAGTCGTTCGTGTTCCGCGCGATCAGCGGCGTGGCGTTCAGCGCGCTGTACCTCACGCGCGGTTTCGGGATCACGGCCTGGACGCACGCCCTGTACGACATCTGGGTGCTCGTGGGCTAACCGATACGCGCCGGGCGCGGTCAGTCGGCGATGGCGGCTGCGAACTCGCGCACGACCTGGCCCGCTGGCTCGATGCCGTGGATCTGCGATACACTCTTGCCCGCCTGCCAATAGTCGGCGCCGCCCTCGGCGGCGTGCAGCGATTTCTTGAGCCTCCGCACCGACCGCAGGGCGTAGATGGTCCGCATCCAATGCTTGGTGCGGCGGTGGCGGAGCATCCAGCGCGCCACCGGGCCGGATTTCGTGCCCAACTGCTGAACGTACGCGTTGTTGATCACCGCCACCGGCACGCCCGTGAGCCGCTCGGTGAGCACGATGTCGCCTTCCGACGCCTCCACGATGGCGCGCTTGTAATCGTCGGCCGCGTTGCACTCGGTGGTCGCGATGAACCGCGTGCCGAGTTGGGCGCCCGCGTAGCCCATGTCGAGCACCGCGCGGAACGCCGCCGGCTCCCCAATCCCGCCGGCGCAGACGAGTGGTAGCCCCAGATCGTGCAGCTCGTCGTAGAGTTCGCGGGGCGTCTTGGGGCCGGCGTGTCCGCCCGCTCGGCTGTTCACGGCGATCAGCCCGTGCACACCCCCATCCCTGGCCTTGAGCGCCCATTTGCGCTCCGTGACGTCGTGGTAGACGATTCCCCCGGCCCGGGAGACCCGGTCTACCACCCAGCGCGGGTTTCCCAGCGACGTGACGAAGAATCGCACCCCCTCCTCCAGCGACACCTCTACCCAGCGCGTCATCCGTTCCCGGTACACGCGGGACGATTGTTCGATGAGTGCGTTCATCCCGATGGGTTTGGAGGTCAGCCGGCGGATGTAGCGCAGTCCTTCGCGGTACTCGTGCCCGTGGACGTAGGTGAGCGAGATGGGCTGGACGATCCCGATGCCGCCGGCCGCGGAGACCGCCGCCACCAGCTCAGGGTTGCTGCAGGGATACATGGCGCCGCAGATGAGCGGCACTTCGATGCCTGCCTGGCGGTTCAGCTCGGTTTGGCGCACCCCTAGCTCCGGGGGGCCAGGCGCCAGAGCACCTTCGCGCGAGCCACCGCGTCGCCCTGCTGGTCGGTGATCGTGGCCTCGACCGTGTAGTCGGTCTCGTGGTCCACTGCGGGCGGGTCGCAGCGGCATTCGGCCGTGAGCATGCCGCGCGCCTTCTTGAGATACTCGATGGACAGTCCCCTGACGATTCCCCGGGTGCCGGGGGACAGTCCGGCAAGCATGGCGGTGCCGCTGGCTACTTCGGCCAGATTGACGAGGGCCACAGCATGGACCGAGTTGAGGTGATTCCGGACCTTCCGGCGGTCCCGCAGGGTCCACTTGGCGTATCCGGGCCGCAAGTCGACCACCCGAGCACCCATCGACCCGGTATAGGGTGCCATCCGCCCCAGCAGCAGGCTGAACAACCAGCGGCCTCCCGGGAGCCGGCTGAGGCGGCGCCACCAGGTGCTGATCTTGCCGCCGGGGGCATCCATCGAGTCGGGCACTTGGGCCTTCTGGTTGGAATCAAGCGGAGCGAAGGACCTCTCCGCGCCCCGCGACCGCATCCTAAGACGGATGCTAGGGGCGGGCAAGGCTCGCCCGCAGTCCAGAGGCGGGATGCTTGCGACGGAACGTTGGGCATATCTGCGCTGGCCTGGCCGTACCATCGAACTTGCGTGGATCGTCCACTACATGCCAGAATGGCGCTGGACATCACGTGGCGAATCGATGGGTGAGAGGCGGCGGTCACGCGGTTCCTTGCTCGATGACACCCGGTCTGTTGCGGAAACGATCTGGCCTGTTTGGCGTCCAATCGCGGAACGACCGTGTCCGGCGCGCAGACGATAGTTATGCGGTTGGATGGCGGGACGGGCAGGGAGGGGACCGGACTTCGCGTCGCGGAGGGCAGCGGCCTGCAGCCGGTGAACAGAGTCCCGGCCCCCCAAAGAACGGCCTGATCAATGGCGAAATCGTGGCTCAGGTAGCTGTTGATAATAGTGATCTAATGTACTTCATCATACATGCATCAAACAACGTATGCATAGTATGTTGCAACGATATCACATTTATTAGCACGCCGTGCAAATGGCCGCTGTCCGATGGGTTCACTGGTGCGCGCTATGCCCCCGAACGCTGAACCAGGTTCCGCGTGGTTGCGGCGCAGAGAAGGATCGTGAGCCCAGGAATTCCGGACTTCTGCCAAACAGCGCGGCAAGCTCCGGATCGACGTGCGGATCGTCATGCACGGCGATTCCCCTCCCCGGAGTGCTTGCACCGGGCTACGTGCCCCGGGCCCACGGCATCCGGAATCGACGCATTGTTCAGAGACGGCAGCACCGAAACGACTGATCAGTCGCCCACCCTGTTTCCACCAGTCGTGCCATGTTGTCAGCCGGAGTGGCTCGGCACCGCTGGACCGTGCCGTGCCGCGCTCTGGTGGGTGCAGCACCATTCATGGGTCGCCACAGCCTGGGGTGGCATAGAGAGGCGGGGGGCAGCCGACAGGCTGCCCCCCGCTCACGCCCGTTCCATCGGTCCTGCTACTGAATCGTCTGCACGTTTGTGCCGTACTTGGCGTTGATCACGCCGATGAGCGCGTTGGCAATCGCGATGTGGGTCGAGCTACTTGGGTGGATGCCGTCCAGTGAGATGGCAGTCCCGAAGGGCGCTGTGAGGCTGGCAAGGTTGGGCGGGTAGTTGATCGCCCCGGGGACTGTTGCGAGCTGAGCAAGAAGGGCGTTCGGATCCCAATAGGCGAACCCGATGGAGGCCGCCTTCTGGGATATGTAGGCGTTGTACGAGTTGATCAGGTTGAACACCGTCGCCTGTTCGGCGGCGTCCAACACCAGGAAGTCGCCCAGACCGGGGACGTCGCCCTTGGCGCAGACGATGATCGGGGTCTGGTGTTGCGCAGCCATCCCCTGGAGGAGCGTGATGATCTGGATGTTGATGAGCGATTGGTTGCCGGGGGGCGTGAGGCAGTCCGGGTGGATGGTGACCGGCGTGCCAACCGCCTGGCTCAAGCCGCCGACGAACAGCGGGTTGGCCAGGGCCGCAGCCGGGAACAGTTGCGGAGCGGCGGCGACCTGGATGACTCCCAGCAGGACGCCTTTGAGCTTCGGTGCTCCAGCCAGGAGTTGGCTGATCATGGCGTCATAGTTGGCCGTGAACGTGGTCAGGGGCGTCGCGCCGGCGGGCTGGCCCGACAGGGCGAAGCCAAGGATGTCATTGTTCCCGATCCAGATCGTCGCGAACGTCGGCTTGGCCAGCAGCGCCCGTTGTGCCTGGGTCAATCCGCCAAGAATGAACGTCGTGAGCGCGTTTGCCCCTGCCGCGCCGTTCGGAGACGTGAGGTCGGCCACGAAGGCCCCCGGTACGGCGACGTTGTTCAGTATGTCGGTCACCGATGTCGGGTTGCGGAGGTAGCAGGAGGCCTCCGTGCTGGGCGGGTATCCGGTGGGTGTGACGCGCGCACCCGTCTGGAACACCGAGATGGGCGGCGGGCAGCCGGGGTTCAACAGCGATGGGTACGCGAACCGCGTGCCGAACTGCCGAGCCAGGAGCACGGCATAGCCACGCTGCTGCGTGGAATCGTCGATACCGCCCGACTGGTAACCGGCCGTGAGACTGTTGCCCAGCGAGACATAACTCTGGAACAGTGGGCCGGCGGAATAGAGCGGGCCTACGGTGTGTTCGGCTTGGCAGCTCACCAGGGTCCCAAGGAGCCCGGCGACCGCTGCACCGCGAAGGAGATTCATGGTACGAGACATCCGCAATTCTCCGGTGGGTGGTCTTAGAACGACGCCTTGAGGCTGATCGAGATGATGTTGGCGAACAGGGTGTAGACGCCATCGTTCAGCGTGGACCCGCTGATACTCGGCGACGTGGGGTTCGCGATGCGGCCGCGACGTCCCGGGGTCCAGACGTACGCGTACGCCGCGTCGAGGGTCAGCCCT
>Ga0307374_10005906_pt1 | contig 19571 bp, 21 predicted proteins | sample OX3MG_FD_202532 | JGI IMG/M metagenome (GOLD analysis project Ga0307374, IMG submission 202532) | Soil microbial communities from Risofladan, Vaasa, Finland - OX-3 | ecosystem: Environmental > Terrestrial > Soil > Coastal area > Acid sulfate soil | place: Finland: Risofladan, Vaasa | collected...
CGTTACGGCTTCTGTGGAACTCTGTCTCGTAAAATAAAAAACCCGGCGTCAAGCGCCGGGCGAGTCCTTCCGCAGTTTCCCGGGAAGGATTTACTCGAAGCTCGACTGTTGCCTATCCGGTGTTCGTATCCAACCTCACCTCGTTATTACGGGAGAGATTACCGGCCCGCCGGGTCTTCCGGGCGTGCCCGGTCTTCCGACATCCAAGAAGTATACGTGTTTCTCGGTATTCGTCAAGTAGGATGCCAACAATTCTTGCAGCGTTTCCTGTGAATTTCACAACCCATGTGGAAATCGCGTCCAGAGTGAATGGGGGCTGGGACTTTTTCACTTACTCTTACAGATTCTAACCCTTGTTGTGCTTGAAGAATTCCACCTGGCGGAGGCGCTTTTCCGCTTCTTCCTTCGATTTGTACGGACCGCCGAGGTTTTTACCCTTCTCGGAAAGCACTTTGTAACCGCCCTTCACTTTCTTAATCATGGCATCCTCCTTGACACGAATTGGTTTCCGTCTTTTCAGAATGTGGCACAAACCGGCCGGCATGTCAGTGAGGTAAATCACTGACTCGCGCGTTGACTTGATCGCGCGGCGGGCCTAGCATTGGCTCCCAATAGGGTGTCGCGCAAAAAATCAAGCAGGGCTTGCGACAGCGCGAGTTTCCAAAGTGACACTACGCAGGCAGGCTCGACGGTGCAGTTATAGGCGAAAGCGAAGAACGGAAGCGACGAGTCAAAACAATGGCTGAAGCCCGAGACCCGAAAGAAGACCCGAAAGACAAGCCAGGTAAGCGAGTGCCTTACGAGGAAAACGTTCCCTCGTCCAAAATACTAAAGCTGGCTATCGTGGCCGCGCTGATAATTGTGATCATTGCTCTCGTGCTGTATCTGAAGGCGCGTCACCAGCCGCCAGCCCTCCGGGATCAGTTGCACAGCAAGCCCGCTCCGGCGTATGCGACGAATGATTCGTCAAGATGGATGGCATAGCCATCAGTGAATTTCCGGGAGGCACTTCGTGGACTCCACTGCGAATGGCAAACCAGATACAGTCCTAATCACTGGGGGCACCGATGGTCTTGGGCGCGCCACGGCAATTCTGTTCGCCTCTGAGGGCTATCGTGTTTTCGCCGCAGGGCGGAACGCTGAGAAACGCGCGGCGCTCGAACAATTTGCCGAAGAGAAAAGTTTATCACTCGAAACGCTCGACCTCGATGTGACCAACGACGAATCGGCGAACCGCGCGGTGGCGGAAGTGGAACGACGCGCCGGGCCGGTGGATGTGCTGGTCAACAACGCGGGCATTGCCATCGTCGCCACCATGGAAGAAATCTCGCTTGATGATTTGCGCAAGCAATTCGAGACGAACGTCTTTGCGGCCGTGCGCATGGCGCAGCACGTCCTTCCCGCGATGCGCGAGCGACGGCGCGGGCGCATCATCAATATGAGTTCCGTCGCGGGGCGCGTTACGAACCCGCTCTTTGGTCCGTACAGTGGCAGCAAGCACGCGCTTGAGGCCATCTGCGACGCGATGCGCATGGAAGTGGCGCCCTTTGGCATTCACGTTGTATTGATTGAGCCGGGCTTTATCCCCACCAGCATGGGTCAAACGAGCGCCGGGCTGTCTTCCCAGTACACGCGCAACGCGGCGGCGAGTCCGTACGCGCGAACCTACCTGGGATTTTTGCAAATGTGGAAAAAAGTAACGGGGAAAGCTCGAAATACGCCTGATGATTGTGCGCGCGTGATTTTGCGCGCTGTGCGCAATCCGAATCCGCGCGCCCGTTATACCGTGACCCGCGAAGCGCAAATGGCTATCGCCATGCGCTGGTTGCTCTCCGATCGGCGCATGGACAAAATGACCATGCGCATGCTGGGAATGAACGGCGATGCAAGCAGCGCGCCGTCGCCGGAATCCATCCAAACGCAACTCGAGCAACTGGTTCGGCCGCGCCGCTAATTTGTCACTTGAATGGACAGGCTGTCGGCGCGCAGCGGGACATACATGTCGTCGAATTCTTTGTGTGCAGCGCTTTCAGCATAACTATCGGCGGCGGCGCGGTCTTTGAACTCAATCACGAATGCCGTGCTGAAGTCTCGTGGCTGCAGGCGTGCCGGCTTCACCCAGATGTTTTCGATACCCGGGGTCTCGGCCGCCATTTTCTTGATGCCATCAAGTACCTGCTGTTTCTGCGCATCCGTAACGCCGGGTTTCCATTTCACAACAACCAAGTGGATGATTGTCTTAGGCTGCCCGAAATGGTTACTTCCCAGCGCGTAACCTCCCGCGGCTACCGCGAATGCCGCAAGCAAAGCTCCCAGAAAAAGAATTCCCCGGCGCAGGTGCAACTTCATCGGCTTTGCCTCCGTATCAGATTAAGAGTAACGGAAATGAAGCAACATGCAGCGCACAGTGTACGCACTGCTGCGTGTGCGCGCAATCCAGAGCTGCCAATTTCCGACGGCGATGGATTCTTCGCGGTTGACCTTGTGCTGTGGGGAAAGTACGATGCCCGGAATACTTTTTCTACACAGTTGAAAGAAGGAGGCCCTATGTTCTGCTCGAAGTGTGGCACGCAGTTGGCCGAAACAGCCGCGTTCTGTCCTTCGTGCGGCCAGACGACGGGCAGCGTGCCCGCCGCGCCTCGCGGCATTCCTCTCGCGCCTGGAGGAGGCTTTGTGCCGCCGTCGCCAGAAACGGTTTCTCCGCCGCCCATCGCTCCGCCGATACCCGCGCCCGCTTATCCCGGATACGCCGCAGCCGCGCCCGCGCGCGCGGTTGCTTACGCCGGATTTTGGCTGCGCTTCGTTGCTTACATCATTGACGCATTAATTTTGGGTATTCCGTTTGCCTTTGTGTTTATTTCTATTTTTGCCAGTTCGGGCCTCATGCGGTCAGTAGGCACTTTTCCGCCAGAAACGCCAGATGCGCTCGTACGGTTTCTCGGCATGGGCTTGATCTTTCGGATTGCGCTTGCGGCGATCGTGTTGGAGTGGCTCTACTATGCATTGATGGAGAGTTCAGCCTGGCAGGCGACGCTCGGGAAAAAAGCTCTGGGTATTTATGTGACGGACCTCACTGGAACGCGTATCTCATTCGGCCGTGCATCGGGACGATTTTTCGGCATGATCTTATTTCGTATCATCCCACTGATTGGAGTTCTGCTGTTGTTCCCAATAGACTGCATATGCGCTGGTCTCACTGAGAAAAAACAGGCCCTGCACGACATGATGGCCGGCTGCCTGGTGATTCGGAAGATTTAGCTGGACGAAAAGTCGAGGTGGCGAAATGTTCTGCTCAAATTGCGGAACGGCACAGGTCGAAGGGGCAAGGTTTTGCACCCAATGCGGCAAGCCGTTAGTTGTACCCGTGCCTCCTGCATCCACCGCGGTTTATTCCGGGACACCGGCCTCCATAAGCGGAGCCCCCTATGCTCCCCAGCTTTTCTACGCGGGCTTTTGGCTTCGATTCGTCGCCTACTTAATTGACACAGTGATTCTCGGCATCGTTTACATCGTGCTCTTCATCGTAGTGATTTTTGCAAGTGGCGTGGCTGCCATGCTGCGAAACTTGCCGGAACATCCCACGCCAGACATGTTCCTTCGCGGTGCATTCATTGTTGCAATTCTCGTGTTAATTGCGATCGCGACGGCAATCACATGGCTTTACTATGCGTGGATGGAAAGCTCGCCTTCGCAGGGAACGTTAGGAAAAATGGCGATGGGACTGATCGTCACAGACATGCAGTGTCGGCCGGTTTCCTTTGCGCGAGCCAGCGGCCGATTTTTTGCGAGGTTCATCACCAGGCTGATCCCGCTTTGGATCGGTTACATTATGGCGGGCTTCACGGCGAAAAAGCAGGCGCTGCACGACATGATTGCGAGCTGCCTGGTGCTCAGAAAAATCTAGGCACGCTTAAACGCCCCAACCGTACCGCTCCGTTTCCGCAAGCGATTCTGCCACCGCTCCGCGAATGCGCGCGGCCATTTCCGTGCAGCTGATGGTTTGCGCGCCCCGTTTAGCAATGTCCGGCGTGCGGAAGCCGCGCGAAAGCGCATACGCGACGGCTTTTTCGATCGCCACCGCTTCCGCAGGCAGGCCAAATGATTCGCGCAGCATCATTGCCGCGCACAAGATCGTGCCGATAGGATTTGCAGAATCCTTTCCGGCAAGTTGTGGCGCGGAACCGTGAATCGGTTCGTAAAGCGCCGTACCATTGCCGAGGCTCATCGATGGGATCAAGCCAATCGAACCGACTAGCGCCGCGGCTTCGTCGCTGAGAATGTCGCCGAACATATTCGATGTCAGGATTACGTCAAATTGTGCCGGGCGAAGAATGATTTGCAGCGCGGCGTTGTCGACGTAAAGCGATTCAAATTGCACTTCCGGAAAGCCCTTCGCGATGCGCTGCACTGTTCTTCGCCACAACCCGGAGCTGACGAGTACATTCGCTTTGTCGATGCTGGCCAGCTGACCGCGGCGCGCGGCTGCGCGGCGAAAGGCGTACAGCGCCACACGCTCGATTTCCTTCGAGGAATAAATTTCCGTGTCTGACGCTGTTTCATCGCCATTCGAACCACTACTTTGGCGCGGTCCGAAATAAATTCCTCCGGCGAGTTCACGCACAATTTCCATGTCGATCGTAATGTTTTGTTCCATTCGCAGCGGAGAAATTGCGCGCAACGATTCGAGCAGGCGGATGGGCCGCACGTTAATATAAAGCCCCAGCTCTTTGCGAAGTCCGAGCAGGCCGGCTTCGGGACGGCGGTCGAGCGGCTGGCCATCCCACTTGGCACCGCCGACGGCACCCAAAAGCACGGCGCCTGCCTTGCTGCAGGCTTCCATTGTTTCGCGAGGCAGAGGTTGACCATACTGATCAATCGCCGCGCCCCCGAACGGCAATTCGACAAATTCAAAGCGATGGCTGAACCCGCGCGCGCATTCCTCCACAACGGAGATGGCGGCACGAATCACCTCCGGGCCGATTCCGTCACCCGGGAGCACTGCGATCGTTTTGCGAATGCCAGTCATTGAATTTTGCTTGCGGCGGCCATTGTCTCAGATTCGCCCGGCACATTCGAAGCCAATCGTCCCCGGCGGGCCTGGTGCACGAACGTCAACAGGTCGCGATCGGTGACGTCTTTCGCCGCGTCAGCAAGCCCCATGGCCGCACCATAGCATTGCGCGAGTTCCGCGTCACTCAGCCTATAGCCGAGCTCTTCGATGCGCGTGCGAAGCGCGTTGCGCCCCGAATGTTTTCCCAGCACCAGCCGCCGGGCCGGAACACCCACGGCTTCCGGCCGGATGATTTCATACGTCAGCGGGTTTTTCAGAATTCCATCTTGATGAATTCCTGCTTCGTGCGCAAACGCATTTGCGCCCACGACTGCCTTGTTTGGCGGCACGGACACGCCCGTGATTTCCGACAACATGCGGCTCGCGGAATATATTTCTTCCAGGTGAACGTTGGTGCGCACGCCGAAAAAGCTCTGACGTACGGCCAGTGCTACCGCAAGCTCCTCAAGCGACGCATTTCCCGCGCGCTCGCCAATGCCATTAATCGTGCATTCCACTTGCCGTGCGCCGGCGCGTACCGCAGCCAGCGAATTTGCGACTGCCAGGCCCAGATCGTTATGGCAATGCGCGCTCAAGATAATTTCATCCGCGCGCCCCAGGTGGCTGCGCACGCGATGGAAAATCGCGCCGTATTCTTCCGGAGTGCTGTAACCCACCGTGTCGGGAATATTAAGGATTGTCGCGCCGGCTTCGGCGGCGGTTTCCATCACGTCGAGCAAGAAACGGATGTCGCTGCGGCTCGCGTCCTCGGCGGAAAACTCAACTTCCGCGCAGCGCTCGCATCCATAGCGCACCCAGCGCGATACGGCATCAAGGGCTTCCTGACGCGAAATGCGCAGCTTCGCCTGAAGATGCAAATCGGAGGTCGCCAGAAATATGTGCAGGCGCGGCCGAGCCGCCGGCTCCAGAGCGGTGAGCGCCGCTTCCACGTCTTCACGGCGCGCCCGGGCCAGCGCGGCAACGCGGGCGCGTTGGATCTGCGCCGCAACCGCGCGTACAGATTCAAGCTCGCCCGACGACGCCACCGGAAAGCCGGCCTCGATCACATCGACGCCCAGTTCGTCGAGTTTGTGCGCCAACCGGAGCTTTTCGCCTTGGTTCATCGAAAACCCGGGCGATTGCTCGCCATCGCGAAGCGTGGTGTCGAAGAATTGAACTGTGTCCATAGTTCCCCCTGTGTGCAGGGACTCAGTGAACCGCAATTCGGAGGGCAGCGTCCAATTTATAATTGTTGCAGGCAGTATAAGTATTGGTTATACAGGTACATTGCGAGGGCATCATGGATTTAGGTTCACTGCAAGTGTTTTTGACCGTGGCGCGTGAGCGCAGCTTCTCGCGGGCAGCGGAAAAGCTATATCGCACACAGCCCGCGATCAGCATCTCCGTGCGAAAGTTGGAAGAATGGGTCGGACAGCCGTTGTTCGTGCGCGGAACGGGAGCGGGCACGCTCACCGAGGCAGGCGCATTACTCGTCGAATATGCGGAACGAATGCTGAACCTGCGCGAGGAGGCCAAACGGAGCCTGGAGGACCTCGCCGGACTCCGTCGCGGTCGGCTCTCGCTCGGTGTAAACGAAAGTTCTATCCACGCGCTTCTTCCGGCGCTTGCGCGTTTCCGCCGCAAGTATCCGAAAATCGAAATCGCCATCCATCGCGTGTACTCGCGCGACATCCCGAGGGAGATTTTGAATTATCGTCTCGATCTGGGCATTGCTTCGTACCGGCCATCCGAGCCGTCTCTCTCCGCGGCAGCGCTGTTGCGTGACGATCTCGCTTTCGTCGTCCATCCGCGCCACAAACTCGCAAGACATCGCAGCGTGTCGATTCGCGAGCTTGGCGAGGAAGTATTCATCGCGCACATCGTGGCATCCCCTTATCGCGAGCGCGTCATCCAGCTCTTCGCGCGCCACAAGGTCACGCTACGCATGGGCGTCGAGCTGCCCACGATTGAAAGCATCAAGCGGTTCGTCGAAATGGGCATGGGCGTCGCGATCGTTCCGCGCATGTGCGTGCAGGTCGAAGTGGAGCGAGGTCAGCTTGTCGAAGTCCGCATTCGAGAGATGCATCTGCGCCGCGATTTATTTTTGATTTTTCGGCGTGACCGGCCGCTGTCGCAGCCGGCGAAAGCGTTTCTTCGTCTATTGCGACCGAAGCAGTCACTCGGTTCTCTGGTCGCAAACGCCGGTGATTGAAAAACGCGGCACTCGGAGCTCAGGTCCAGGCGGCCATTTCGTCCAGAGCCTGCCCAACACGTTTCAGGCCTTCCGCGAGCATCTCCGTCTTGCCGCCGATGCCGATGCGAAAGTGGTCTGGCATTTCGAAGAATCGTCCCGGGACGACGCTTGTGTCATATTTATCCCGCAAGAGCTGGCAAATGGCATCGACGCGGCCCGCGACAACGTTAGGAAACGAAATTGTCCCCGCGTCCGCGCGAATCGCGAGCAAATCTTTACGCGAATTGAGAAAGTGCTGGAGCACAGGACGATTCGTTTCCAGCCGCTTGCGCGCGTAATCCGCGATTTCCGCCAAATGATCAAACGCGATTACGCTCAACAACTCCGCCACATGCGCTGGGATCACTCCATACAAATCATTCAGCCGCCACATCTGCTCCGCCAACGGCGCCGCGGCAAGTATCCAGCCGCAACGCAGTCCTGAGAGACCAAAGGCCTTCGTCAAGCTGCTCGTTACGATAAAGTTGGGTCCCAAATGGAATGCCGAACGGGCGCTGGGATCAAAACACGTGTCCAGGTAGACCTCATCGACAAGAACCTGCGCGCCGCGGCTCTGCGCAATTTCGCCTGCCAGGCGCAACTTCGACTCAGGAGTGCGCGCTCCGCTCGGATTGTGAAGGTTCGTGATTACGACGAGCCGCGTGGCCGTCGTCATGTGGCGCTCGATTTCGCGCGGATCGATTTGGAACCCATCTTCGAAACGCCGCGGGAAGCGGAGGATTTTCGCACCCAGGTATTCCGCGACGGTGAGCAATGGCTCGTAAGTCGGTTGTTCGATCAGCACTTCATCGCCGGTTTCGAGAAGCGCCGCCATCGCCAGATGATTTGCCATCGACGTTCCGTTCGCTGCCACCACACATTCTGGTGCAACTCCGTTTTTCTTCGCTACGCGCTCTTGCAGAGGAGGATAGCCGTAGCTGCCTGCGGCAGAGATTTCCAGGTCGTCGATTCTTACGGGCAATTCCGCCAACGGATAGCCGTCGATCCCGCTGGTGGCCAGATTGAATTTGGCGTGTGAGCGCAGTTTTGCCCATTCCAGATACGTCGAACGAATTTCCCTTCGCGTGGTCACGTTTCGTGGTCCCGCTTTCTCTTTTGCGCGCTCCAGAAAAAATACACCGGTATGCCCGCAAAGAATATCCCGAACCCGACCGCCGTGTTATGCGGGTATTTGAAAATTGTGTTGATCACAACCAGCCAAGACGCGGCGACGAACAAGAAAGTAGTTACCGGATGCCCCGGCATTCGGGCCAGGCCTTTTTCGGGAATTCGACGGCCCTCTTTGAAATCGCGGCGGCGAAAGGCAAACAGGCACGTAGCCGTGAGGCCGAAAAATAGAAAATCCATTGACACAACATAGCTCAAAATCTGATCGTAGCGTCCGGAAAGCGCAATGATAATCGCAGCAACTCCCTGCAACCCAATTGCTACTACGGGTACACGCCGCCGCGGATCGAGCCAGCCGACCGAGCGGAAAAATAGTCCGTCTTCCGCCATTGCGAAATATACGCGGGGCGCGGTCAAAATTGACTGGCTCAGGAATCCCAACGCGGAGATGGCAATGCCCACTGCAATCAACGCCGCGCCTTTTGGTCCCCATGCCACGCGCATCACTGCCGACGCGGGAGTAGTCGCCGCCGCGAGCCCTGCCGGGCCCAGTACGTAAACGCACACAACGTTCACGGAAAGATAAAGCAGCACCACCCCAATCACTCCGATCACCAGCGCCCGTGGCAAATTCTTGCGTGGCTCGCGCACTTCCTCGGCGACGAAATTCGCTGTCTGCCATCCGCCGTACGCAAAGAGCACGGGCACGAGCGCCGCGCCCATTGCGGTCACCAGGTCGAACGACACGGGCCGGTCAAGCAGAGCAGACTTGGCCGGCACGGGCGTTCCGCTGCGCAACAAAAACCAAGCCCCGCAACCAACTAGCGCCGCAATCGCGAAAATCCTAAGCACCATCAGTGTGCTCTGCACCGTGCTGCCCACGCGGACGCCCAAGCAATTGATAATAGTCAGCAATCCCAACGCGAGTGTTGCGATCAGTCCTTCGCTCAGGTGGAGTCCGGTAAGTTCGAGAAAGTATTTTGCAAATGTGACGGCCACCGCCGCCATTCCGCCCGTTTGAATCACAAGCAGCAACGCCCAGCCATACAAAAACGCCAGCGCTGGATGATACGCCTCCCGCAAGTAAGCATACTGACCGCCGACTTTAGGCATTCGCGCGGCCAGCTCCGAATAAATAAATGCGCCGGCCAAAGCAATCATGCCGCCGATCACCCACGCGCCGAGGATCAGCGTCGCGGTGTGTAATTGGCGCGCCACCACATATGGGTTGATGAAAATTCCCGAGCCGATGATTCCGCCCATGACAATCATTGTGGCGTCGAACAGGCCCAGCCGTGCCGCAAGCCCGGAAGGTCCGTTTTGTATCGGGGACGCGGCGTCCATTTTTTGCGAAGGTTCCATAACCATTCGAGATCGTTTTTACATTTACGTACGTCTGCCGCAGCCGGAGTTCCGCGCTGACTCTATCATTGGTTGCGCCCAAGCTGTGCAACTGGTGGCAAAAACGAAGCACGAAATCACCGTGATTCCATGTCGTCGCGGGAAGTGACTGAATGGATACGCAAGGGCACGGAATCTTTTCTCCAACGGCGGAAGCAGGGCATCATTCCCGTTAGGGGGCATCCATGGCTTGGGAAAAAATTCTTGCTGGCCGGGGCGCGTCTGCTCCGCCCAAAGAAGTCACCTCGGAAGTATCGGATTCAGCTTCCTCTTCAGTGGAATCGAGTGTCGTTGATCCAAGGCGGGATGCACGCAGGAGCAAGCGCGTTTACATTGCCATGCCAGTTAACGTCAAGGGACAGCAAGGAGCGGCAACATTTGAGGAGAAGGCCTCGACCGAATCGGTAAATGCGCACGGGTGCATGATCCGTTTAGCCAAGGTGGTCAATCGCGGCGAGAAGCTGACGTTGACCAATGTAAAAAGCGAAGAGACGGTTGAGTGCCGCGTCGTTTATATCGGCCAGTCCGAAGGCGGCAAGATTCAGGTTGGAATTGAATTCAATCGCCCCGCAGGATATTTCTGGCATATCGCCTTCCCGCCCGATGATTGGAACGCTGCCGAGCGCAAGAAGCCGACGACAGAGACCCGCTCAATGGGCAAGCGTCAGTAGGCGGCGCGGAGAAAGTAAGAGGCTCGCCCGCGCGTCGACGCAGGGCCGATCCAACTGGCACGGAAAGGGCCCAGTAACGAGGCTACGACGTGCGGGTGTACTGTGGCAGGCGTTCGAAGACGGTCGGGGCCGGTCGCATCTCTTTCCCCATCGGATTCGGACGAATCATCATGTCCACCGCATCTGACCCGCAGCTCCCACAGCGTCCATGGCGGTCCAGGTCTGTCGGAACGCGACAGTCCACGCACCACCAATGCCGCTCAACCCACGTTTGTCCCAGAAGTACGTTTGTGTTTGACATGGCTCCATTGTGGGCAAAAGCTTCGGGAAGGTCGATAGGAGCCAAGTCACTTTTTTGGAGGCAAAATTGCGGTACGAAAGTACTAAAACCGGGTAGGCATCCGCCTCCATATTCAAGGTGTGCCGCCCTATTGTCGTGAAGCCATTCAAAGCAGTTTGGCGATTCGCGCAACTTTACGGCGCATTTTCGGACTTCCCAAGCAATGCTTCCGCGTAAAGCGCCCCTTCTGGCGTGTCCTCATGCTTGAAATACACAAAAACGTCCCCTCGGTTAGCAAGGTGCTTTGTTCTTTTTGCGATGGCTTCGCGAGCTTTAGTTGAGTAGTTCTCTTTGCGTAGGCGCAGATAGGAGAAATCCGCTGTCTCCGCGTTCGGCGTCTCCAATTTGTCGCTCTCCGCTTCGCAAAGGGCGGCATTTCTCTCCTGCAAGGCGGTGAACACGTCATCGCAAAACCAGGACTCGTGCCGGAACTCAAACGCGGCCCGCACCGTACGGGGAATTTCGTCGAGAAAATTCGCCAACAGTTCCACATCGCATTTCAAGTACGGCGGCAATTGGAACAATATCGGACCCAGCCGGTTCGCCTGATGCAGCAGCTTCACGGAATCAACGAATCGAGCCAGCCACTCGCCCGCTTCGCGCAAGCGCTTGATGTGAGTGATCATCTGGTGCGCCTTCACCGCGAACTTGAATTCTTCAGGCGTGGCCGAGATCCAGCGCGTCAGCAGGCTCTCGGTGGGAAAGCGGCGAAACGTATAATTCACTTCCACGGAATTCAATCGCGTCGAGTAATAGCTCAGAAACTTCGCGGAAGCGAGTTTTGCCGGGTAAAATCGCGGTTTCCAACTGGGGTAGGACCACCCAGACGTCCCTGCGTAGACTTTCGCCATCAGGCCATCAGTTTAGCCGGATTCGACAGGCTTGCAAGCAAGCTAACGTGGACATTCCGATGGCTCGTTTGACATGCGCGCCTGACAAAAATTCGACACTCACAGCTTCATTTGCACGTTTGCGCGCTCGGTTTCTTCGGCGGCGAACATCGTTGCCTGGGAAAAGCCAAACATGCCAGCGAAGAGGTTGCGCGGGAACGTCGCCTGAGCTGTGTTGAACTTCATCACTTCGTCGTTGTAGAACTGGCGTGCAAAAGCAATGCGGTTTTCGGTAGAAGTGAGCTGCTCTTGCAGCAATTTCACGCTCTCGACCGCCCGCAATTGCGGGTACTGTTCGGCCACCGCAAATAGATTCGATAGCGCTCCACTCAAAGCGGATTCGGCCTGCGCGCGATCCGCAACTGTTCCGTTGCTTGACGCCACGGCTTTCGTCCGCGCGTTTGTGACGGCCTCCAACGTCGAGCGCTCGTGCGTCATGTAACCTTGCACTGCGCCGACGAGGTTGGGAATCAAATCGTGGCGACGCTTGAGTTGGACATCAATGTCCGCCCAGGCGTTCTGAACGCGAACGCGCAGCGCCACCAGTGAATTGAACACCGCGATAAACCAGATCAGCAGCACAGCCGCGACCAGGCCAATCACAATCAGCGTTGTAATAGACATCGTCTTGTACCCACTTTCAGAAATATCCGGCGCTAATGATGCAGCAACACGATGAACAATTCGTGAATGAACGCCATCCAAACGGCGAGAAACGCCAGGCTCGCCATCACCATGATTGCGATCAAAAGCAGAAGAAGCGCAAGGGCGGCCAAAGCAAACGGCCCGAGAAGTATCGACAGTACGGCAATCACAATCCAAGACTTGCCTCCATCTGATTCAAGCTCGACGTGCGCACCCATCCGATCCAGGCGCTTCAGGCGGCGCTTTAGCGATGGAAAGAAGCCGGCGAAATTGCTCGAGCCGTTCGAGGATTCATCGGCGCTCTGGGCCGACTGCGTGCCTCTGCTCTTCGCGCCGAATTCTTGCAGACGGCGCAACGCCGCAGCATCGCCGTGCTGCGCCGCAGCGATGTCCGCCAGATTGGGCATTTCATCCACAGATTTGCCGAGCGCGGTTGCGGCAGCTTGGCGGAACGCGGTCATGCGCGCCATCGCATTGGCGTCTCCTGCCATGGCCGCGCTTCCCGTCGCAGTGATTTGCTTCATAACGGACGGCAGATCCGGGGGATCTGGCGGTGACGAATTGCTGGTCTTGCTCGCTTCCGATGCGGCCCACACCTGAGCCCACATCTGCTGTTGCGCGGCATTGGCTTTTGGGTCGTTCATGCGGTCGCTTCCCGCCGGGTTGACCAAGAATAAATGCGCGGCCCATGCCCCTCCCGGAATCGGGCCGCGGTCGCTGTTGAGTTTTCGCAGCGCTTCCGCTAAGCCGTCGGGATTTCGCGTGAGTTGCACAGCGGAAGCATCCGCCAGGTATTTGCGCTTGCGCCACAGAAGCGCCATGCTTGGTACGAGCATGCTGAACGAGAAAAACCATAGCGACAGCTTGATGGCCATATTTGTGAAAAAGATGGGGAACAGCAGGAAGGTGCGAATGGACCGGAAAATGGATTTCTTTTGCGAAGTAGTATCAAAGACATCGTCGATGTCGTCGGTGTCGAGTCCTGCGCTGCGCGTGAGAAGCGCGGCCATAGCAGCCGCTTCCTGAGCGCTGGTTTCACTATCTTTTTTCCCGAACAATCCATAACGAACGATTCGCCACAGTGTGCCGCGCGACCGGCGGCCGAACGGAGCGTTGATGACAGCGACCAGAAGGCCGCAAGTTTCGAAAACGCTGGTGACGCGGAAAGCGATGCGCAGGTCACCATTGCCAATTGACGCCACCAAGTGCGCGAGTGCGCCTTCCAGTTCATCGCGATTGAGTTGTTCGAGCAGTCCTCGCGAAACCACAATGCGCGCATCGTTGGGCGACGTTCCGATGGCCGCGGCATTTGCGGCGGGCGCGTCAATCAGCATGATTTTCGGCGCGGGCAGGCCTGCGGCAATGGCCATTTCCTGAACCACGTCGGCCAACTGCAATTCCTTGAGCTCCGACTGATTCGGCTCGCGCGCTTTCAGCGCCAGCAACGCGCCTCCGACTCCGGCGCGACGGAACAGCGCATTCACTCCGAGCCAAAGTCCCACGGACAAAATCGCGCCGGGTAGAAGCAACACCGCCGCGCCGAGAGCCAGAGCCTGCGGATTCGTAGCCTTGCCCTGGCCCAACCACTCTATTGCTACCACTCCGTATCGAGCGAGTTCATTGGCGTGCTGCCAGAAGCTGGGAGGCAGCGGCGCCCAAATACTCACTATGTCGGCGATGATTAATGCCGCGGCGTAGAGCAGTGGTGTAATGGTCAACGCGAGCGGGATGCCCATCACGATCGTGGCGATAACCGCGACGGTGGAGAGGCGCCAGGTCGCGCGACGATTGCGACGTTGCGCTTCAAAAAAGCTCTCGCGGTCGCGCGGACCAATCATCGGAGCAGCGGTTGTATTTGCATTCATGGAAGCATCACGCCATCAGCTCTTTTGACTTCAGTGCCGATTCGCTGCGCAAGCGGCTTTGAACTCTGAGTAGCTGCCCCAGTTGAAGGCAACCGAGGTGCCTTCGATTCGCAGGCCGGAGCGGAACGTGTCTGGCACGCCTTTGCCGGTCATTACGAGTTTCGGGCCTTGCCATCTGCCTGCAAGGTCGAAGAAACCCTGGCGCTGCCCCACGTTGAAAATGATCGGCTCGAGCAAACGAAAAGCCATGAGGCTGCCCTCAGTGCTCCGCCATCCGCCGTAAATTGTTCCGCTCAGCGTGAGACGCTGCATGACCCCGGGCGAAGTGCACAGCCAGCCGCCACCCTGCAGGCCGCCAGTGGGGCGCAGGCCTTCCAGGTGAAGCTGGGAAAAATGCGAAGACGGGTAGAAATTAATGTACAGCGGATACGCCGTTCCGTTTTTTGTAGAAAGCTCGCCGTATCCGTGCCATGTGAGCAGGGGCGTCCAGCGTCCACCGATATGGAATGACCATGGGGCAGTTATTGCAACCAAGCCATAAAGCAGGGCGACGCTGAGCATCCCTACAAGCAGCAGCGAAAAAAGTTTGGTGAGGCAGCCGCGCCGCGCTCGCTGGCCGACGTCGGCGACTTGCCCAGAGAGGTGGTCCTTGATGAGTTCGGCTTGTTGTTGCTGCTGTGCGGAACGATTATCCATTTTCGCGCTTCCTCACATGCACAAAATGAAACGGCGCTAAGGCTGTGTGACATTCGCTTCGTAATGCTCTTTCTGCACGGTCCCATCTTTGTTGTGCTGCTCAACATCCAAAACGAACTTGACGGGGCATCCGGTCCGCGTCACCCACGCAGCACCTTTCACAGATCCATTCGCGCCCAGCACGCTTCGGATCAATGAGGCGTCGGCCGGCGTGTCTCGCGAGGTGTCGATTGCATACTTGATTGTGTCTTCACCATTCACATTTTCTGTGCCCGCGCGCACTATGGCCGATGAGTGGTTCACCAGCGCGAACGTGCTTGCCGGAAGCGGCCCGGTTAAAGCAAGTACCGCCGTATTCCAACTCGTGCTATCGGAACGCGCGCCATGGATTACCCGCGTACCCGAACTATCGATCAGCGTGCCCGCGATGGAATTTGGCGTGACGTCCGCCTCCCAGTCCGCGTTGGTCAGCGGCGGCACTACTTTCTTGTACGACCAGTGAAACGGCACGGGAGTTTTTTGAATGCGGTCCACTGCGCACTGGAGGTTAATTCCTGGATCATCGTTTCCGGAGGTTGCCGGCGCAATGGCCGCGGTTTCGGTGGGCGCTTGCGCGGAGCCGACGTCTTGATTTGGGCCCGAGAAACCGCCAGTGCATCCCATCGTTGCACTCAGCATCAGGGCGATTGCCGCGAATCCAATCAGCCGCAGCAGGTGAGCCATTTGCCCGTCCATACTAGGCCTTTCCTTTCTGGGAGCCCGTCTGGGCGGATGCCGCGCTCTACCGCAGCGAAGGGCATCATTACGGCAATGAGCCGCCCTCCGCGGCGATGTGCAATGGCTACTTCAGCGTCATTCCCACATCGAGGTGCTTCTTGCTGAGCGTTCCATCGCTCTGCTGCCAGGCTTCGTCGATTATGAATTTGACGACGCAGCCGGTTTTGTCCGCCCATGCAGTCCCGGTGATATAGCCGTTTGCGCCGAGAGTCATCTTGAACACGGCCGCATCCGCAGCAGACACGTGCGTGGTGTCGACCGCATACTTCATAGCACTGTAACCATTTACCGTTTCCTGCCCCTTGGCCGTCATTGCGGAATTATTCGCAAGCAGCCGGAAATGGCCGGTCTCCGAGCCAAATGGAAACGCGGCGAAGGCTCCCTGCCAGCTCGAAATATCACTGCGGACTCCGTGAATTTTCCGTGTGCCCGTGCTGTTCGTCCAGGTTCCATCAATGGTGCTTGCCGTGACGTCGGCCTCCCAGTCAGAGTGCCCGCTCGAGTCGTCCAGTTTCCAGGAGAGATGAAACGGAGCGGGAGCGTTTAGAGTACGGTCGGCGTAACACCCGAGAGTGGGCCGGGGCAGTCCGCTGCTTCCAGCCGGGCTGGTGCTGGCTTGAGACGGGCTTGCAGTGTTTTCCCGGCCCTTCGGAGCAGAGCTAGAGCTGCATCCCGAAGCGACGAGAAACAACAGGCCCGTCGCCGCCAATGCAACGCGCCGCGAGGCGCGAACCATCTTTTGGCTCATGCGATTCTTCCTTTAGACACCCACACAGATAAGCGCGAGCGTGCGTTGACGTCGGTGACACACGCCGTGCATAAAGTTCCCACACGGCGTCGGCGATGCTCGTTCCTTTTTCAGTTCATGTCGGCAGGGCAGGTTGCGCCAATCCATTTGCCTGTGTACGTAGCGTGGCCGTGCATGTTTTGGCCGTTACCGGTCATAGTAACTTCCATCGATCCTGTGCCGTGTTCCGAATCCAGGACATGGATTTTTCCGTGGACGTCGGCGGTCATGCCGTAGTCCTTCCCCATCTCACAACCCGTTGCCTGCACGTCCATATCGGTACCTGTAGAATTCAGAGCGGTCCATTTGCACTTGTCGTGAGATCCCTCGACCCACGGATTGCTGCTCAAGTCTTTTGGCTTTACACAGGACTTGTATGTCGTCGTCGGCGACATTTGCTTCATCATGGCCGCCATTTGAGGCGGAAGCCCGGTCCAAGTGACCGTCTGCGTCATTTGCCAAAGGCCGGTCTTGACCTTGAGCGGAGTCAAGTTATTTGCTGCCAAGAGAGCCGTCGCGCACAAAACAGTCGCACCAGCCAGAATCATCTTTCGCATTTTATCCTCCTTGAGAATTTTGAATCACACTTGGCCCGTACCGCCGCCGCGACTTCTTCAGATCCGTCCCGCCACCGCGGTGGCTAGATCCTTGACCTGCTTTTCATTTGCGGGATCGATCGAGATGTAGTAGCGAACTTTGCCTTTCAGTACATGAATTGCATGGCTGTTGTCCATGTACGCGGCGTCTCCGATCGCCGGCTTCGATTTGGCCGGGAACCACATGGTTAACTTATCGAACGTCTGCTTCGCCGCCGCGGCTGTTTGCTCGAAGTAAACGATGAAAGTAACCTTCGTGTCCGGGCCTTTTTGCGAATCATACTGGCACTGCGTGCCCCACGGCTGTTTGCCATAGGCCGGCGGCCATTTGCTCTCAGCGGGCGCGCCGAACGGCTGCCCGAGGACCTTCTGAATCTGCGACGCAGACAGCAACGAGCACGCGTCCGCCGCCGGCGCAGCGTAGGCCGTCTGCGAACCGCATATCGCGAGAACAAGAAATGTCCCCAAAACTACTGCTACTTTGGATTTCCAATTCATATCGTTATCCTCCCCAAATTTGATCTTCGGCTCGTAGCGGCGATTAATCGTCCACTGCCACGGCAAGCCCTTCACAGCTTTGCGAGAACCTCTAGCGCCAGTGTCTTTTCCTTCGCCTTGATCTGTTCCAGCGGGAAGCCATAGACACGGACTTTGAACGCAAAGTTTCCCTTTTTGACGCTGAGGCCAGTGCCGAACCCGGGCGTGGTCATGTAGTGGGCCTCATCGCCGACGCCTGCGGCCGCTTCTTCCTTGATGCCCTGAAGCGGTGTTTTTTCCTGACTGAACATATTCACGGTGATAATTGCGACGACCACGCGTTTTGCGGCGCCTGCACCGCCATAGCCGCACAAAGTGGAGCTGGAAGGCACGATGCGCTCGCCGGCGCCGACCGTGACGCCCAGTACAGCGCTGACCTGCGCAGGTGTTAAAAGCGCGCAAGCATCAGTTGGTGGCGCGGCGTAGGCTGCTCGCGAGGCCCCAAGCGCGAGCATGAAAATGACCTCAAAAATCATCGTAGTTATAGATCTCCAATTCATATCGCCATCCTCCTCAAATTTGGATTTCGCTCATTTCGCCAGCGCAACTTCTACGCGGCGATTCAACGCTCTTCCGTTCGCGGTGGCGTTGTCTGCCAGCGGCCTTGTGGCGCCGAATCCCTGCGGGACTAGCCGATTTACGTCCACACCGTGCTGCTTCAACCAAGTGACCACCGATTTGGCCCGCGCTTCCGAGAGCGTCTGATTGTGAGCTGCCGCTCCTTGATTGTCTGTGTGCCCGGCGATAATCCAGCGCGAGCCCGCGTGGTTGTTGATTAGGCCGAGCACGGCATTCAGCGCCGGCAGGCTGTCCGGCCTGAGCTTCGACGAACCGGTGTCGAAATGTATTCCATAAATCGTGGCCGAGCCGGTTTGCGCGATGGATTGCTCGAGAGCCGCAATGTTTTCCTTGTGGCGGTGCATTTGGATCTCTACTGCGCCCGCCTGTCCTGCCACCAGAGCTACTTGTGCGGAATTCTCGTCGTATCCCGGAGCACTCGCGGTTGCCACAACCAGGCCCGCGGGCATTCCTGTGAGCTGGCATTTCCCGCTCTTGTCGGTCGTCGCCGATTCGAGCGCCGCCGTCACCGTCGCGCCCGCAACCGGCGCATGCCCCGCATCCAAGTCCACCACCGAAACGGCGAGCGATACCTGATATTTGAACTTGTGTGGGTTCACCAGAATGCGCACGAAATCAACGGCATAGCCATCCGGAGCGTGCGTTGTGGGATCGTCAAACAGCAGCTTTACCGTGCCGGATTTCAGCAGCGGCCAATATTCCGGCAACAACTTCACAGTCACCAGCTGGCCGATTGGTCCCGATTGATCGATTGAATTGATGGCGGATTCAAAAGTGGGAATGCGTGTGCCATTCAAGTCCACCTGAAAATGCGAGCGCAGGCTGGGGGCCTGAAAATCGTCCACGAAAATTTGGAATAGCACTGAGTCGATTTTTGCCGGCAACGCGCCCACGGGCAGAACGATTGGCGTGGGTATGGTCAACTGGCGCTCGCGTGTACATCTCGCCGCAAGTCCGGTAGGCACCGTTGCGATCTGAAGATAATTCGGTAGCTGGTCTAGTCTGCCATCCGGTGGCGGGTTGTCCCGGATGCTACGCGGCAAGTTATTACGTATTGAAAAGCAATCTCCGAGCGAACCGCTGTACCCGTCTCCTCCGATCAGCTTTACAATGGAATCAACGAGGATCTTGTCTGCTTGACCTGCGGTGTGTTGTATGACCATGTCCACGGGCATCACACTCGTGCCAAGCATGATTCGGTCCGTTCCATCCGGTGCGCCGGGCGGAATTTTATTGATATTGGGCCACTGGTGCGGCGGTGTTGACTGCCCGGAAAATGGATCGAATCCCTGCGGCCACCCAAATCCCAGATTGTTGATGTCGCCGGTGCGTACCACCAGGTCCGCCTCCGGGCCGCCGAGCGTGCGCTCATATTT